>JAABUO010001125.1_pt1 | contig 37387 bp, 58 predicted proteins | sample 5559291 | NCBI WGS metagenome assembly JAABUO01 (sample SAMN10711878, study PRJNA513372) | rock metagenome | isolation source: Antarctica rocks | place: Antarctica: Victoria Land, Finger Mt sud
ACAGACAGTCTTTTCAGCATTGTAAACAGAAGGTCTTTTCAGCATTGTCAACAGACAGTCTTTTCAGCGTTGTCAACAGATGATGACACCTAGGTGTGATTTTGCAAGGCCCGTTATGGATCTGTTCACCACTGGAAGTTACCATTATGAGGTTGATTGAAGTGTGAAGCTGAGGGTGATGAGCAACAGGTGACAAGGGGCCTAGCTTTCAGTCATGTGAGATCGGCAGTACTGGCTGAAGTCACATGGCCAACCAGAGCTTAAGTCTCCTCATAGCAAACTCATCAGTGAGAAACTGCACAGCTGTTACTGCATGACCCTGGTGCGCTTTTCTGTCTTATTGCTGTGATCTAGCCTTGCACAAACTCTCCAGAGCTCTTCATGCTGCTGCAGGTTGTGTTCAGCCACAAGGACTGATTGTACCGCGTGGGCATTGCATGGTAATCTCACGTGCGTGTACCAATGCATGCTTGACACGACCAATTAAAACCAAGGTTGTGATTCAGAATTCTTGTGTCACTACTTTGTTTCTCTTGTTGAATTGGATGCTGACGCCATGTGCACAATGCAACTGCATTGTGGCTGTGTCATAAGCCAGCATGATACTATTTAGGTCAGTCCCAACAGCAGAGGCAGAGCATACCGATGCGCTGTAGTAGGGTGATCTTCTTGCCAAAGTAGCGCAGGCCCGGGACCAGTAATCTGTCGTAGACGGGGATGAGAGCAATGATGCTGATGGTGTTGAATAGGGCAAGAGAGGCTGCAGGAATCTGGATCTTGCCAAACAGCCGCCTGTTCATCTGCGTGCCTTGCTCCACGAAGAAGCTGCCCATCTGCAGGATATCAGCCGCAGGTTACTGATGACATGTGTTGCAGGACATCAGGCATGGGTTACTCAGGACTTGTGCTGAAGGACATCAGTCAGGGGTTACTCATTACTGGTGCTGTTGCTGTCCAGCCATGACGTTACAAATTGCATGCTGATGAGACGTCATGAATGCCCTCACCAGGCGTTAGGTTGATTGCATACATGAGACCAATGTTGACTCATTGCTCACGCCTGCTGGCTTGTCTCACATGGTTTCAGACACCCGTTTTGCATGCAGGGACTTGCACCACTTCAGTGCTCGCCTATGCTGCATGCACTGTGCAGTACCACTGCAAGCAAAGCAACACCTGTGTGTGCAGCCAGCAGACATCATGTTCAGCAGGCTGCAGCACAAACACTGGAATCCGAGTTGCAGACCTGACGATTGAAGTTGAGCAGAGGTGCAACAATCACCTTCAGAAGGCCACAGCACAGACAGTGGCATCTGAGTTGCGGTCCTGACAGGTTTGGAGGTGAGCGAAGATGCAAAAATAAACGCAAAATTGTCGAGATGAAGAGAAACCACACTGAAACCAAGCATGGTAGAACAGCTGTTCTCTGGGGATTGTTGGGATTACTCCAATTTTCATCTTCTTTTCTACCTTTCATGGTCACAAAAATTTTTGTGAGTGCCTAGCAACAGCGCACCCCAGAAAAGCAAACAGGCTAGAGGTAACAGGTGGGGGTGGATACCTGACAGTAGATGGTCCAGAAGAGGATGGTGGTGAAGAAGATGGGCAGCATGCGCATGACCATCCTGACCTCCTCCACCTGGGCGGCTGTGTAGCCTGCCACCCGCCCTGCACTCAACCCCTCGCTTTACCCACCCACTCTTTTATCAACACTGTAAGGCAAAGAGGCCAGCACAGCACAGCACAGCACAGCACGGCACAGCACAGCGCAGGGTCGGCGGCTGCGACTGTCCCCACACCCAGGTTGTCAGTGGTAACAGACAATGTCATCACATTGACTGGCACAGAAAGGACAGACACGACCATCTTCTTAGGTTGCTGAAAGAGTGTTGGCAGGGGGCAGCTGGATCAGCAGAGCAAATTTGCATCAGAGATGAATGCATGAAAGAGATGCAGACAAGCATCACAGGTACAGCAAGAGGCAGAGATGCACGGCAGGCTTGCCGTCGTCACAGTTGATGCTATAGCGGATGAGCACTCTTGATCAAGCAGGTCAGACAGAGCAGGTGTGTGACCTGCTTCAGGGTTGGTGGCTTCTGGAGCACAGGCTGCCTCCAGCCACTGGTAGCTGTGGGTCTTGCGCATGGCTGCTCTCAGACCAATGGAATCGGGTGGCAGGTTTACAGGACCTGCCGTACAAAACAGGTTTTAGATAGTACAAGTGATGCGGTGGGTGGATTACGGACAGGTCCTTGCAAGTTGCTGGGGCTGGTAAGGGAGTGTTAGCCTAAGCTGCATCAGATCCTGGTGGACATTGAATGGTGTCAGCTCTGATGTTTTCAGCAGTGCACATAGTTGCGTTGAAATGGAAGGGCTGGGTCTAAGGACATGGAGCTTTGAGCTGTCTGTGTGACAAATCAGCGCCATCACCCATACAGTGCAGCGCACTGATATGCCACCACACAAACATGGATGAAACACTACACCAGCAAGTGGCAAGGGCATAGTAGCAAAGAAAAGCAAAGTCACAGCTTTGAGCAGAAGCTGCAGCAAAAGCAGCATCTTTATGCTGTATGAGCCTGCCCAGTGCATACAATCCTGCCAGCATTGCTAGAATTACAAAAATGCGCATGCAATGGGTGACTCTATGAGCTCAGCTCAGCAGAGGGATGCATGTATGCATGTATGCATGTGGTCTTGGCTGTAGGCAACCAGGGCTGCTCAGCAGGTACCTGTGTAGTCATTGCCGGTGATTTGTCGCCGGTCAGTCTTCTTGCCTTGGGCTCTGCTGGCTGTCCACAGCACCTTCACCACACGCGTCATTGGACTGCAACACAGTGTTCTCTTTGTCAGGACAACAAAATCAACATGTGTCATGGGACTGCAGCACTGCATGTGTCGTGAGACTGCAGCACTGCATGTGTCATGGGGCTGCAGCACTGCATGTGTCATGGGACTGCAACACTGTGCAACTGTAGTCAGGAGAACAAACCCAATGTGCTGTGCTGTGCTGTGCTGGTTCACGCTGTTGTCTTGAGCATCACTGCACAATGCAGCCGGGCATACTACTCTGTTGTGTGGTAAGGACTGCACTTTTTCATGAATGAGCACAGCCATCAGGGCTGACACGGAGCAGAGTGATTGTGGCAGATTGTGCGTCTGGACTTTTTTTTAAAAGCGACAAAATTTATGAACGGTTGTAATCTGTGTATCATTACCATAAGGGACAGTAAAATTGTTCCTATCCTTTTTGTGTGGGCTAGCTCAGAACAAAGCCAAGTGAGCCCAGGTACATGCCTTTCAGTAGGCATGGTGTGCACAAAAAATGACAGCCACTCCTGGCGACTGCTCAAAAAGAGCGACTGGCGAGGTTTGTTAGACATGTGTACATACCTCTCAGTGGGCTCTACGTGTACATATTTGGAGCTGCCAGCCACAAAGGTGACGACAGCCAGCAGCATGGCAGCAGCAGGGATGGCAAATCCAATGGTCCAGCTCACGCTCTCTTGCACATACACCAGAGTAGTGACCGCTAGGAAGGACCCCAAGTTGATGGCAAAGTAGAACCAGTTGAAGAAGCTGTCCTTCTCCTTTCGATCCTGAACACCAAGAGCAAGCTTGCAGCCTTGTGCAATGTCAACAGAATTGGTGGGTGCTTGTAGAGCTCTAGGGTGTGTGGAAGAGTGAGCTTGTGTGTGTAAAGAGCAGTGCGAAGAGCAGGGCAGAGACACCCTTGTGCTCGTCATGACTGCCTTGCATCCCAATTGCACTGCAAGACTGTGATGCTTGCCTGAGCGCTGCTCAAATGTGCAATTTTGGGTGCCACACAGTGCTGAGTGGCAAAAAATTCAGCTGTGTGGAAGTAGCTAACGGCATCTTGATACAGTATGTGGACTTCAAAGCTGATGTGCAGATCAGCACACGTATACATATCATCACAGCAAGAAATTCCATACCAGCACACTGCATGAACCAGGAGATCAAGCTGTCTGCATGATCTGGCCAGGCAGCACCTAGGGTGTCAACACACCTTGGGGTTAGACATGTCAAACTGATCTGCTCCAAATGCAGACACATTTGGCTTGATTCCACCAGTGCCTAGAGCCACGATGTACAGTGAACCGTACAGACACAGATTCTGAACCCAGTTTGCACTGTCCCCTTCATGTGGCGGTTGCAGCCCTGGAATCCAGGTACTCAGTGCCAAGGTGACCATGCCCTGCATGCACACAGGGCCATATGTGCAATGCCATCATGACCACATACTGTGGAGAGGCAACTTCTTTCTTGCAGGATTGATCACAGCCCACAAGAGCAAGTATCTGACAGCTGCTAATGAATGTGCAATGCAGCAGAGGATGCTGTGCTTCAGACATAAAGTGACAGCAGCAGTACAAGGCTTGCTTGCCTTGTGAAAGCAGTGGTAGAGACACAATGCCTGCCATTAGCAATAGCCAAGCTTATCATGCAAAACAATGAGTACATTGTAGCCATGCACAGGGTATGACAGTGGGTCTATTCCTTCCAGTACTGGCTGTCAGGGCACATGCCACATTGCAGTAGCTGTGGCTTGTGGACACACAGAGCACTTGGTGCACATTGACTCTCAGGGGTAGTCTGTTGACTGCTGTGTCAGCTCAAAGGGCACAAGGGAAGAATGGACCAACCCTGCAATGCAGCCTTACCACAAAGTAGATGCCTGAGAAGACCAGGATGGTCTTATATCGGCCCCAGTGGGCGTCAGCCAACCAGGCTCCAAGCACGGGTGTCAGGTAGCAGGTGCCCTCAAACAAGTTCACTTGCGTGGCCGCAAAAGCTGGCCGGCACCCCATGATCCTTGTCAGGTAAATGACCATGTTTGTTGACAAGCTGCAGTGCAGAAGTCATGCTGAGCATAAGATATACAGCATGTACGACGGTTCTGCAGAAGCATTTGCGCAATCAGTAAAGGCATATCGGTGTCCCAGTGGCATAATGCAGGCGGCAGAGGTGGCTCAAGACAACCGTGCATGCAAATGGCATAGCTTCTGCCAGGGAGGCTTGCACGAGGTTTGTACGGCTGTGGCGTACCCATAGAACGCCAAGCGCTCACAGAACTCATTGCCCAAGATGAAAGGGCAGACTGTCAATAGCGTCGACCGCTGCTTTGTACTCCTTGATGCTGTGCGGGATTCGTCATCTAGCAAAGCAACTGTCGCGTCAACGGGAAAGTCAGGCGCTGACATTCTGTACAACTAGTCGCATGTGCTGCACGCTGAATGCGGGGCTCCAAAATGGTAAACAGACGATAGACGACGGTGTGCGTTTGTTTGAAAAGCCGAAGCGATCTGATAACTGAGCAGAATTGTAAGAACGCCCTTGAAGTGCAAGGCGCCAACAACGAGCAGGAATTGCAGGTGAAGAGGTCAATCGATTCTTCGCCCTGTCTAAGCGACAACGCGGGGTGCTTGCGGGAAGTGCAGGATTGCTGCAACTATTTGGAGTTAGTCATTTGGCTGCCAATAGCCAACCCTAAGCAGTCAACGTTTGAATTTTCCCCAAAACCCTTTTCATCAGGATACGCAAGATTAGGCATGGACTGAATGCAAAGTGCAAAGCGCTCTGCATGCATTGTGCAACCCATCTGCATGCGCCGAACAAGGCGGTGAATTCCGTGATGCCTCACTGTCATGATCCGCAGTGTTTAAGCGGAACAAATGCACACCAGGCTGCAGCACGACATGGCAAGCAATGTCAACTACACGGCGGGCTTGGACGCCAGTTCAGAGAATGCCGCAATTTGCTGCAGAGAGCACATGCACGGAGACACAATCAGTTTGCATGCAGACACCGAACATCAGTGACCTGCACAGCCGTGGCAGAGGCAGCTCCTGAAATTGCAGAGCGAGGTGAACACACTGCAGCACATGTCATCTGGCATGACAAAACGCTCCTGACTGACTCTCATCTTCAATGAATGCAGCGGCCTTGGCAGCAGCAGCCCTGCTAGACGAACAAAATGCTGCTCAAAAGCGCAACAACAGCACACGTCTTTCTCGGGCTTACCCTCTGGCAGCTGTCATTGGGCAAGATGCCATCAAAGAAGCTCTGCTTTTGGGAGCAGTCGACACAGGTCCAGATCTGCGCTTCTTGCCGCTTGGTCTGGCAGACCTTCATTGTACTCAATTGTTCTGCGCACACTAAGCAGATCACTGCATAGTCCCAGGCAGATATGCACTGGACAAATGGTTGATCTGTAAGCTTCTGCAAATGCAGGTCTTGGCGGCATAGCCATTGCTGGGCGCAGAGGTACAGCCAAGTCTGTCATGGCCAGAGGTCTGCACCAGCTGCTGCCTCCCATAGAAGTGGTGGATGGTTCTTGGTGCAATGCCAATCCAGACACACCCAGAGAATGGGAGGTGCGTTTATGTTTACACTGCAAACTCAAATAAAACATACCTAAGTTCCTTGCAGCCCCAGCCAGTGGCAGATCCGTGCAGCTACCCTGGCATGTCTTGTCATATCACATTGTTTGTGCTTTTGTACATCCATGCTGTCATTGCTAGGTGGCTAACACATTTGCATCTTGTTTGCTGTTGCTGCTCACTAATGTACGCCCCAAAGCATCAATGAACATGAACCGATTCCATATTGCATAGCAAAGATTGCTCCACATGCTTGCACAACACAAAGGTCAGAATATTCATGGCATGTGATTGCTTGTCAGGGTTCACTTTGACTCTGTTTGTGAATGTTGTTCTTTGGGTTCACATCTTGATGGCTTGCATGTCTGTGGAAGCTAACAAGACAGCACATGTCCTTGACACAGGTCGGTCTGAGTGAACAAATCAAAGGCTCCTCAAACGGAGCAATTCCAAAGAAAGTCATTGAGGCACCTTTTGTGCAAATTCCCCTGGGTGTCACAGAAGATCGTCTCGTTGGCACTGTTGACATAGAGGCCTCCATGAAGGTGTGCACCGTTGAACATTGCATGGGTATGCATAGGTTTCCAAGATTCAGCACGCCCTTCTGCCAATTGTCATAATATATTTTGCTGTTTATTCTCTCAGGGGTATCAATGACAGTGCTCTGTTGCGTGTCAATGCACTTGATGACCATGTACATTTCTGCAAACACTGTTGCTTGTTTCAGCATCGCTGAAGACACTCAGCTATTTGACAATGCATGCACACACTGCACGTACTCTGCAGCTCGGGTCCCACATCAGTTTGCTGTCCGTCTACCTGTCCAAAGTTGCAATATGTCCTCCAGCCAAAGATGCTTTTGCTCACTCTGTCCTTTCACCCATCTTGACTGTGATCCATGCAGGAGGGCAAAACCATATTTCAGCCAGGGCTGTTGGCTCAAGCCCACAGGGGCATTCTGTATGTAGATGAGATCAATCTCCTAGACGATGGAATAGCTAACTTGCTGCTGAGCATTCTGTCCGATGGGGAGAACACTGTAGAGAGGGAGGGCATCTCCATACGCCACCCGTAAGTCTTTTCCTCTCTTGCCATCCTGCATCTTTCTTCACCCATCATGCTCTGTCTGTCAGGCTGCAGACTTTCAGACACCAGACCTTTTCCTGCAAACATCTCTTACATATACACGCAGAGCATGCAATGATCACGTAGCTGTACAGGTTACCATGCCATGATTAAGAGTAGTTACAGCAGCAAATGTCAGTAGCCGGCACATGAGTACACTAGTTGCTTCAGGTGCAAGCCCTTGCTGATAGCGACCTACAATCCTGAGGAGGGCACTCTGAGGGAACACCTGCTGGACCGAATTGCCATCACGCTGTCCGCAGACGTCCCTCCAACTTTTGACCAGAGAGTTGAAGCTGTCACTGCGGCATCCAGATTTCAGGTGATCCTCACAAAGTCAGAAAGTTTCCCAAGCGTACTGCCCCAATTGCAGTCAGCTTTTCCCTGGTGGCTTGCTAACCATGCAAGGCTGACAAGCTACAGCATGGGAGGTCTCCCTTCTGACTCTGCATGGAACGCATGACCACTCGCGCAATCATTCATCGGTCGCGTCTTTTGTTCATTCGTTCTTTCATTTGACATGTATCTGCCCCTAGGGTCAGTACATACAGCCCTGAGTAGCTGCATGTCTGATGACCATGACCTGCTCAAAAGCTTGTATGTGAAGAGCAGATCAGAGCATGACAACAGCCTTGCAAGGCATGCAGTACCATCTTTAGCAAACCTCCAAAAGGTGGGACTCGGCTTGCAGGATGAAGCTGCAGAAGTGTTGAGAGAAGCTGAGGACACAACAGAAGGTCTGAAGACCCAGGTCAGTTCAACTCACATGTTGATGTTCTCTTGGTCACGTCCATCCATCTACACTAATGATAACAACAACCTAAACGCTTTCCGGCTCATGATGAGCCAGATAAGGTGGAATAAACACTAGAATTAAAAACTCTAGACTTTTACTATAGAGTAGCGATTCAAATACGGGCGAAAATAGAGTTAGGCTTTCACCACAACAAAATTTATAAGCTGTATAGGTACGTTCAGGACAAGCTTTGTCTCTCCAGAGCAGCATCTATGCATCCATCCATTACGATACTGTTGCGGCATTGCCTGCTAGGTCCCTTCCAGGTGTGCCTGAATCCTAATGCTTGATCCCCTGGGGGGATGCAGGTCATACCCCCTCCACCCCCCATCCATTGGGTCATCAGCACGTCAAGCAATACACTCACCCCTAGTCATGCTAGCTTCCACACTCACACCTTGCTTGGTACAATGTTAGAATGCAGATTGATTGATTTGAACCTGTGCCAGCCTTCGCTCTTGCATCAGCCAGGTAGGTTTCCGATTATGCCTCACTGCAATTCAGACGGCCATACCTCAGGCTTATTTTCATCACCTGAGGGTGTGCAGTCAATGTGGCAAACACGACGCCTAGAATGCAATGCAATGTTTAGAGTACACTGCCTGCATCTGCTATGCCCCAGCTGCTTTGACAGCATTGCCAGCAGTGCATCTGTATGCTGCTGCCTGGAGGGCATTGATGTCACAGAACAGACTGGCAGACTGTGTATGCCACTTCACCTCAGCAGATTTGCATGCATGCTCTGAGAAATCTAGCACTCTATTACTTGGGTTGTCAGCTGGAAGCCATGGCTGACATCCTTTATGTACGTCGAAGCTTGGAACACAGCTTACATACCCTTGCGCAGTACAAGGGTAGACGTGAACTGTGACGTATATATAGGTTGTCACAGTTCAGGACTAGCCTGGCACTGCGCAAGGCTGTGCAAGCTGTGTCCCAAGCTTTGGCATGCGTGTAGGATGTCAGTCATGGCTTCTAGCTGACTGCCCACTGATAGTGTACCTCCCTGTGTCACTGCTGAGAATCTTGCATTGCATCAACCAAGCTTCCTCTGGTGAGCACAATGGGCAGAAGCATGTGAGCAGGTGCCTTGCAATGCAGAAGCATGTAAACATGTCCCTTGCACTGCAGAAGCATGTGAACAGGTGCCTTGCAATGCAGAAGCATGTAAACACGTCCCTTGCAACGCAGAAGCATGTAAACACGTCCCTTGCAATGCAGATCATCTTTGCGCGCGAGTTTTTGAAGGAGGTGCGCATGAAGGCAGATCAAGTGAAGTATCTGGTGACCAATGCTCGTAATGGCATGTGCCAGGGCCACAGAGCCGAGCTGTTTGCCGTGAAAGCTGCCAAAGCCTGCGCTGCCATAGCGGTAAGCCTCAGTTCTTGAAGCAGTCGCCAGGTAGAAAAGATCAGGAGTGGTGTTCCTAGGAATGAATAACGGCTGAATAGGGTGCAAAGCGTCCTCAAGGACCTTGGTGCCTTGCTCAGTCAGTTGTGTAGGGTAGGGTAGAGCAGGGTAACAAAAAGGGCAGGGTAACACAAAGAATTGGGTAAGAAAACCCATGAGGTGCAGTTTCCTGATGTGGAACACATGAGGACTTTGTCCAAGCTCCTGCTTTGTCTGACAACTATTCCTCTGTGCTGCGCTTATAAACAATGGGAACACATTTGTGGGCAAATGAGTCTATGTATTACTACACATGCCAACTGTATGTAGCAATATCACCTTTGCTACAATGTAGCAGCACTTTGCTCGTGGCAGTGCTGTGTCACTGATTCTCTTTTGTGTATGAGGGCATGGTAGGGAAACAGCAATGTCAGCCAGCCCTTTGTTGCTGCAAACAAATGCCCATGTGGCCATGGACCATGCCTGGCATGGTGATCTGCCTTTGAACACTCAGGGGACGGCATTTTTAACTTTTTTAGTAAAATGGGTGGGAAGACTTTTTGGTTTGTAAAATCCATGTACCTTTGCTCTGCAGGGGCGAGACTATGTCAGCAAAGATGATCTGCAGACGGCAATCCAGATGGTCATTCTGCCTCGAGCCTTGATCAAAGACCAGAATCAGGATCAGCAAGATGACCAGCAGCAGCCGACCCCGCCCCCTCCTCCCCCGCCCCCTCCACAGGACCAGCAGCAAGAAGAGGATGAAGAAGAACAGGAAGAAGAGGAGGAACAGGATGAGGAGGATGACAAACCAGATGATGAGGTCAGCCTTGCGTTCCTTCTGCAATTTCTCAGCTTGTTTTCTATGCATGGCATTTACAGGTGCACACTCCCTTGCAGCAATTATTACTGAATCAACCTGTCACTGCAACTACTGCCAAGCTGCTGTTGAGGTGGTCCCACAAGGTAATGTTAGCAGCATTTGTCACCCTGTATCTTCATAAGTATGGGCCCAGACGAGCCAAAATCAGGGCAAGTTGGTGGTGCAACCAGGATTTGTGAGGTTTTTTTCTTTGCAGACTTCGAAATGCTTTACAAGCTGTCAAAATAGGTCTTATGGCGTTTTAGTCGAGGACTTGTTCAGCTTGGCAGACGCAACCCCATTAGCAAGAGCAGTTCTTTGCTGGTTTTGAAATGGACAATGGCCCAACATATAGCATTTGTACCATGATAGACTAAGGGTCAACCACTTTGTAACCTACCAACAAAGTCAACAACCTTGCTGGTGAGCAGGTAACAATTGCTGACCGTCAACCTGTGAACACCGTGAACTGCATGCTTCTCATGTCTGTGCACAGACAGTTGGCAACACATGGCAGGACGAATCCATGAGCTGTCCTTCTGACATGCTGGATGTACTTGCATGGCAGCAAGATCACTGCCTGCAGGTGTGGATGCATGGGAATTGCATTGTCATTTGTTCTTCTTTAAATTTTGAAAAAGTGTATCTTTTCAAAAAAATTTTGTGAAAAGATACAAACTTTGTAGTATCCTTTTTTTTGGTATCGTTTTCCATTTTTTGGCTATCACTTGACTAAGATATCTCCACAAAATCCAGAAATGCTGTTTACCAGTCCCCAGGCGTTGTTGAGTGTAGATTAAGCTTGTGAAAGAGGCGTGTCTTCAAAACAAGAGGCGTTTCTGTTTCCCAAAGAGAGAGCCTGATTTCTCATGTTGGGGCTGACTGCCAAATGTGTGATCCCCAACATTCATAGCCATTGCACATTCATCCCAGCATGCCCTCTCACCGGCAGCCTGACACCCACTATGTCCTTTTGGCATCATGTGGCATTGTACTCATGGTGTGTTGTGGTTTTGCAGCCTGATTATGGTATGTTGTGGTTTTGCTGCCTGATCATGGTGTGTGAAGGTGTTGCAGCCTGATCACGGTGTGTTGGAGTTTTACAGCCTAATCACGGTGTGTTGTGGTTTTGCTGCCTGATCATGGTGTGTGAAGGTGTTGCAGCCTGATCACGGTGTGTCGGAGTTCTACAGCCTAATCGTGGTGTGTTGTGGTTTTGCAGCCTGATCAGCTACCGGAGGAGTTTGTGATTGAGTCAGACGGCACCATCATCGACCCCAGCGTGCTCAAGTTTGCGACGCTACAACAGCGGGCACAGGGCCGGTCAGGGCGAGCCAAGTCCATGATCTTCTCAGAGGACAGAGGCCGTTACATCAAGCCCATGCTCCCTAGAGGTCAATCTCCACCCTCAAACAGCCAGTCAACTATTGCTAATCCAATTACAATTGTGGTAATGTATGTCTTGTGCCTTTGCACACACTCTACCCAGACCCAGTCTTTTGTACACTCAGCTGTTAGGCAGTGTGCTTGCTGTGCCAGCAAGACCCATGACTGAAGCCTTCTCAGCTCAGGCATGCATCTTTTGATGCTTATGCAAGAATGCGTCAACTGCAATGCTCTGCTTCTCAAAAAAAATGAAGCAGAGAACTTGGCAGCACGGCATTGTAGTAATGCTTTCATGTCCAGCAGTTCCACTTGGGGAGGGGGTTGTTACCTCAAGGGGGTGTACGTCACAGAAAAAGAGGGGGGGGGGCAAGGAAGCAACACCTCATGCCCCAGGGGGAATGCATGCCTCAGCACACTGTAGCAGTCAAACAGTGCTTCACGTTGCAGACAAGCAGGAGGCACTGTCTGGGCAAGCCAATAAGTGCTGGCCTGCTCCAAAGCCACAGGAAACATCTTGCTTTTGCAGCGTGACCATCTTGCTCTGTTGCATAGATGTCGTAGTCTTAGCTGGGATCTGAGCTGTCCTTGCATGCACAGGCAACAAGGTGAAGCGACTAGCAGTGGATGCCACTCTGCGAACAGCAGCCCCCTACCAGAAGATCAGGCGGGCGCGAGCCATAGCAGATGGCAAGCCCCTGCGCAAGGTATATGTGGAGAAGTCAGACATGCGCAGCAAGCGCCTAGCGCGCAAAGCTGGAGCGCTGGTCATCTTTGTGGTGGACGCCTCTGGCAGTATGGCTCTCAACAGAATGTCCTCTGCCAAGGTTGGTCATCAGCTGTCCCTCAGAAAAGAAAAGAAAAGAAAAGACTAGACTACACCTTTCGGCGTCAATTTAATGAGAAGCCAAGTATTATACCGGGCTGCCCAGGCAGCTGTCCCTCACTCTTGTGCAGGTCCCTCACCTATCACTCTGTTTACATTATATACTCTTGACATGTCCGCTATCGAGACAAACGGAACATGCACCTTTACACGAGTCAGGTTCAGAAACAGATCATGCTGCTACATCATGAAGTTTGGTCAGTCTCATGAGGTTCCTCAGCAGATACCTAAAAGCCATCAAAATGTGATTTCAATTGTGTAATGTAAATGACTGAACCAAGGAGCATGAGTTGGTTGCAAAGTCTGTGGAACGACAATGCACACCCCTTCCCTGGTGTGCTGACAATTGCATTGTCACCATGGTATTGAACACCTTGGGCTAGCGCATCCCATCAAGCATGTCCCTCGAGCATACAATCACATGTCCCTCAAGCAGCAAATCACACGTCCCTCAAGCAGCAAGTCGTCATGTGTACACTGGCCATGGCAGCTAGCAGCAGCACAAGTGCAGTAAAACGTGGGTACGATTACACTGACCAAGTGTTGACTGTGAATGCTGCACTCTTGTCACCTCCCTTCTGCTCGTCTGTGGTCATTGGCTTTTGTGAGCACGACTGCTGTGTGTGAGCAATGTTACAGGAGAACAATAAAGAAGATATCGTGACTCATCTTTGCTGCTGGCTGAAATGAACACAAAGTAGCGAAACAATGCAACATGGTAGCACATGAGTGGAACATGTCGACAACTTTTAACTATCTGAATGAGAGCGGTGCTGCTGATGTCTGCCATTTGATGTTGGTATGCTGCTGTACGCAGGGAGCTGCCATGCGGTTGCTGGGTGAGTCATACACCAGCAGGGACCAAGTTTCTCTGATTCCCTTCTGTGGAGACAAGGCAGACGTGCTGTTGCCCCCTTCCAAGTCCATTTCCATGGCCAGGAAACGACTGGACACCTTGCCCTGTGGTGGGGGATCTCCCCTCGCCCACGCCTTGTCCCTGGTAAGCTTGTCTACCATCGTGGTAGACTGATATCTGTTCCTCAAGTGTGCATTTGCATTGTTGGTCTGTATGCAGTACAGCATGACTGCGGCTGGTGTTTGGAGACACTCTTGTTGCTGACACTGTGCCACCTAGTGCTCAGACAACATGCTCACACAGCCAGCAAAGTGCTTCCTCCCAGACGATCAGCGGCATATCTGCAATCACATGTACCATGTCCAATTCACGTGTCGTCACACAGCCAGCAAGCTTGCTCTTCTCAAATAAGCAACTGCATGTCTGTAACCATGTGTTCCCTGTCCACTCCAAAAGTTGCAATGGCTTACATCCCCCATACATGAACCACCTGGTCAATTCCAAGAACCGATTCTGAAGTTATTGTTGGGTGTGTGTGCAGGCAGTGCGTACAGGGCTGAATGCAAAGGCCTCTGGGGACACAGGGCGAGTGATGGTGGTGCTGCTCACAGATGGGCGGGCCAACGTCAGCCTAGCCAAGTCCAATGAAGACCCTGAGGCTCTAGCAGAGGGCGCCCCCAAGCTGTCTAAGGTGGGTACTCTCATGACTCCCTGCTTTGGGTAGAGGATCGCCTACAGATCAGTCCTGTTATCTGGTACATGCCCAGGCAGGCAATGCAATGCAACCATACAGGTACTTGTGTAACACCTGTCACAAAATTGATGATAATGCAGCACTTTTGTCCCAAAAAAGAAGCTGTCTGCAAGTTTGGAGAGTCTGGCTTGCTGCGCAGGGGAGTCTGGAACTTCTTTCTCAAAAGTGTCTGTCTTGTTCATGCAAAGCCAAGCTAGCAAGTCGGCCTGAGCAACACGCTGATGTCCTTGAAAGTATGCAGCAGCATCAATGCTGAGTGACTCGCTTCTTCGTCGTAGACCATGTGCTGGTCTACAACAAAGAAGATGGACGTCTTTGTCTGATACCTTCATTTTGGGGACATTTATGTCAGTCTTGTCTGTGCAGAATGAACTGCAAGAAGAGGTGAAGGATATGGCAAAGAAGATGGGATCAGCAGGCATGCAGTTGCTGGTCATTGACACAGAAAACAAGTTTGTGTCCACTGGGTTTGCTGAGGAGATTGCAAAGGCTGGCTTGGGCAAATACTATTATCTGCCAAATGCATCTGATGCCAGCATTGCTGCAGCAGCATCTGGTGCTATGGCTGCAGCAAAGGCAGGCTATTGATGCCCTGCGTTGTAACACTCCTGTTAGCCCTCCCCAGTTTAAGCAGCACCTAGCTCTCCGTTTCTCGCTGCCACACCAGTATTCACTTGTGATTAGCAAGGCTTCACTGACGAGATGATGCGTGCTGCATCTACATTGTGTTGTTTTGGAATGATTTACCAAAAAAGGATAGAGGCCTGTCGGCATTCAACCATGTTTCTTGCACATCGTCTGCCCTACGAGCGCATGCACATAGCTGCATGGGAATGCATATGCACGGTCTTACAAACACGTTCTGGAGATGGGCCCTCTGAGGGCAAGGGCAACATGTCTATGCTATCTTCTTACAGCTTTTCTCAGTGGTGACACCAGACATGTAGTCCTTTGGATACAAAGCTCAGTCATCCAACATACGAGCATCACTCGAGGTAATCACTGATCCGATGATCAGTCAACAAGCTTCGTGGTCCGAAAATAGGTACGAAATGGACTGAAGCACAAATCACAACACATAAAGTGTAGACATTGTCTAAAAGTGTAGAATGATTCTGAGATAGCTCTGGCTAGAAGTGCTCAGCCCTCAAAGTGCAACAGCAGTCAAGTACTTGGGTGTCAGTTTGAAGCAATGTTTGCTATAGCTGAAATCGCATCTGAAATGATTGTTATAGTGGCTTTGGGGCCTCTTCCAGGGCCAGGACCTGCTTAAGGCCATACACCAGCTGTGCAACAATATCAGAAGTTAGCCTTACTGCAAGCGGCAAGGCAGCCACCCAGACAAGCCTGCTACATTTATGTTGTCACACATTCACCTTGGCTTTTGACAGAACTGCAGAGAGCATTGAGGAGAAGACAGTAACAACACTGGCATGCTGCACACATTGCTCTACTGCTACTGTTTGTAATGCTGTAACATCTGCTGTAACAAACATGCTGCAACGCAAGAGAATGTGACTCAACAAATTAGCTGCAATGCAAGAAAATAAGATGGAACGCTGACCTCATCATCAGGCTGTCTAATAAGCATTGGGGTCACGCGGCGTAGGTTTGACTCGATATCTGCATTCATAGGAGCATGATCAGGGTCAGGCTTTAGGGCCATGCCCTGCCAGCTCATCATGGGAAATGATAGTCCACCCACCTAAGATGCAACTGCGACAGCATGCAGAGCAGCAAGCAAACAGCTGACCCCATGCTGTGCAGACAGAAAACAAGCTGGAGACATACGTTCTACGACTTCTGTGATAGCAAAAGCTGTTTTCAATTCCGAAATCTCTATTCTTTCACAGAAACAGGGAACTTCGACAGTGACTGCTGTCCTCAGTGTGCGGTGCTTACCTGAGGACACTTGTGCAATGTCAGGTGCCGGTGCAGGTGGTGGAGGCTGATACCTGCACACGAACCTTCTCAGTTTGCTCATATCCACAGTCATTTGCTGGCTGGACTACCAGGCTACAGCAGTCAGTCAGCTGCTATCCTCAGCCATTTGCTGGTTGGACTACAATGTCACAGCAGTCCCCATGCTGTGTGCTTGAGTCGACTGGAATGCAAACACCAATGCTATGACTCCATGCGATGCAGCAATGAGATGCCTTGACATGCAGCAGGCATACCTTCTCCATAGAAGCCGAAGCGACAGAACCAAGAAGAAGGCGTTAAACAATCCTGCTATGAGAACTGCAATCAGCAGCATGTGGCATCAAGGATGTCACAGTGCCTTTTGCATGATGTGCGTTGTAAGAGTGTGTTAGTCTGCATGTATGCTACAAAGGCAGCATGATGTGCTTGCTGCTGATTCTAGCACAAGCACAGCTCACAAGTCCAGGGCTCCCATTGACTGCTTGTTTGTGTGTACCTATAATTATGATCTGTATCTCAGCAGGCTTCAGGTGACCATTCCATACTTCTCCTGTAGAGGGTGCAGGTGCAGATGCTGCTGGGGAAGGTGACACAGCAGGAGACGCAGAGGCTGCTACAGCAGGGCTTGGCAACGGCGAAGGGCTTATGCCCGTGCCGGTGAGATAGTCTATGCTGCTAGTGGCCATCGTTTGATGTCGATTGGTAAATCCTGAAACTTGGTTTGCACGTTTGTATGTGGCAAATCTTGTCGAGGTCTAGGCTGTGTAAGATGTTCACACTACGCTGCACCTGTCCTCGAGAGTCACGGCGTACGACTGCCCGCCAAACTTACCGGAGCAGAGAAGCGAGATCTAACATGCAACGCACTATACTGCTCTACCTAGTACGTTGATGTGGCTGCCAAGGCATGCGACGAAATACATATAGGGATCAACCACCCCGGTCAACAGCAACAAAGGAGATTCTGCGAAACGCAAGCTGCAACGCTCGGGTCTGAGTGTTGCGACTTCTCAATGCTGTGACTCACCATCGCAAGCTGCGCTTGTTACTTATCTATGGCAGTTACAAGCAATTCATGTCGGAATTTCTGCCTGCAAGGTGCACGGCGATCAATAGCTTGAACGTGGATGATTGCTACGCACATCGTCGTGACTAATTCATCTACCGTAACATGACTCATCTCGCATGCACGTCAACGCAGTAGTCAAGTCCTCAAGCTTTTTGTGCAGCTGATTGCGCATTGACAGCTTTGATCAGGGTCCTGTATTTGAGCCATACAACTCAGCTGTCGAAGGTCGTTGCTGCCCAGGGTCGCCGCAGGCACACTTGCGTTCAAACCCGTCTGAGCAAGTTGCTGCTTCTGAAGCCAAACCCCCATGCAGGGGTAACGGCCACGACCTTTGCATGCTCATTAAATAAAACCATCTCGCGATGGCGATGACGAAGCGTAAAGGGCCAGACACACTTGACAAGACTGTCACCTATCTTGCCAAGAGGGATGGCATCGACAAGGCAAGCGCTGTGCTCTGTGCTTGAGCTTCCAGTCGTCAACATCTACCTCCTTGTGAGTAGTGCCACCTCGCACCTATGACAGGACATTTGCGTGAAACTTGAATCTGCTTGCCTGGCAGGTGCTGAAGGTGATTCGTTACTCAACTAAACTTGCATTGGCAACAGCCTTGAAGAATGATTCAAGTGATCTGGCAGTACGATTGAAGGATTTTGAGACCAGCATAGGCACCAGCAGGTGCAGTACCTGGTGTCGCTGTCTGCCAGAGGCTACTATTGCTGGACCCTGATCTTAGGTGCTGACCTGATTGGTGTGGCTGCAGAAAAGCCTATCGTTTGGGCAAATGGCTGTCTGATCTCAATACTTTGCGAAACACCCCTGTTCTGACCAAGGCTGGATCATTGGAGTTGCTTGCCAGCGGTGGTGAGGGAGTGTACTACTTTGTTGAGCAGCTGACCTGGTATGTATGGCTGCGGCCAAGGCCCTGCTGTGAGAACTGCGGTAGACATTCACTTTGGTTCACCACGTTTGCTTATCAGCATGAGCTCACCTGCTATATTTGACTCGTCTAGTGTGAATATAGCACGGCAATACATGACGCAGCTTCTGAACCTCAATGTCGTTCTACTGACATGCAGGCTAGTCAAGGCCGGATTGTTGGACAAGAAGTATGCAAAGCGCTTCAGCACAATCAGTGCCTGGGCTGAGCTTATTGGCTACGTAGGAAACGTCACTCTGAATGGCTTGCGCATTGCGGCAGCTCTAGAGCGTGAGCTCATGCTGACACAGGAGCTTGTCAGAAGGAAAAAGGTATCGCAGTCATGCCGTAGCTTGCATTGCCTGTCTGTTGCATGGCTACTTATCATGCTTCTATCCAAGCCTCCCGTATGCTGCTCTGCATACTTCAAGGAAGACACAACCATGTCATGCCAATGGCGCACACTCTGCATTACCTTCGCCTGTCGCGCCTTGAATGCACGGGTTGATTTGCATGGCAGTGTTCCTCACCTTTGATCCTGTCATGCAGGAAGATGACACAATGCCTGATGATGTCCACTTGATCAAGGAAGTGCAGGCCTTGAGAGCCAGGCGGCTGCTACGAACACTGGCTGTTGTGCAGGATCTGTCAGATGCCCTCATGGCTGTCAATGACGTCACAGGTGGTCACCCTGTCACACTCCTGCTGCAAAATTGCTCTTGAATTGCAGCGCCAGCAATCATCATCAACTAATGCTCTGGCCTACTGCAAGCAGACCACCATGCGCATCACATGAGCCTGCAAATTGCTTCACTTGGCCCATGCAGCCATGCGCCTTGTTGTTGGTTGCAGCCTGGGAGTTGTGGAAGTTGTCTAGCAGTGCCTTTGCAAGCACAAGCAATGCACCCATGACTCCTGCAGGATCAGCGCCTCTGCCAACTTCAGCAACTCCCCCAGTCCACTTGCCTTGCTTCCAGAGTTGCAAGTCAAACCTGACAGACATGTTGTGCTGCAGATGGGAAGGGGCCAGTGAGCAGCTCTGCAGTGCTGAGCGCCTGTGGGCTCATGTCAGCCTTCATCAGTGTGCACAAGAACTGGCCGAGCTGATCAACCTGAGCGGCTTGACATGTGTGTACTGCTGCAGATGGCAGGAGCCCAATGAACAGTTCTGCCGTTCTGAGTGTGTGTGGTCTCACATCCGCGTGCATCAGTGTCCATAAGAACTGGCCAGGGGCACAAGAACTTCCTCTTGCCAAGTTTCCAGGGTCCGCCTTCAATGTATGATGCTTTTCATTGGCGCTGACCCGGCAGAACTGTACTTTTCCACTCCCGATCAGTCTCTGTTTGTCATCTTTGCTTCTAACAGATGGCATATTCGTTTTACAAATGGTCCAGGCAGGGACCCGTCACTACATTAGGCAATCTTGTGTGTGTCCAGGGCTCTGACTGATGAGTCACCAGTATAGCATAGCATTCTTGTCCAGTGTAACAAAGATGCCCCAGTGTGTTAGCTTAGGTGTCATGCAATCATGTGCCATATGATTCTGACTGCACCAAATGTGGTGCATGTAGTGCTAGTTTAGGTTGGAGTTGTGATTTATGCTCTGTAGTATTGCTTTGCAAGTTTACAAAGCTTGACAGTGTTGTGTCCTACTTTGTAGATGTTGGGCTGCGGCCTAACCTGCTACTGAAAATTGATGCTTGACGCTCAAGCCAGTGCTAGTGCTAAGGCCATACATTGACTTCGTTCAGTTGCTCGGTAGTGCACTGGTATTGGCCTGGATCCTTTCATTAGAGTGCCTGCTCACGGTAGCAATGCTGGCACGTCTCTCAAGCAATCTGTTACTATCTCTTGGTGAGACTGCCTGCAGAGTTGGGCTGCTGCTTAGCCCTCGTGGACTGCAATATGCAGCCGCCATCTCAATGTCTTGACTGAAATTCTGCATGGCACATTCAACCCAGATCGATGTGGGTTGCCTGGTCAACTAGCAAAACATGATCTCGGCTCAAGAAGCTTCAGACGTATTCAGGCAGGCTGAGTCATTCCAGCTCAACATGCCTCACCTGTGATGGGGCAGACAGCAGGTTCAAAGTGTCCAAGTTGTCTGCAATGTCTTGACTAGGTCCATCATCTAGAGCCTCTCTGATTGCTCGCCTGCACAAGCTATGTCAATGCAGTGCCAGTGGCTGCAAGTTGTGCATGACAAACCAGGACCAACAAACTGCTAACATTGAATGGAATTTCCTGCTACAACGTCGCCAGCACAACAGTTCTGCAACCAAAAAAGCTGGCACATGATGCCAATAACCTGCACTGTAGCTGAGCCCACTTGTTGTAACCTATTGCATCCTCAGGGCATTGACAGCATCACGGCCCAACAGCATTTGACTTACTTGGCAATGATGGTTGTATAGGTCACCGCAACGGCCAGCATAACTCCAGAAATGCCCAGAAATATGATGGAAGTGCGTGTTCCTGGACCAGTGTTGCCGTCAATCACATCTGCCATGGTGTGAGCCAAGCTTCCAAAATACGCAAAGGTCACATTCCACGGCAACACAGCCACAGCAGATGACACCGCATATTGCCAGAAGCCAACGCCGGTAACAGACAGGGCGTAATTGAGCATGTTCCATGGCACAATGGGTGAGAGCCTGCACATGCGACAAGGAACTTTGTGGGGTTCATGTATGCTGATGGCAATAAATTTCCATTGTATTATAGATTGATTCTAAGGAATACATGACCCCGATCGTGTGCCACACCTCAGTACTCCAGGCTTTTGCTGCAGAAATTGCCAAACGGACGAAATCTACAAGATTGCAGTATGTCATTTGGATGAAATACTCATGACCTGCAAGTTTTCATTGTCTGCTCATTGTCTGCCTCGCAATCGAAGCCACGCCATCATAAAGCTTTGTGCAGGCAGAAACAGCACAGCACGTGGGGCAGCATCGCTACAGGTGAGCTATTACAACAGTGGTGGTACAACATTACGCACGAAGGCAGTCAGGCATGTGACTTGTCTGTATCACACAGAGCATGAGTCTCACCTGAGGAGCGTGATCAACTTCCAGCCTTCTCGACTGACAGCTGTGTCCACAGCAGCCCAGCTTGGGTACTTCTTCAGCGTGTAGTCAACCACCAGATCACGAAGCAGATACCTGCAAGCACATAACAGCATTGCACGACTGCGCTGGCTGCCAGCGAGCACCTGGCATCGCACTCGTTCCATTTGCAGCTTGGGTGCTATGCTTTACAGTGCTTCACATCAAGACCGAGCTCATACAAAACAGATGACCCATATGTGACTGTACACACAAAGGCACCACAATGCTACATATCACATACAAGGCTCCCTGGCATGACCATGTTTTCGATGTCTTATCAAATTTCATCAGAATCCAAAGCAAAATGCCTGTAGTGACTGTGGCACGCTCTGCTGCTGTACCTGCCAATCATGAAAGCCAAGGTCTGGCCCAGGACTGTTCCCATCCACACCAGCAGAGACCCCAGCACCAGCCCAAACACTGCCCCAGCAGCCAAGGCCAAGATGGAGCCGGGGAACAGCACCGTGACCGCCACCACATACAAAGCCTGCATTTGCCCTCAGTCATGTGAGCACCAGATGAGTGAATTGGCCAAGGTGAGGCAATATGGGCGTCATCTTGTCACTGCTGTTGCATACGCAGCTGCCATGCAACTCAAGGCTCTATAGATTTCCTAGGTTATGCAAGCAAAGGCGTGGTGAAACACTTCTGAAGTTACTGGCCAGGATTGCGACAAACTTGGCTACACATCAGCGCAGCATGAGGCAGCCATGTTCATCAGAAGACTACAGGAGGACAAGCATGATTGATGCATTCATGTTGCTCGTCTGATGTTTTCCAATCAGAACAATAGCCTAGCACGCATGCATGCACATACACATGCGCATTTGTATGCGGCGGCACAAAAGCATACCACAAAGAAGATGCTGCCCTGCACAGGTTCTTCTTCCATCCATGTCAACAAAGCTTCCAGCCTGTCACTGTCCTGAATGCACAACACAACAGTGAGCACATTTTAGCCAAGACAAATTGGTCATGCACAATAGACAGCCTGTCAGTACGCTCAGTAGCCTGGCATGTCAGGGTGGAAGCTCTGTCAAAGACTCTGGTCAAAGAAGAATGCGCTGGATTGCTCATGGTCCTAGGACGGCCCCCTGGCATCTAAAAACATCAATGTAGCTTTTGCGTTGCTGAAGACAGGCAGCCTGTAATTCTGTGAGCTACATCTATGTTGGTGTGTTGAAAGACCCATGGTAGGGAGAGTGGCATCTCCTAGCACATGCAAACATTGGTGGTAGTTTATATGACGTAGCGATGAATTGAACCCAGGCTGATTTGTTTACTCCGTTTGCCTTTCACAGAAAGCATCATAACAGCATATGCTTGCTGTATTAGATGCTACTGAGAATGTTCAGAATGGCAAAACGCTTCAGTGCATGGTGTGAGATGCACATGTTTGCAAAGTATGCCCTGGCGCCAGGTGCCAGGTGCGGAATTGCTGCCTGCATTGCTGGCGCAGCTTTCTTCATCCATCTGTCATGTTGGCATGCAGATGCAGACTTGACACATGATGTAACAGGCAGGCATGAGGAGGCTTACCAATGTAAGGGCACCACATATGACTAGCGTCACCAGCAACAACAGCAGCACAAGCTTTGGAGCAAGTTCTGCGTTGCATGCTATCTTGGGCATTGCCATTTGAATGCCACACTGGCAGTCTGAGAGCCTTGCTGCAGAAGATCACAAGACGGAGGTAGCTGAGGCTGGATGCAAATGCTGTGAGGCCATGAGTTGTCTTCAGGTTCCATCAGTGGTCATTCCCTATCAAGGTGGCATCATGACTTCTTGCACTACAGACGAAGCGGTTGCTAGCCAACTTGCAGGGTCGACTACTTTTTGGGGAACAAGACGGCGTAGTCGAAGGGCCGCGACGCTTGACAGGCTGATTCGCAGATACGCCTGTGATCTAGAGCGCGTGAAGGCACTGCTTGCAATGCGATGCAGTTGACTGCCCAGCGTTGCAAATTTCAACACGGTGGCTTTGACGACTTCAAGAATCCTGCTTCCCGAAGATAACTTGCAGGCCGCTGCCTGCTGTTGGAAGTTACCGTTGCTTGCCTACTCTCACTGCACCGAAGAAGAAGCTTTGCTGCCAAGCTTTCAAAGATAAGTCAACCTGCCACCTGGCGCTGCACTCACTGAAGCGCTCGTAGTCTCGGCATTGATGCTAAAATGGCAGCAAAAGTAGGCGTCTACGCTCATGGCCTGAACTATGGATCTTACCGAACACAAGATGCTAGTACAAAGCGGTGAAGTCTCTGGCTGGCTGATCACTCTCGATGGTTACCTGTTGGCGTGCTTTTGTTCCTCGTGGGCATGTTCATATTGCGTACACGATCCGTTCAGGCAGGAAACCTAAAGGCTTTGTACCCGCTGCCATCGCAGACACTGCAGTGGCTGCAAGGCAGGTAAGTGTGGCACTGCAGCGTGCAATCAACACTTGGCTTGCGACTGTGGCATATTATTGTTGCCACAGAGCAACTTGACGCTGCAAGATGTGCGCGTTGTCCTGACCTCCCCAAAGTCTCCTGGCAATATTGGCTCTGTGGCAAGATCTGCTGAAAACTTTGAGGTACTCACCTGTGCTAGGAGCTCCACATCAGCCAGTCTCGTCATCTCAATCATCCCATCCATCGCAGTGACTCTGCGTAGGTGTCTGATTTGTGGGTGGTGGACCCCCGATGTGACCCACGTGACGGCGAAGCACATATGGTGCAGCTGCAACCCTTTGCCTCCCTTTACCAACTGTTGTCTGTTGAATCAAGCATCGTCCCAGGACCTGATCTAATGCAACAGTTCCTGCTTGTTTCACCAGTTGCTAACATGCTTGTTATGCTTCAGCTGGCCTGTGGCTCTCCATTGATGGACACTATGACCATTGTGCCCACTCTACAAGAGGCTCTGGCCAACACTTCAGGTCTGCCTGTCATACCTGGTCAGCTTACTTCACATGGTGCTATGCATACTCTATGCACAGCAGACAAGATGCACATTGACTCACACATAGCTACTGGCCCCTTGTATGTGTAACATAAGCCGTCTTGAGACTCATGATACAGCGCATGCTTGCCTGCCATGTAACCCCCTGCCACAAACACATGTGCAGCTTGTGTATTGTAGTGTGATGCACAGCATGCATATGTCATGTTGTGCAGGGGTCTCAACAACTGTCTTATATAGACGCATGTTATGCATGTGACGTTATGCTTGGCATGCAAGCCACATGCAACATTCAGCACATACACAGGTTCCCTGACTCTGTTTCATGCTGCAGCAAGCATTGGTTTCACGAGACGTGTAGGCAATACTCGCCTAGTGCATGCCAGCTTATCAAAGCTGCTGCAAGACTTTCCCAACACCTTGCCTGACCCTGCCACAACAGCCAGAGACAGCAGCTGGGCTTCAGAAAGACGCGTAGCTCTCGTCTTTGGCCGCGAAGAGAGCGGCTTGACAGCAAATGAGCTATCCCTTTGCACACACAGCTGCTCAATACCGACAGGCCCAGTGCAGCCCTCTCTGAACCTGTCTCATGCTGTGTGTGTGATATTGGCACAGCTCTTTGAGCAGAGAACCTCCAATACTGATGCAGGTGTGAGATCTGTCCACTTCACTCAACTTGCATATCTCTGTTCATGCATTGCTGCAAAGATTTTCATTGCATGCATGGGCACTTGCCATTACCAAGCAGTGGTTCTGCTCAATTTGATCTTCACTGTGAGTGCATTACAATCGGTACTAACAGAATGCAGTGTTGGTGTTGCTCACCACAGCCACAAGTTACTTGACACAATGCATCCACTGCGTTGTGCCGTTTGTGCCGCAATGCTGCCTTATGTGATTGTATTGAAATCCAGTACCTGTCTGTCAAGAAGGTCGTCTAAGACAGACTGCAATTTCAAAACTACAAGTGGCTGTGTGGCCACAGATGTGGCAGCCGTCAAGCAAGTACCAAAGCAGCATCAGCCTGCGCCAAGGAGTGACGTTGAGTTTCTCATAAACAGATGGACAGAGCTTACTGATGCTGCTGGTCTTGGGTATGTTGCAGCCGAGCAAACTCTGCTGTGATCAATGCTACTGTTGTGGTAATTGCACTATATACTGTAAGCGTTGCGGTCAAAATGATATGCTTCCTGGGATTTGCAATTTGCTGCTTGGGCTGTGTTCAGAGGCCAGCTGTTGCTGCTCATATGTTCCAATCCCAGAAATCGATATTGCTTGACACCAAAGCATGTTGTGTATGCCAAAGCATGTCATCAACCTCAGCGCTTCTGCTTTGGTTGAAAGCCACTGTAATTCTGGACTCAACAAGAGCGGCTGAGATGACATCAAACGGTGTCATCTTAGATGGTCAAGCGTTGCCAAAAGTGCAATCAGCCAGTCATGAGGCGACTCATTCCATACCGCACAGTGTTGCACATAGTGAATCCCATGAATGAAGCTGAAGTGAGGGATTGTGGCATATGTGCTGGCAGGTTGGCAGACAGTGTGGGTGGCACAGGCAGTCATGGCCGCAAACGCAGGACAGCAGGCCATGTGAAGGCCGTCCTGTCCAAAGCCCAAGTCACAGTGCAGGTATGTGTGCGATTTGCTGTCTGCGCACGCAATCACAAAACCTTGCATGACTATAGTTGAATGGGTCTCTGATATGTGCGGTAGGCAATCATATTTATTTTGCAAATGCTGATGCACAGTGTCTGTTGATATACACCTGTAGAGCCTGAACCAGCTGCAAACTGGTCTGCGCTGCAAGCCATGGCAAGGGTTTGAAGCTTAATCATTGCATGTACAGCATGACATCAGCTGTTTGGACGAAGAATCAGGGAGTGTTGCATGCTTCAACGCAAGGCAACCAGGCTGTGGCTCAGAACGCTGCCAAATGCTTCACCTGACATGTACAAGCCATCAAGCTTTCTGCTGCTGCATGCATGCTATAAAAACGATTTCGGCCAGCATGGTCCACAGAAAATCGTTCCCATGACTGTAACATTGATGAGCAATGATGTAGCGCCTTCTGCTGTTGGTGCAGGAGCTGAGGGTGCTGCATGGGTTGTGCTCAGCCTTGCTGGAGAAGGTGCAGCAGACTGACCTTTGATGCTTGGTGTCAAAGGCTGCAGTTCGCGACATGCTCCAGTCAGTCCTGGCGCTGCAGGTATGCTGCTGTGGTGCATGCTTGTCAGATGTCATAGCAGCCAGCAGCAATTCCATTTTCCATTGTAGCCTGACAAAGCCTGCAAACTGTGCCGGTCACAGGTGTCAACTCTGGCTTCACGACTGCATCTTAAGTGCAGATGATGTATGCGGAATCTGCAACGCATGGACAGTCTCAAGGTAGAGGATAGTGTGCATCAGTACAGACCAGCCACTTGCAAGTGTGGCAACTGTCTGTACAGCCAGTCAGCAATCAGTTGATTGCTGTGGGTTTCTTGGCTGACAAGATGTTTAAGCACCAGCACATGACATAGTTACAATTGGTGAGAACACACACACACACACACACACACAGACATGAATGTAAAAGGGCATATGACTCAGACTAGTAACTAGGGCTTATTAGAGTATATCAGGGTTTTCTGGCGGAGAAGCATTGCAACTGACCAGAGACGTTTTGCCTGTGCATCACTCTGGTTAGTGCTTAACAACATCAAGCCAAGAATTGTTTGCTTGGAATTTATGACTAATTTCTCCTACAATAATGACGTCCAGGAACTGTCCTCTTGAGACTAAGTGGCAGATAGTGAAGAGACAGATCATTGCAGAAGCCTGTGCACAAGCATGACTGAGGATGCAAGCACCTGATGTGATCTTGCACAACCATGTTGCTGCTCAACAGATGCACCGATAATCAATTTGGCTCAAGGTTTGACAGTGTGCACACATGCGGTGGATGAGACAAGTCAACAGCTCAATTGTCAATAGTTTGGGCAGATGTAGTCATGCAGACATTATGTGCAGCTGTCATGTGAAATCGCCAGGGACATGTTGTGGTTGTTGGTCAGCCAGGCTTCTGGCCAGAACAAGCCTCACGGGCTTGAAGGGTACTCTAGTGTAGAAAATATACTGTACTAGTATACCCTGTACGTACACACCTACCTCATCCTCTGAATGCATTCATTTGGTCATAGCTATTCCTATAGGTTCGTTCGATTGAAGTGCAAGCTACCCTGCCCAATGCCTTGATCAGCGCTCATTGCGTGACAAGCGAGCTCATGCACATGCCTTGCTAACTCCAGTGATTGTGACTGTTGCAAGCTAGCATGGTTCAGCAGGGTCATACAAACGGGTCTCGCCCAAGATATATAGACAGTGATTTTGGTGTAGTTTTCACAAGCTTTGCCTTGATTGTTGGTCTGTTGAGCCTCTTGTGAGCTTCCCATCTATGACAGCCACCGAAGGCAAAGTAAAAGTTGTCAACCCCCCTTTGCACCCACAGGACCTCTATGGGGGTGAAATCATCCCCTCTTTGCATTTCTTTCACAAATGTTTTGACCTGCAATTGCAGAGACAAAGCTTCATGAGCCCAATCCGGATGCCGAGCGGCAACTTGAAATTTTCAGCATGTGTTATCTCTTGATACCTTGCTCTCGTCTGTCGTGGACTGCAGCGGTCGGTGAATAATGTGCATTGGGACATCATGAACGGGAGTATCGTTAGACACGAATACGCTTTCGTGCAAAGGGTTTGGCACAGGCTGTGACTTTCTCTCTGCGCGTTGTGTGTCTTGACTGCTTGCGCCTGGTGGTGTTGGCATGCGCGGCGCGCTGTCTTGCCCCCCTCTGCACAATGCGTCTGTCGCGCTGACAAAACCGCCCGGGGACCGTACGCTGATCGCGATGAAGCTTGAGCCCTTGTAATGTTCACAATTGGCTAACGCAAGCCGTCTTTGTGGCAGCTTCGACAGCACGCACAGCATGCTCCCTGCCAGATGGCCTGCTGCAGTGATGTGACCGTTCCGAAACTTCCTAAGGTTATTAATGATAATCTAAGAATTCTATCCACCCTCGTCCATTTCGAAGAAGCTTGCGTGAACCACAAAGCCAACGGACAGTGAATGTGCTAGGGGATTCCCGCCGCGACCACAAGTTGTCCTGAAACCTTCTGGGCAAAGCGTTGAATTAGCACGAGGTCAGCGTCTAGAAAGAACGCTATTCAAGGAATTCAGACCTTCTTTTCACACAGAGGAGCATTTGATTGTAAGCTTTGAGAGGTCTTGTGCTTGGTAGACGACAGGGACAATGAGTCAAACAGGCCTTCACGCGCTTGGGGGCCTGCCAAGCTGCAGGTAGTCTATGTGCCAGAGACGCCTTCTACTTCTTGACTGTAGACCGCAGGCTGTCTGATGCACCCGCCCTGTTGCAGAATATTTGCTGGTCAGCGTAGACATCACCGAAGAGGGCATGCGGCAAGACCTCGCCGGTTGATCACCGCAGCGGCAAAAAGGGGTCAGTTTGAGAAGGACTGGGAGAACGAATTTTCCCCTGGTCACAGACTTGCCAAGCGCTCTGAGTTGGAGTTCGAGCATTTGCACAGCTCAGCGTCCAGCAGCAGCTTAGACAGTGGCAGCTATGATGGCGTAGAGGATGATTACCAGTTTAATGGCAGTCAATCTCCAGCCAATCAGAACATTTTGCACAAACTGTTTGGGCGCCACTGGGATGACTTGCCAGCCAAATACAAGCTTGTCTTTGCTACATCAATGGCCTTTGTCCTATGTAACATGGTGAGCCTTTCTGCGCTTTGCCACAGCCACTTGGGCTTGTGTTGCCGACAAAGTGCTGCACACTTGGCCTGCTTCAGTTTGCTACCAGATCTGTAAGCAACCTTGTCTACTTGCAGGACAAGGTCAATATCAGTGTTGCAATCATCCCAATGGCTGAAGACTTTGGCTGGAGCTCCACAGTGTCTGGTCTTGTTCAGTCCAGTTTCTTCTTTGGCTATATGCTGACTCAGATACCTGGCGGCTACATCATTGCAAAAAAAGGTGGCCGCAAGATCCTGCCTATGGGGGTGGGCCTGTGGTCGCTTGCCACAGCAGCTGTTCCTGTCATGGCTGGCACTATGCCAGGTACATGCTGCAAGACTCAGCCTACTCACAGTTGCAGCGCTGTAACTTAGTGCTGTGTGAGAATCAGACTGCACAGTGCATGCTTAGGCATATTGCACAGCCGGAACAGCATGCAGCACTGTTGCTTCAACTACATCTACTTCGGCGCTAAGTCTCTGTGGAAGCAACGCCTGACCACTGTTTCTGATAACAAAAGCCAGAGCTCAATGCTGCAATTACTCCTGCCTGGAGTAGGAGTCGTGTAAAGCAGGCAAGCTGCTGAGGCTGATGCTGCAATGCAGGGCTCTTTCTGTCACGAGCAGCAGTAGGGCTGGGTGAGGGTGTTGCGCCTTCCTCTGCCACCGACATGGTTGCTCGTGTCATCTCCCAGGATGAGAGGTCACGTGCCATGAGCTTCATTTTTGGTGGTCTGCATGTGGGCAGCCTCTTGGGCCTCTTTGTCGCTCCTCCACTCATTGAGCGCTTTGGCTGGCCCACTGTGTTCTATGCCTTTGGCTTGCTAGGTGAGTACAGCTTCCTCATGTGCACCAGTGGAAAGGTGCTGGCCGCCTCAGAAAGTGAATTTCGGTTGTTCCCTGTGTCTGTGCTTGCAAACATTGCAAAGCTTCTGCTGATGCCTGTGTCGGCACTGGCAACAACCAATCTATCTGGTGCATCTTGTCAGGTTTATTCCAGCCAAAGGTTGCACTGCAATGGTTCTGTATGGCCAAACTGCAGTTGAGCGTCAGGTCACATTACGCACTGCCTCAGTTTGGGTCGTGTCTGTCCTTTCAAACAGATCATCAGCAACCAGGCTTCAGTATTCCTCAATCATGCTGTGATCTTGCACCCTTGCTGCAACCTTGTCCCAAACTTTTGTGGCGCAGGCTTGGGATGGGCAGTATGGTTTGAGCAGGTCCAGAGCGGTATTGCCATCAAGGAGCCTGAGGTGGCTGCAAAGCTCCAGGGTTACCAACAACATAGTGGGCCAGCTGTCAAGCTGACTGCCTCTGGAGAACAGACTGTCCCTTGGAGGGGCTTCCTCAGAAACAGACCTGTGCAGGCACTTGCCTACACACATTTCTGCAACAACTGGTGCGCCATGTCTGTTGGTTTCATGCCCTCATTCGTATTCTTTCCTGCTGCATGAGATTTCAACAGCCATCCAATGCAGTCTGGCCTAGCAGGCCTTTCCTGGTAGTTTGGTCATCTGGCAGCAACCTGTCAGTTGTGCTTGCCTCTGTGTGCATTATGGTATCCCACAACTGGCAGAGGCCACTCTGATTTCTGAACACTGATGTGGTCTTCAAAGCCGGGTGGCTGTTTACTTGTTGACGCATCATGCCTGCTCCCGCCATTTTAAAGCATCACCACACCTTGTCCTGCAATGCGTGTTCACCCCTTGGCCTGTCATGCAGGTTCCATTACACCATGATGGCCTGGTTGCCCAGCTACTTTGCCGACACACTCAGCCTGAACTTGACACAAGCTGCTCAGCTCTCACTGCTGCCCCCAGTTGCTGCTATCGTCGCCTCCTCCATAGCCGGCACAGCTGGCGACGCCCTCATCTCAAAGGGCATGCCGGTGGTGCAAGTCAGGAAGCTGGCGCAGTGCACAGCCTTCTTGGGACCCGCTCTGTGCCTGGCTGGCGCTAGCTTGACAGATGACAGCCACCTGAAAGTTGGTGGGTGCTTGTCCTTTGACCTGGCAGCGCTGCAAGTGTGGCTGGGACAGGCTTGCATATGCAGAGCACGCTCTTGGTGTGCTGTGCAAGACGTCAGATGTGCCTGCTCACCTGCCTGTCTGCCATCAGCATGCCTGGCTGCTGCTGAAATGGCTCGTTTGCTTTGTTGTACAGTCTGTATGTGTGTTGTTGTAGATGAGGGCGCACTTACCCTGCTAGCGTTTGCTCAGAGAGTCTCCACTGGCAAAGCCTGTATTACATCTAGGTTGCTTCTGCACTGACTGTCTTTTGATGCTTTGCAGGTCTCATCACAGCTGGGCTGGGGCTTGCAAGCTTTTCTCTGGCTGGCCTTTACTGCAATCATGCAGACCTCTCCCCACGGTATGCTCCTGTATTGCTGGGATTGACAAACACCACAGGAGCTATCCCTGGAATCATTGGTGTCACCATCACAGGAGCCATTCTGGACAAGACTGGATCCTGGCCGCTGGCTTTGTTTGTTCCGTCCATTGTGTTCTTTGTGACTGGGTCAGTCGTGTTTGCAACCTTTGCCAGCAGTGACCAGCAATCATTTGAGAATGATGCGCCATTCGCTGTGGAGAAATATGCGCAGCCGCTGTATAAGCAGCTGGGAAATGCAAAGCGGTTTGTGGGCGATGCTGCGTCTGGAATGCCACATATTGATGGGGAGCAGGTCAACAAGTTTGTCAACAAAGTCAAAGGCCTGCTTAAGCAAAAGCAGTCCTGAGTGGTGATGTTACAAGACATTCAGCCTACAAACACTCATTTCATCCCAAATATTTTTTTGGCCTCAAGCATGTATACTATTTGATTTGACGTTTGCTGCTGCAATGCATTGTTCGCTGTATAGCTGCATGCCCCACTAGAGCATCAGTCATGTGTTGCCTGAATGAATATGGAGCGGGTTGCTCAGGTCTTTGTGACAGCTAATGAGTATATCTGCATGATGAGTATTAGCTGCTGTCAGACCATGTATCTGCCTGACCAATAGTGCAAGTGAAGGTCTCTCTTTTGTCAAATGCTATTTCTGCATGTATGTGCTTGAATGCGAATGTTTTGTCGGGGCAGTAAAGTGGGGCTTGAATGCAACAAATCAGACATGTCATGAGGCCTGGACCGTATGTTTTGAATCTGCATACTCCTGTCCTTGCTGACTTGTTGGTGTGCACAGCAAAGCTCACGGATGTTCGTCACGTTAATGAGATTGCGTAACTGGTGGTGGATGGCTGGCAGTGTGGACCTGAGCTTGTACCAGCAATGACTTTTGCCTTGAGAGTCACTTTGGGAAGCAATTGAAAGCAATGTGCCGACTGCTGCGACTTTGTTCTCTGCATCTCCCAACGGCAACCCACTGAACAGTGCAAGTCTCAACCCACTGGTACAAGTATGTATCTGCCTCTCGAATCGTTGATCGGCTGCTACATAGCCACATATGCACTTGCCTGGCATATTCCTGCTGTTTACACATTTCTGCAGCTGGGCCCGCCGCAGAATGATGACCTTAATATGTAGTCGTACAATGTCGTTGATTTGCCGAGGTGTCTGCCGTGGAGGAGCGAGGCACCGGTACTCGTTCTGTCTGAGCGGGACAACCTAAGCAGACAAGCTTCCTTTCTGTACAAATGACAACTTGGCCCCGGCACTTGGGCAGTTTCTGCACAGCGAAGCTCAGTTCGCGGTCAGAAGCCCGCAAGCGGGCGAACTATTTGCTCGGCGCGATCGAAATGTGCTTCGAATTCTATTATTGCTGTCCTCAGGTTTTAGGTTTTAATTAGAGTTTAATCAGGGTTTAATAATTTGCTAATACACCTTTGAAATCTCGAAAATCTCGGCTCAAAATGGCGTGATTTGACTTTGAACCTCGACTTTGCTTTGGATTTCCCATCATTCTGCAGTCAAGGACAGCTTTTGAGCGCGACGGACATCGGCACATCTGCGCATAGGCTTAGCTCGAGCGTTCTGGTGCATGATATCGCTGTAGGCTTCTCTTTGCGCAGTTGCGTGTGCGCAGCTTAAAACCGGTCTCCCATCAAAAGTGTGCTATCGAAAGGTTGCAGCAGACGCTTCGACTCGAGCTGAGTAGCTTGCACTGCAAGCTCAGCTGAGACCTTGCTCTTGTTCAGAGAACCAGCATCAAACCGCTGGTGAGTCGGCCACATCACTTTGCGCGTGCAAGCGTGTTTTCCGAGGCACCTGCTATCAGCATAGCGCGGTTTCGCATGTGTCACGCCTGCCTGTTGCTCTGCGACGCACTGCGTTTTTCCGGAGCTCTGTTGAGGACCTTTCCTTGTGCCTAGACATGTCAAAGGATTTGAACGTTTTGGTGCAGGCTTCCTGCTTGCAGGTCTGCTCTGCCATCAGCACCAGAGGGGTGTTCACTGCATCATGGCCCTCTTGACGCTGCTCTTGACAGCAGTGCTAGCTACAACAGCTGCTATGACAGGTATGTAACACATGTTGGTCATTGTTCCTGCTGCAGCTTGCCTGCAAGCTTTAGTTGACGAAGGCTATGCCTGCAGGAGCTACAGAGGCACCTCTGAATGTCACGCTGCAAATCACAACTATGGACTTTCTGTCTGTCAGCACGTTGCTGCATGCCGCGGCTGAAGTGTGGGTGAGTGGCCAATTCTGAGCTTCTAAAATGGTCTGTATCTCAGCGGTTGCTTCCCACTAAATGCAACATGATCAGCAGCTTGCCTGCTGCAGGGTGTAAACCAGACCAGCATCACAGTCATCTCTGCAACAGCCAGGCATGCAGAGCTTGGAAGCAGCAATCTGGCTGGTGCCAGACAGCTGTTGGAATCAAAGGACTCACTTGCAAATGTACGTCTTTAAGCCTGTCCAACATAGTAGCACACCTTAGATGGCATTGACTGTATCATCTTCTACCAAGCTCTTACCTTCCACAGCATCACAGGCCAGACATGTGCACAGCGTTGCACCAGCTATGTCTGTTGTGTAGCAGCTGTTCACAACTGATGTCCTATGTGGTCGCAACATGTCACAAGTACAGCCAGAGGATGGCGTTGCATGCTGACTGACCATGTGTCATGTGTGCTGCAGATCCAGCTTGACTTTGCAGCCATGCAAAAGGATGATCCAAAGCTGCTGACGCTGAAGGACTTTGTGATGTCTGCCAACCAGGCCCCTGAGTCTCCCAGTGATGTGCTCAGCCTCCTGCAAGCATTCTCCGAATTTAAGCAAGGTAGCACTGCTCAATGCACCCAACCAGCTACTGATTCAGTATACAGCATGGGCATTTCAAAGCTGATACCGTATTCTTGAGTCTAACGGCTGTGCATACTTGTTTGTGCCCAGCAAGCTGTGCAGCTTGTTACCATCCACAGCATTGAGCCTTTCTGCTGGCAATATCTGGTGTCTGATTGGTTCTTTGTTTGCTATATGCACTAGGTTGCAATTCTCTCATGGCGCATTTTTTGCACTTGAATGCTATTTTTGGGGCACTCTTGACAAGATGCAGAACCACTGCAGCGCTCAGCCATGCAAAGTGCCATGTGAGCACTCATTGGCCATCTAGGCACAATGCCAGCTTCTGCCAACTCTGTATGCACTCCATCTCACTGTCATGGTTCTGCATTGACCAGGCTTTGCTGCTGACATGTTGCTATGCTGAACAGGCAGTGTCTCTGATGACTACATGGACAATGCATCAGGCAGGCGTGTTCAAGTTTCAGATGACTGCATAGACACCCCTTCAAGCAGGCCGGTATATGTTTCCGATGACTACATGGACAGCCCATCAGCCAGATACGCTCTTGCTTCCATGAAGCCTAGCCCTAAGCTAGACGCCCAGCAGGCCGCATCTCACAGCAAAGCTTTGGTCAGTCTGCCTCAGACAGACACACACCCGCACCTGCTGTTCCTGAAGACAGGTGGGGGGGCCACAGTGGCCCAGCCCAACCACCATCTGACTCCCCAACAACTACAAACGCTAGCTGATGGCACTGGCACGCTGGAGGGGTTGACAGACACCCCCAACCAACCCCTAGCTGCCAACCCCAAGCCAGTGACAGCCACCATCCAAAAGCAAGGCCGTCCTCTGGGAGTTGCAGCAGGCGTCTTGGATGCCCAGAACGAGTCCACACAGCAGCTTGCTAGCCTGTTCACCCCACGCAATGGACAAGCCATCACCAAGGCATTGCATGCTCTGAGTCATGCCGAGAGTCAGCAGGCGTCACATGGACTGTTCAGCAGCAGTTTCGACAGTGTGTCTGACCAGCAAACGGCGCCTGCTGTAAAGAGTCTGGTGCGGCCCAGTGCCAAGAGCCTGCAGGGGGTGTACCTGGACCAGCCGCATGCAGACAAGGCTGGCTTCCCTGCCTTGAAGGCTGTATCAGCAGCACACAGGTCTGACCCCTTGGCTGGCTCAGGGCAGTCTCTCAGCTGGCTGGATGAGCCCTTGGCTGATGAGGCCAAACCCAGTGACTTCAATCAGAAAGCCAGTGGTGTCATCCAGAAACCCAGTGACATCATTCAGATGCCTTTGTCACACAGCTTCTTGAGTGACGACAGCGTGGGTGTGCAGAAGCCTGTGCTGAGGAGTGCTGTGCTGCTGACTATGGTGCTCAGCATAGCTACCAACCAATCAGAGGTGAGATAGCATTGGTGTGGTGGATGTGCCTTCTGCAACCATGGCTGCTGATACTTTTATATTCTAAATATAGTATATACAACATTGATCATGATTTATTGTATCACCATGGTTATGTTTTTATTGTAGCTCAATAGAATGGCTAGCCTGTCATTGCTGCACCTGTTTGTCAGACTTTGTTGGAACAGAGAGTATGGTCTGTCACTGGATGCTGCACTGAGTCTTGTGTATTGCCTCAACATGCGGTGTGGTCAGCAAGTCTCAAGCTCGGCATGGCTCGTGATGTTGACCAACAGCAGTTCAGACAACACCATGGCAGTGTGCTTCAGCACCCGTGACAGATGCACAGAGTTTCCTGCATGTCTAGGGCAGGACAGAGAACCTGATCAGCACTATCCTGGCAATATCTGCTCTTATGTGTTGCATCTCAGACATGTTGCACCTGCCATATAGGTTTTGCAGAGGGTCATCGGAGACTCAATCCTGAGCAGGCGTTTCCAACAACAGATCGCCAAGCAGGGCTTTACCGTGAACCAGCTTGATGCCAGCTTTGATAGGCAGGGCGTTTTCTCATCACGCGGCGGTGCCTTCTCAGTGGAAATGGCTGAGATCCAGGTACATGTCGCACCGCTTGAGTCAACAAGCACCACAGCGTGCATGCACATGTGCCCATAGCTGTCAGCTGATTCAAGCCTTCACATCTGGTATACACATGTCTGCCATCCACAATCTGTCACCAGCCTTTATACCATTGCTCCTGGTTGATAGCAGCTGCAAACAAGTCGTCACTCGCCTGGCATCGGCGTGTCAGCAACATCACACAATATCTACTCTATCAGGACAGACAGCGCTGCAAGTTGCAGTGAAAGCAGCATACATGTCTCTGCGTTTTGCAGCCAGCTCAACATGTGACTGCCAGCTGTAGGTTGATGGAGGAGAAAGAGTGAAGGTCAGTGTGCGTACTGTTGTACAGCATCAGGCCACCTCAGATGCTGAGGCTGATGGTCAGAACAGCAAGCAGGTGATGATCAGCTACCCTGGAGACTGCTGTTGCACTTGCATGATTCACATCGTTGCTGCTTCACTTGCATTGCTCACAAAACAATGTGCAGCCCAATGAGTTGGTGGGCAACAGACATGACAACTTTGCAGATCTGCGTTTACTGAGAACTCTTCTTGCACACACAGTAGGCAACTGCACATGGCAGTCAGCATGAGTGCCTGTGATCAATGCCCTTGGGCATTGAATGCATGGCGCAATGCAATATCTCCAGGTAGTAGTCACAGCGGTGAATGAATGTTAACTGCTGTGCCTGCAGGCGGTGATGCAAGGCAAGGAGATGGTCAATGATGGCCTACAAAGCTCCTGGCTAGACTTACTCATCTGCGCTGCAGGCTTTGTTGCAGCATTCTCTGGTATGCCCTGTTCCCTGCATCAGCTTTGCATGCAGCAATGTGCAGACTTGCAGAGCAGACATGGCTCAGGAGTGGGAGGCACATGACAGTATGCCTGCCCGCAAAGCCTGTGTGTGCAGCATGCATATGCATATGC
>JAABUO010001126.1_pt1 | contig 37383 bp, 34 predicted proteins | sample 5559291 | NCBI WGS metagenome assembly JAABUO01 (sample SAMN10711878, study PRJNA513372) | rock metagenome | isolation source: Antarctica rocks | place: Antarctica: Victoria Land, Finger Mt sud
TCTTCCGAACTTCTTACCCCTCTCCCACGCAGTGGGGGCAGGGGTCGGCAGGAACTGCCGGGGGTGGGGGTCCTTCACTCCCGCCGCAAAATCACCAGCGCTTGACCATGTGTGACCAGCGCATCGGGCTTCGTCAAAACCTCTTCCACCGTTCCCGAATGCGGAGCCGTGACCAGCCATTCCACTTTCATCGCGGACAGCACCAGAAGCGTCTCGCCGGCGCTGACGCCCTGGCCGGATTCCACCAAGATTTTCCAGACGCTGGAGGCCATCGGGGACGGCACGGCCTCGCAGCCTTCAGGAATGTTGGCGTCAGGCGGCGGGGCGTCGTCTTCGGCGGCGCCGCTTCCAATAAGCTGTCCAGCGTCGGCCCACCGCGCACGCTCAGCGGCGAATGCTTCCTGCTGACGGGCCTGGCTTTGGCGGGTCTCGTCTTGGATACCGTCTAAGAACGCAAGGTAGTCGCGGTAACGGAACTCGCCCGACTCGATCTCAAGAGGCGCTTCGCCGTGCGGGAAAGCATCGCGCAGTTCCAGCAGCTCGGCGGCGCTGACTGGGTAGAAGCGTACCTGATCAAACGGACGCAGCAGCCAGGGTGTTCCCGGCTCGAACTCGCGCGTGGTGTTGAACGTGTTCCAGACCTGCGTAGTGCGCCCAAAAAGCTGATAGCCGCCGGGGCCTTCCATGCCGTAGATGCACAGGTACGCGCCGCCGATGCCGACGGCGTTCTGCGGGGTCCAGGTCCGGGCCGGGTTGTACTTGGTCGTCACTAAGCGGTGCCGGGGGTCAATGGGCGTGGCGACGGGCGCTCCTAAATACACGTCGCCGAGGCCAAGCACCAGGTAACGTGCGTCGAAGATGATGTCCTGAACGTCATCAACAGAGCCGAGGCCGTTGATGCGCCGGATAAACTCGATGTTGTCCGGGCACCAGGGCGCGTCAGGCCGGACCGACTGCATATACTTTTCAGCGGCGAGCCGCGTCTGCGGGTCGTCCCACGACAGCGGCAGATGCAGGGTGCGCGACGGCACGACAATGTCTAGGTCAATGGGAATTGCCAACTCCGCCGCCCGAAGCGCGTCCAGCATCGCCTCGCGGGGCAGTAAACGGGTGTCGTAATGCACCTGAAGGCTACGGACGCCAGGCGTGATGTCTATGATGCCAGGTAAGTTTTGGGCGCGAAGCTGGCTTTCCAGGGCATGAACACGCAGGCGCAGGGATAAATCTAAGACGTTTGGACCGAACTCGACGAGCAGCGAACGGTCGCCGTCGGCGCGGATTACGACCCCAGGCGTATTCGCGGTAGCCAAACGCGAAACGAGAATGGCCGGCTCGGTGGGCTGCGGATCGGCGTTAGGCAGGGCCGGCAGCGGCGACTGAAGCGTCTCTATGGCGTCGTCAAGCTGCCGGGCCATTGCGTCGGCTTCGGCGTAGGTGACGGCCTGGAAACGCACGGTGTCGCCGGGCCGAAGCTGGCCCATCTTCCATAGCTCGGCATGAATGATTGTCGCCGGGCAGACGAAGCCGCCTAAACTGGGACCGTCTGGGCCGAGCAAGATCGGCATGTCGCCGGTAAAGTCTACGGTGCCGACCGCATAGGCATTGTCATGGATGTTGGACGGGTGCAGGCCCGCCTCGCCGCCGTCGAGCCTGGCCCAGAGCGGCTTTGGGCCGATGAGGCGAACACCGGTCCGGTCCGACTGATGATGCACTTTCCAGTCCGTGTTAAAGAGCATCTGAATGCCGGCGTCTTGAAAGAAGTCCGGCGAGCCGTGCGGCCCGTAGAGAACCCCGATGCGCCAGGCATTGGAATAGGTTGGCGTCAGCTCAGGCACTAACGCCGTTCCGGCTCGGTCCAGACCCGCGCCCGGCGACGCCAGATGAACGACATCGCCGGGGCGCAGGGCGCGGCCGTCATGCCCACCGAAGCCGCCCAGCATAAACGTGCTGCGGCTGCCAAGGTAGCTGCCGGCTTCGAGGCCGCCGCCGACCGCAAGGTACGCCCGCAGGCCCGGTCCATTTGCCGTGCCAAGCGTCAGCGTCGCACCCGCACGCACCTGAACCGCCTGCCAGTAGGGAACGGGAACGCCGTCCAAAGCCGCGTCTATCGGTGCGCCGCAGAGCGCGAAAACCGCGTCGCAGCCGAAGCGCAGAGTCGGGCCGGACACGGCGATTTCCAGGCCCGCCACGCTATCATTGTTACCGACGAGCCGGTTTGCGAGACGCAGGGCGAGGCTGTCCATGGGTCCCGACGGCGGCACTCCGACGTTCCAGTGCCCGAGCCGGCCTGGATCCTGCACGGTGGTCTGCGTTCCGCCCGCCAGGACTTCAATCGCCGTGCGCTTGTAGTCGAAGCGCCCCAGAAACGACGTTGTGACCGCGCCCGCCGCCATTTCCGGGGACGCGCAGACTTTGCGTAAGTAGTCCAGGTTGGTTTCAATGCCCGCAAGCTGAGTGTGCGCCAGCGCGGCTTGAAGCGCAGAGAGCGCCGCCGGGCGGTCTTCGCTTTGGACGATCAGCTTGGCGATCATGGGGTCATAATACGGCGTGGTCTCGGTGCCGGGTTCCACCCAGGTTTCCACCCGCGCCGTATTCGGAAACACCACATGGGTCAAGCGCCCGATGCTTGGCTGGAAGTTTCGCCCGGCGTCTTCGGCATACAAACGTGCCTCAAACGAGTGCCCCTGCGGGTGAACAGCCAGCGTCGGAAGCGGCGGCAGATCGCCGGATGCCTGCTTGACCATCCAGGCCACGAGGTCAATGCCGCAGACTTCTTCGGTGACGCCATGCTCCACTTGCAGGCGCGTGTTGACTTCCAGAAAGAAAAACTCTTCCGCCGCGTCGTCGTAGACAAACTCGACGGTGCCGGCGGAGCGGTAGGAAACCGACTTGCCGAGCCGCACGGCGGTCTCGCAGAGCCGGGCGCGGGTCTCCTCCGAGATGCCCGGCGCAGGCGTTTCTTCAATGACTTTTTGGTTGCGCCGCTGGGCCGAGCAGTCCCGCTCGCCGAGCGCGATGACTTCCCCCGCCCCATCGCCGAAAATCTGCACTTCCAGATGCCGCGCTTGGTCAATAAAGCGCTCCAAGAACGCCCCGCCATCGCCGAAGCTGCTCAGCCCCTGCCGCGCGACGGCGTCCCAGCCATCGTTCAAGTCCTCCGTAGTGCGGCACAGGCGGATGCCGATGCCGCCGCCGCCCGCCGTGCTTTTCAGCATGACCGGGTAGCCGATGGCGATAGCCGCCGCCCGCGCGTCTTCTAAACTTGCCAGCAGGCCCGTTCCCGGCAGAAGGGGCACGCCCAGGTCGCGAGCCATTGCCCGCGCCGCGTGTTTCAGCGCGAACGCCCGCATCTGCGCCCCGGTTGGGCCAATGAACACGATCCCGGCGGCCTCACACGCATCGGCAAAGTCCGCGTTCTCGCTGAGAAACCCGTAGCCGGGATGGATTGCTTCTGCGCCGGTTTCGTGTGCCGCCGCCAAGATGGCATCAATGGACAAGTAGCTTTGTGCCGCCGGAGCCGGGCCGATCCGCACGGCTTCGTCGGCCTGCGCGACATGCAGCGAGTGCCGGTCGGCGTCGGAGTAGACGGCGACTGAGCCGATGCCAAGCGTTTTTAGGGTACGCAGTACACGGCAGGCAATCGCGCCTCGGTTCGCGATGAGGACTTTACGGAACATCGGCGGCGTCCCAGATCAAGACCTGCACGGGGGTCGGGTTGTACGCATTGCAGGGATTGTTAAGCTGCGGGCAGTTTGAGATCAGCCCCAGCACATCTATTTCCGCCCGCATTTCCACATACTTGCCCGCTTCCGAAATGCCGTCTTCAAACGTCAAAACGCCGTCCGGTGTGACCGGGACATTCATAAAGAAGTTGATGTTGTTGGGAATATCCCGCTTTTCCAGGCCGTAGTCGGAAGCCAGCAGTGCATTTAAAAAACTCTGGCGGCAGGCGTGCATACTGCCTTTGTCGAGCGCATAGCGGACCTGGTTGCTTTCGGTGGCACACGCCCCGCCGAGCGTGTCGTGCCGACCGCAGGTATCGGCGGTGATCGTCAGCAGGACATGGCCGAAGCTGGACATTAAACGTGTTCCCGTAGTCAAGTAGAGATTACTTTGGGCGCGGATGGTGTTCTGGAAATCGTAGCGGTCCGCGTGGTCATGGGCATTGTAAAACAGCGTGTCCACGGCCTGATTGCCTTCCAAATCCACAATCCGAAGCGTCTGGCCTGCGGCAATTAGGTGCAGCCAGGACTCGCCCGCCGGGATGACCGCGCTGTAAACCGCGTCCGCCGGGTCAAGGGTACTTTGAACCAGTGTGAAGCCGTTCATAGAAAGTAGCGCTCCGTTAAAGCAAACCCGCGCCCGTTTTCGGGACGCGAGACGCGGCAGAAGTCATCGGCGGCGGGCGGCGGAACGCGCCGCAGCGAAAGATGTACCGGTTTTGGGGCATAACGCGGGCTGGGATCAAGGGGATGGGGGCAGGAGTTCAGGATAATCAAGACGTTCATCTCGGCCCGCAGCTCGACCTGGCTGCCTGGCTGGGAATGGCCCGTCTGGTAGACGACCGCGCCGCCCTCGCCAACCGCCGCTTTGCTGAAAAAGTTGAGATTAGGCGACAGGTCGCGCCGTCCCAGCCCGTGCTTTTCCAGTTCAATCAAGAAGCTGTCACGGGCATTGCGGTGGAAGTCATTGCGGCACTCTTGGTAACGCGCCTCGCCGTACTTAGCCAGGACGCTGGTGGCATCGGAGCAGCCGCAGAGCACATCATGCCAGCCGGCGCTGTCCTGGGTGATGGAGCAGAGAATGCGCCCCATGTCGGAGTACAGCACAAAGCCTTCGGTCAGCCGGGCGATCTGCTGGGCTTTCAGCGTGTCGGGAATGTTCAGGCGCTCCGGCGGGCAGTCGGCGTTGTAGAAAATCGCGCCGACATTCGCCCCGCCGTCCGTATCGGTCAGCCGCAGGGCAGTGCCGCGCTTTAGGATATGGGACCAGGCCGAGCCGGGCGCTAAAGTTTCCTCAAACAGAATGTCGTCCGCCATGCAGAGGCTCCAAACGGTGCTGACTGTGTGCTGAGTTTGAGGCACCGGCACTGGAAGTGCCGGTGCTGCTCGTCCAATTCAAATGCAAACAAAGGTAAAAAGCGGGGGCGACAATGCCTGTGCGGAGTGACGCAGCTCATCGGTGAGCTGCTTGCAGTATACTGGCGCGGCGGAGAGTTGTCAAGCCTCGCCGCAAACAATTTTGTCTGCCATGACGAAAACAAGAGGCAGAAGGCGATAATTGACGAAAAACGTCATATTAAGCAATGAAAAGACGCAAACTGGCCTATATAGACGGCTGTACGCCCCAGTCGTAAGCGTACTTGATCATCTTGACCACTTGGAGCGACTCAATGCGCTGGATGCCGGGGATTTTGCTCAAACGGCCATGCAGGAATGCCAGCAGCTCGGCGTTGTTTTGGAACCAGACTTCCGTGACCACATCGTAGCTGCCCAATGTAACGCCCGCAAAGCGGATTTCCGGCATCGTTCGCAGAGCCTCCTGAATTTCGTCCAAACGGCTGTGGTCAATCTGAAGGCCGAGGATGGCGACAATATGGTAGCCGAGTGAAAATGGAGGCGCGACGGCGACGATCTTGATAACCTGGTGCTGCAGCAGGCGGTCCACCCGGCGGCGCACGGTCGGTTCGCTGCTGCCGACCTGGGCCGCCACTTCGGCATTGGAAAGCCGGGCGTTCTCCTGCAGCACAGCAATGATTTTGTGGTCCAGTGAGTCCAGCGGCAAAGACTGCTCGGTAAGTTCGGAGGAGTTGACGGAAGGCATCGGATTTGTCTCGCTTATTGACGCTTTTCGTCATTATGCCATCAAATGCTTTGTTTCGCGTCATTTGCTTGAAAATCCGCGTCGGAAGAATTGATTTCAGGCTTGACAGCTTGCCCGAAAGTTTGTATACTCCTGTTGTCTCACCGACGAGTCCCCCGGAGCATGGCGCTCTTTTCCCTTAAGGCCTGGCTTGAAATCTTTTCAAGTCTACGCATATTCGAAAAGGAGTGTTTTCATGCGTTCGCTTTCCCCGAGGTTCTCCCGCTGCCTACCAGGTTACCTGCTGGCAGGAGCCGCCTGCACCGTCCTGGCACTGGCCGGATGCGGCCCAAAGTCTCAGACAGCCGATTCTTCGTCCCCGTCTGCGTCTGCCCCTGTTGCCGCTGCTACCGGCGCAATCACCATCGGCTATTCGGACTGGCCGGGCTGGACCGCGTGGGCGATTGCCGACAAGCAGGGCTTTTTCAAGAAGCACAACGTCAACGTTTCGCTGAAGTGGTTTCCCAATTACACCGACTCACTGAACGCCTTTGCAGCGAACCAGGTAGACGCGAACTGCCAGACGTGGAGCGATACGATGGGGCCGCTGGCGCAGGGACAGGCCGCGAAAGCCGTTCTCATCAACGACAACTCGGCAGGCAATGACGCGGTTGTGGCCGGACCGGATGTGCATTCGATGAAGGATTTGAAGGGCAAGAAGGTCGCGACGGAACTGGGGACGGTCGAGCAGTTTTTGTTAGATAAAGCCCTGGCCGCAAATGGCATGACTGAAAAAGACATTACATATGTCCCGATCAAAGTCCAGGACTGCCCCGCCGCAATGATCGCGCACAAAGTAGACGCGGTCGCGGTCTGGGAGCCGAACAAAAGCCAGCTTCTGGGAAAGCTGCCGGGTTCACACGTCATCTTCGATAGCCGCAGCCTGCCCGGACAGATTCCCGACCTGCTGGTCTTCCAAAGCAAAGTGGTTTCCGTCCGCCCGCAGGACGTTCAGGGCATTGTGGACGCATGGTACGACTCGATGGCCTGGTGGCGGGCGCATCCCGATCAGGCCGTGCAGATCATGGCCGATACGGCCAAAGACCCCGGCACACCGGCCCAGCAGACGGCGTTCTACAAGAGCTTCATTCAGGGAACCCGCATCTTCGACGGCCCCGAAGCGCAGGCGGCGTTTACCCAAAGCGCCAAGCCGACTTCCCTCTACACCAGCGGCCCGTCTATCGGGCAGTTTCTGTTAAGCCAGAAGCAAATCCCCAAAGTGCCGGATTATGCGTCCGCGATTGACCCGGAGTTCATCAACGCCGCCGTCAAAAAGGGCGAAGGCAAGCAGCCTCCTTACGATTATACGCTGAAAGTGGACTAGGAACTCCTTGCGTTAGGAACCCCTCCCGCTCGTTCCTCGCTCCCTCCCCTGTTAGGGAAGGGCCAGAAGGAAACAGGCCGAAAGACGCGGGCGCTCCCGTTGCCGGTCTTGCTCTTTGCCCTTCCCTAACAGGGGAGGGAGCGAGGAACGAGCGGGAGGGGTTCCTAATCCTGCCGCAACAGAAAGCACCTCATGGCAACCCGACTGGACAGATTAATCCCGGAAGCGGCGGCAAAGACCCCGGCAGCACGGCGGCGTCGGCCCGGCCTCTTTCAGCTTGGCGCGGACATCCCGCGCGGCGCGTATCTAGCGATTGCCGCCGCGTCGTTTCTGCTTCCGATTGCCGCGTGGTGCTTTCTCAGCTACACGGGCCGCTCTAATGCGCTCATCCTGCCGACCCCGACGCACATGTTCCAGGCGGGGGTGGAGATGTACCAGGACGGCGACCTGCTGCCGGACATCAAGATCAGCATCACGCGCATCGGCATCGGGTTTCTGCTGTCCGCCGTTCTCGCCATTCCGCTCGGAATACTCATGGGCGCGTACAAATGCGCCGAGGCCGCGCACGAGCCGTTTGTCGGGTTTGTGCGCTACGTTCCCGTGCCGGCGCTGATCCCGCTGGTCATGGTCATTGCCGGCATTGACGAACCCGCCAAAATTCTGCTGATTTTTCTCGGCACCTATTTTCAGATGGTGCTGGTGGTGGCGGACGTCACCCGCCAGGTGCCGAAAGATTTGCTGAATGCAGCGCGGACGCTTGGGTCAAGCCGCCTGCAAGTGCTGTTCAATGTCCTGCTGCCCGCGACCCTGCCCGGCCTGCTGGACACCTGCCGGACCATGATCGGCTGGGCCTGGACGTACTTAGTCATCGCGGAAGTCGTCGCGACTTCCTCGGGGCTGGGCTATTCGATTATGAAGGCCCAGCGGTTCTCCCGCGCCGATGAAATCTTTGTCGGCATCTTCATTCTGGGCTTTCTGGGTCTTGCAACCGACATGGTGTTCAAGATCCTTCAGCCCCGCCTGCTGCCCTGGGCGGAAGCGCAGCGCGGCTGAACGACCGCCCTCTTAAAGTCAAAGACGTTATTTAACGACTGCAATTGCCATTTTGTCGCTCCAGTAGATAGGGATTGCTTGACCCGGCGTTGTTCCAGCATGGGGTTCTGCGAGGGAAACTGGGGGCGCGACAAAACCGATCTGAAAAACCACGTTGACGGTGCGCTGCGACTTAGTGCTCCACAGGCACATCAGGGTCTGCTTTTCGTAAGTCTCGCTAGGTTTCAAAGTAACCGGCATTGGGGCGTTCGCGGCACAAGCGAATCCTTCTCCAAAGTTGACGTAGATTCCCGTCATGGAGGTCACTGGGCGGAAGTGCCAGCTTTCAATCCAGCTGCAGCTCATTACGGAGAAGGTCTGGGGAAAGGGCGATGTGTTCGTCACCCGCAGCTTCACCGTGAACTTCCAGCCGTCTTTCACCCTTTGGCCGTCATTAATCAGCGGCTGAAAGGTGACGCGGTAGGGCGCAGGCATCGGCGGCGGAGACGCAGGCTGGTTTGCCGGGAGCGCAGGCGCACAAAGAGCAGGCAAGCCAGGAGCCAGCAGGAGAGCGGCTATAATCGCGGAAGTCATGCCCTCATAGTACCAGAGAGCAGCCGAAAGCGCAAGGAGAATGGCGCGGAAATCTACAGCTCGACGGCAGGGCGGAAAGCACCGGCGGCCTGCCAGGTCTGCACCCGCCGGTCTTCACTGGTGAGCGCGACCAGCCGCGCTTCCAGCGCTTCCGCTGTCTGCGGGGCCGCGAAGAAGTAGCCCTGGCCGAGGTGGCAGCCGAGTGCCTGCAGCTCGTGCCACTGGGTTTCGGTTTCAATGCCCTCGCTCGTGATTTCCAGCCCCAGCGTGTAGGCCAGGGTGACGATGGCCTGCACAATCGCCAGCCCATCCGGCTGGTTCAGACGGCTGACAAAAGCCCGGTCTATTTTGAGAGTGTCCAGCGGGAACGCGCTCAGGTACGCCATGGACGAGTAGCCGGTGCCGAAATCGTCCACGGCAATCCGCACTCCCAGCGCTTTCAGGGCTTCCAAGCAGGCAATTGTGTTTTCCGTGTCGCCCATCATCACGCTTTCCGTGATCTCCAGCTTGAGGCAGGCCGGAGGCAGCCGGGTTTCCGCCAGAATGCGGGCAATCTGCGGGACCAGCCCCGGATTCTCAAGCTGCCGCAGCGACAGGTTGACGCCGACCACCAGCGGAATGTCCTGCGGATGGTCCTGCTGCCAGCGGTGAGTCTGCCGGCAGGCTTCGCGCAGCACCCACTGGCCCAGATCCGCAACCATGCCGCATTCTTCGGCAATAGGGATAAACTTCAGCGGCGGAATCAGCCCACGGCTTGGATGCCGCCAGCGGACCAGCGCTTCCACTTCCACGAGAATTCCCGTGTCCAAATCCACAATCGGCTGGTAGTGCAAAATCAGATCGCCGCCTTGAGCGTCCGAGATTTGAGAGGCTGCGTCTGCGGAAGGTGTACTTGCGGCGATCGCATGCCGCAAATCCCCTTCCAGCTCCATGCGCTCCTGAGCCTGCGAGTTCATACCCCGGTCAAAGACCATCCAGCGTGCCTTGCCGCCGTTTTTGGCCTGGTACATCGCCACGTCCGCTTCGCGCAGCAGGTCGTCCCCGCTTGTCCCCGGTGTTCCCGCATCGGTCAGGCTGCTGAGGGCAAGCCCGATGGAGGCCGTGACAGTAAATGTGCGGCCTTCCAGTGTCAGCGGCTCGGCAAGGGCGTCGGCGATGCGGGCGGCCACGTCCGTTGCAGCGGCCCGGCCCGGCAGGTCTTCCAGCAGCAGGGTGAACTCGTCGCCGCCGAGACGCGCCACAGTGTCGCCGGCCCGTCCGCAGGCTTCCAGCCGGGCGGCGACTTCGGACAGCAGGGCGTCGCCCACGGAATGCCCCAAGCTGTCGTTGACGACCTTGAAGTTGTCTAGGTCTACAAACAGCACGGCGACTGCGGACCCCTGCCGCTCCGAGCGGGCAAGGGCATGGGCCAGCCGGTCCAAAAACAGCGCCCGGTTCGGCAGGCCGGTCAGGGAGTCGTGGAAGGCTTGATGCGCGAGCTGCCGCTCCAGGCGTTTGTGCTCGGTCAAGTCATACGCGACTCCGACCACGCCGGTCAGCGTTCCGTCGTCGTCATGCAGCGGCGTCATGTGCGTTTCATGGTGCCGTCCGCGCACTTCATACGTCCACGTATGCGCGAACCCGGCCAGCGCGATAGGAACCGGGTCGAGCATTTCCGCCTCGCCGGCGTACACGTCAAAAATCGAGCGCCCGACCATCTCGGCAGGGGTGGTTTCCAGCGCGGACAGGCCCTGGCCGTCGGCAAACGTGAAGACGCCGCGCGTGTCCAGCGCAAAAACCACCACAGGAACACTGGAAATGACTGTTTGCAGGCGCATGTCTACTTCGCGGGACGCGGCCTCGGCGATCCGGCGCTCCGCTTCCTGCGCCTGCCGCAGCGTTGTCATCGTCACCCGGTACAGGCCGGCAAAGAACAGCAGCGCGAAAAAGGTGCAAACGGCGGTTACCGAAAAGACGCGGCTGCGGCGCTCGGCAAAGACCGCAATGCGCTGAGCAAGAAGGCCGTCCAGGCTGCGAAGCGCGGCCTGGTCGTAGTCCCGGCTGGCCTGGTAGACAGCCACGGGCGAAGGCGGCGTCTTGGGGTGGCTCATGCTGTTGACGTCGTCTTGAATCGCCCCGACATACGCCTGAACGTCAGTGTCAAGGGCCTGAGTCGGCACGCAAAGCGCCGGTCTCAGCACGGGAGTCGCCTTGGTCACCTGCCCAATATCATAACGGATAGTGACCATAGGTGCGGAGACCTGCCCGCGCAGTGTGACAATCCGTTCCTGATCTACCGGAGGCAGCACGGCGGAGCCTGTCGGCAGAAGCGCGGCGGCGGCATTCGTCTGGCCGGTGGCGATGACGATTTGAGGGATCTGCGTGATGCAGGTGTCCATCGTGTAGTAGCTGTCCATCTCCGGGTCCAAAATCAGATTGGACGTGTTCCCGGTCGTGGTCAGCAGGTCAGCCAGCCCCTGCTCGAAGTGCGTTTGCCGCTCCCGCTGCTGCTCCGGGGTCAGGTTCGCTTCATGGAGCCGGAGCCACTCGGCCCGCAGCCGGCACCAGTCGTCGTTCGTGCTGAGCGTCTGCCCGTATTTTTGGTCGGCCTGATCCATCGCGGCGATGTCCGCCCCCACGGCAGGCTGCTTGGAAGGGTCGCTGTCCGACTGCACGGAATCCAGCAGCAGCGCCGTCAAGGGACGGCTGTAGGCGACGCCGTCCCGCTCCAGCCGGGCCACATGCAGGCCGCGTCCGATTTCTCCCTGGAAGTCGTAGAGCAGTACGGCGAGCGGCAGCAGAAACAGCAGCCCGGTGACAATAAACCGGCTGGGCAGCCGCCGCCGTCCCTGCTCATGCCGCGCAATTTCCGCCCGAGTTAATTTTATCTTTCTCATGGTTGCCGTAGAATACGCCGAGTGTCGTTGATTGTAGTGGCTTTCGCCAGCAAGCGTACTCAGATTGTCGGCAGAAATGAACGCGAGCAAGAGGAACATTCAACAAGCTTATGCCGAATGGCGGCAGGTCGTCGCTCAAAAAGAGCAGCACCTGACTGCTCTGCGCGAAGAGCGAATGCAGGCGCGTGAGGCCCTCCGCCGGGCTGCGGGCGCTGAAGCAGGCAGAGCGGCAACCTAGAGATTATTCGCTCTGCATAATTGGTGAAAAGATGCCGACAACAAAAGCATGGCGCGAAATGTTGACGAAACCGAGTACCGGGCTATCGAACGGCTGGCTTACCGCAAGGTCAGCGATTATGTGCTGGTGCGCCCGATTGGGCGCGGCACCCATTACACGCTGTACCAGGCGGTAGACCCGCGTATCGGGCGCATGGTCGTCATTAAAATCCTGCATGTCGCCCTGGGGAAGCCGGTGGCGGAAGGGGACGCAAATCTCGCGCGGGTGCTGGAAGCGCGGCTGCAGCGGGAAGCCCATGCGCTGTCGGCGCTCTCGCACCCGAACATTCCCGAGATTTACGAGATCGGCGAGCAGGACAACCACCCGTTTCTGGTCATGGAATATCTGGTCGGCCACCCGCTGCGCCAGCATCTGGATCAAGGGGCGCTGCCGGTGGCCGAAGCGGTGTGGATTTTGGAGCAGGTCGCAAGCGCCGTAGACGCCGTCCATGCCGAGGGTATCCTGCACCGGGACATCCGGGCCTCAAACATCATGCGCCTGCACGACGGGCGCATCAAGCTGGTCGAGTTCGGCCTGGCCCGGCAGCCGGGGGATGCGACCGTCACGCTGATGGGAAGCCTCGTCGGCGAACCGGCGTACATGGCCCCGGAGCAGCTTCGGAACCAGCCCGCTTCGCCGCAGTCCGATCTCTGGGCGGTGGGCGTGCTGCTCTACGAAATGCTGGCCGGACGGCCGCCGTTCGAGGGCGCAAACTTCCAGATGGCGGCGCATCAAGTCATTATGGGCCAGCCTGCGCCGGTACCGCATCTGCCGCCCGCCGTTCAAGCGGTTCTGGACCGGGCGCTGGAGAAAGACCCCGCAAAGCGCTACGCGCAGGGGAAAGACATGGCCGACGCGCTGCGAAAAGCCGTCGCAGTCTCTCCCCCAATCCGGCCCCGTCCGGCTGCGCCTAAACCGGGCGCTTCGGTTCGGCCAGCGCGGGAGCTTGACATTCGTGTGCCAATTCTCCTGGCGGTTCTTGCGTTGTCGATTGTTGTCGGCCTCTTCACCGCGCGGCTGGCCCGCACTACGCCGACTGTATCCGCCGCCACTCGGCACGCCGCCGTCCCGCATCATCCCTTCACGCACAAAATGCCGTTCAGTTCTGCTATTCGCTAAGGCCGGTTCGGCACTAAAATCGGTTCGGTGCAGGCGGCCAGCTCTCCGGCGGCGTTGGAAAAGACGCCGCCTCTTCGTTTGCCGGGTGCGGCCCTCGCACCAGCCGCAGCGCCCGCCGGTTCCAGGCCAGATGGAATGGCAGGCAGAACCCAAAAAACAGAAGTGGCAGGCTGAGGACAATCCCTGCCGCCGCCAGTCGAAACCCGGTATCGGAAGTCATTGCCGACAGGGTCGCCAGCGTCTCCGCCGCTCCCGTCGGCACCACCCAGGGCTGCTGAACGGCCACTTTCGGTCCCAGAACGCAGACCACTCCCACTAACACAACCAGCAGCGCCCCGGCCAGCGACAGCGCCGCAAACAGCCGCGCCCACACCCAGGGCCGCATCGGCACGTCCCGCGCCGGACGCAGCGCCAGAAACGGCCCCCACGTCCAGTCCATATCACTCTGCCAGTTGAAAAAGCGCTCCCACATACCGCTGTTGTTCCCAGATCCCATGTATATCGCGTAGGGGTAGGGCTTGCCCCTACCCTCCTGTCCTACCTTGCCATAAATCACCAAGAACGGCGGGCAGGGGCAAGCCCTGCCCCTACAATGAAGCGCAATTTAGGACACGTCACCGGAAACCGTCGGCGGCGGGGGCCACACGCCAGGCGCGTCGGCCACAGCAGGAAGCGGCAGGCTTGGCTCCCGGTTTAAGCGGTCTGCACGTCGGTTCCAAGCCCAATGGGTCAGAAAGACACACAGCAGCATGACGGCTAAAATCAGGCAGCAAGGAATGAAGACAACGCTAGGTGGAGTGCGGTTGATCCAGTTTTCCGTCGCAACGACCGGCGGTATTTTCGTGTCATGGTGCCGCGCGGCGGCGTAGTCATAGTAAATGAGAAGAAACCCTAGAATTGCTCCAAGCGGGATTATAAATAAAGATATGAAGCTGAACATTGTCATCCAAAGCCGCAGCGTCATCCGCACAGTCTTTAGCGGACGCAGATACAGAAATGGTCCCCACGAGTCATCCTCGTCGCTCTGCTGGTTAAAGAAGCGTTCCAGTGCATCAGCCATGTCCGCATAAACGGTCATGTCCAGCAGAAGGTTCGGCTGCGGCAGGGTTATTTTGTCTTCGCATAATCCGCCAGCAGGCCGTAGCGGAGGCCGCGGGCGCTGAGGAGGAAGTGGCCCGCGTGGAAGTAGGTCAAGAGGGTGTCTAGGATGAGCGCCCCGGCGACGATAACATCGGCGCGTTTGGGGTCGAGGCCAGGGATGGCGCGGCGCTGTTCCAATGGAACTGAGGCGAAGCGGGCCAGAGCGGACGACACTTCGGCGGCGGAGAGGGTCGCGCCGTGGATGGTGTCGGGGTCAGCCTGAGCCGCGCCCTGCGTCACGGCGGCGATGTTCAACGCTGTGCCGCCGATGCCGGTAACCAGCAAAGGCGCGTCAGGCTGGGGGAAAGTCGCGAAAGAGGCTGAGGCGAAGGCGCGGGCGGCGTTCAGCTCAAAGGGTGAGGGCGGGTCGGAAGACAGGAAGCGCTCGTAAAGACGGACGGCTCCGATGTCCAGGCTTTTGTAGCGCCCCACCCCGTTCGCGTCGCCCAAAATCAGCTCGGTGCTGCCGCCGCCGATGTCGAACACAAGCAGGCTGGCTTCGGCAGGAATTTGGAGGGAAGCATCGGAGCGGACGGCGGCGTAAGCAAGCTGGGCTTCGCGGTCGCCGGTGATAATCTCGACGGCAATGCCGGTACGGTCTTTGATTTCGGTCAGAAACTCCGGGCCGTTGGCGGCGTCCCGCAGGGCGCTGGTGCCTGCGCCCAGCACGGTCTCCGCGCCGAGTGCCCGCGCGTCGCCCGCGAACCGGGCGACGGCGTCTAATGTGCGCGATTTAGGCGCGTCGCCAAGACGCCGGGAAGCGTCTACGCCTTCGCCGAGGCGTGTTACTTCCGACAACTCGGAAACGACGGAAAGTTGGCCGATCTTGGAGACATCGGCGATAGTCATCTTGGTGGAATTGGTTCCAATATCAATGGCAGCCAGGCGCATGAGGATGACTTCCTATCCCAGAGTTTTCAGTTCCGCTGACGGCGGCAGACCGGGCGAGATCGTCAAAATCGCGTAGCGGTATTGACCGTCCCCGGAGCGGCCCAGGCTGCCGGGATTGATCCACAAAATGCCGCCGGCCTGCCGGACAAAGGGCGTATGTGTATGGCCGCAGACAACCACTTTCGCGTCGGTGCTTGCGGCAAGGTCCACGAGCCGCGTGTCCAAAGTCCAGGTCCCGATCCCCTCTTTGCCGCCGGGGGAATAGTGGGTTAGGACGATTGGTACGTCTTCCAAAGTCAGACCGACTTCAGTGGGCAGGTCCGAGAGCCAGCGCCGGGTTTCGTCCGAGATGACCAAACTGTCGCGGCGGATGGCCGCAAGCTTGTCGGGACGCGAAACACCCCATTTCTTGCGGTACTCGGCTTCGCGCTCCGGGAACAGCGCCACGTTTTTATCGTAGTTGCCTTTGACGGAGATGCAGTCGGGGCGGGCGCGTAAGAAATTAACGCAGGGTTCCGGGTCGGAGCCGTAGCCGACGGTATCCCCAGCATTCAGCACCGGGCGATCCGCGAGGCCAGCGATTTGGACGGCGTTCCAGACAGATTGAAGCGCAGCCAGGTTGCCGTGAATGTCACTGAAAAGGGCGTACTGCACTGGCTAATCGTCTAAGCTCTTTTGGAGGCGCTTGCGGCGGGCGCGAAGCTCTTCCACCAGGGCGGCTTGCTTTTTCGGGGACAGCTTCGGGGCGTTGTCGGCGGCGCTTTGGAGCAGGGTGGCGATTTTGTCCAGTGTTTTGACTGCTTCCTGCAACTGCTTAGCGGAGAGCGTGTCCGGGCCTTCGGCAAGCTCCGACGCCACGGAGTCCAGTTTGTCAAGCTGCCGTTCTAAGTCCTTATCGCGGATTTGGCCTTTGAGCCGGGCCGACGCATCGCCAAGCTTCTGGAACACATCCTGCACGTCCTGATTTGCTGCCGCCAGTGACATGTCAATGTCTTGAGGTGCGGCGGCAGGCAGAGGCGCGGAGGGCACGTCAAGCCAGGCTTTGATTTTGACGGCGTTGCCCATGCCGACGCCTTTGACGCCGCCGATCTGTTCCACCGTCGCCCGGCGCAGGTCTTCCTGCGTTCTCAGCCCGGCCTGCGCCAGCGCTTCCCGCCGGGTTTCACCGAGATACGGAACGCCCTCCAGCTCAGATTTGGGCGCGGCTGCCAGTGCATCGTCACCGTGGACGGTTTCGACGGCTTCTTCCAGGACAGCTTTCACGACTGCCGGCGTGGCATCTTTTCCGTTCTTGCGGGCAGGCGGAGGCGTTTTGCTCATGGGTTGGGTAAACTCTCTTCACTCGGCAGTGTTAGGCCGGGAACTTCGACGGTGGGCGCGTCTTCCAGCGGAACCAGCATTTGCAGGAACTGACGCTTATAGCTCTGAGACTGCAGCTTGTTCCAGTAGGTGATAAACCTCACGTACAGCCCGGCGCGTTCGGACTGCTGGGTTTGGATTAGCCGTTCTAAGCCTAGACGAATCTCCGGGCGGCTGTGGGCATGAGAGTCTAAAAATGTTTGCAGGAGCGGCCCGCGCACGTCCCGGTCGTGGATTTCGCCGATCTGTTCTTGAATGGACTTTGCCTGGGCATACACTTTGTCGAAGTCTTTGCCGCTGAAGCAGGGCGCAAAGATTTCCAGCGTGTAGCGCAGGCGCTTGGCGGCGATCCGCATATTGTGCAGCTCGCCGACATTGGCGGGGTCGCTGATATAAGGCGCGAACTGGTACAATTCTTCCAGGCGGGTATGAAGCATCAGCGGCGCATTCGAGCGCAGCGACTCGTTTGGGTTAACGGCATAAAGTGGCAGCGCTTTAGCCATGTGTGTCTGCCTCCTTTCCGTGATGCTTAGACGTGTCGCCGAGCAGCTTGCCGAAGTCTTTCAAGAACGAACTTTTTTCTAAGCGGTTCAGCTCTTTGACCAGCAGCACACGCTCTTTGTCACGTTCGTGCTTCAAGTGGTCCGTGAACGCTTGCAGGCCGACTTTCTCGCTTTCCGGGGCGGCGTCAATCGCGGCCTGCATAAACTCGATCTGGACATCGCCGTCCCGTACCGCGCCAAGCGCGTCGGTTGTCTTGGCGACCTCTTTTTCTAGGGCCGCGAACGGTTTCGGCGGGAATGCAGCGGCGAAGACGGACAGGGCGGCGCGGAGGCGGCGCGATGCGACCCGCATGTCGTGCAGGGCTTCAATGTCGTCCCCCAGCCGGGTGCCTTCGAGATGAGACATCATCTCGTCAAGCTGCTGCCGGAGGGACGTATGCGCGGCTTCGTTGTAAGTCGCGCCCGGAGCAATGTCATATGCAGATTTAGCCATAAGTGCTTGCAATCATACCCACCTATGGCATCTTTGTCAACAAACACGTCATACTTCGTCAACAGACACTGATAAGTACAATGACACACATTGAAATTCCAACCCGCGTTGCCTACGGCGAGCGCCCGTTTCGCCTGGAGCCTGGCACAGTTTCGCCGGACAGCGACATCTATGCCGCCGCACCGGAAGACAGGGCGGCCATTGTGAAGGCCGCGCTTGATCTCGGCGTCACCTTTTTCCATGCCGCCCATGAGCGCGAGGCACAGTCTCTCGGACAGTCTTTAAAGTCTCTCGGCGTCCGGGACAAAGTCATCCTCAGCACCACCGACGGCGACGCTTTGGACCGCTGCCCGGACACTGAGGACAGCGCGGCGGCAGCCGTTCGCGGCGCAGTCGCCCGCAAGCGTGAGTTGTTAGGCACAGACACATTGGACGTGTTCCTCTTGTATGACTTCCGGCCTGACGCGCACACGCCAGCGCGGCTTGCCGGAGCTAAGATTGCGCTGGCAGAAGCGCAGTCTTTGGGACACATTCGGCACATCGGCGTCACCTGTTACGAAGCCTATGACAGTCTTGCCGACACATTGGAAACAGGCGCACTGCCGCTAGATATTGTCGTGGCCCGGTATAATTATCTCGACCAGGCCGCCGCAGAGCGCTTGTTCCCGCTGTGCCGCACGAAGAATATCACGACGCTGGCCGCCCAGCCTTTCGCATGGGTCGGCGGCGTTCCGTTCGTCCGGTTCCCGAACACTTGGCGCTTCCGCAACCTGACCAAGAACTTTTACGGCTTCACCGCAAGCCAGGCGCATCTGTACTGGATCAGCCGGCAGCCGGACATAGACGGCATTTTAGTCTCTATGCAGACGCCGGAACAGATCACAGAAAACGTCGCAGCACTGCAAATCACCAAGACGCCGACTGGCCTAGAGTCTCTGTTCGACTCCTTTGCGGAAGCCATCACCAAGACAAAAGAAGGCTGGCGCGGCCTGCTGCAAGACGAGCAGTGGGAATATCGTGCGGCAGCCGAAACACACTTGCAGCGCCGAAAGAAATAGGCATGGCGAGGGAAAATGCCGGGGTTGTAGAAAACCCCGGCAGAGAAACGTCTTTCAGACGAAGATGAGCATAGGATTTTCCTTGTCCGAAGGACATATCTTTGCCGGGGTTTTCTACAACCCCGGCACGGTCTCCGCGACCTCAACAAGCGAGAATAACAGAAAGAGCAAACGTGTATGATTGATTTATCGAGTGACACAGCAACCAAACCGTCGGACGGGATGCGGCGGGCGATGGCGGCGGCGGAAGTCGGCGACGAGCAGCGGCGGGAGGATAGGACGACAACGCAGTTGCAGGAGCGGGTGGCGGACATGCTGGGCAAGGAAGCGGCGCTGTTTCTGCCGTCGGCGACCATGAGCAATCTAATTGCTTTGAAGATACATCTCAAGCCCGGAGATGAGTTCATCGCGACACACAACGCGCACATTGTTGTCTGGGAAGGCGGCGGGTATGCGGCAGTCGCGGGAGCGGCTGTCAGCGCCCTGCACACGGAGCGCGGGGTCTTTACGGGTCAGCAAGTCATAGACGCGATCCGGCCCGATGACCCGCACTATGCCCGAACACGGCTTGTGTGCGCGGAGAACACGCACAACGCCGGCGGCGGGACAGTCTGGACAGCCGAGGAGCTGGCCGATGTGTCGAAGGCGGCAAAAGCGCACGGGCTGGCGATGCACCTGGACGGCGCACGGCTGATGAACGCGGCGGCAGCGGCGCAGAATTCGCCGCGAGACATTTCGAATGTCTTTGACAGTGTGACGCTGTGCCTGTCCAAAGGCCTCGGCTGCCCGATTGGCGCGGTTCTGGCGGGGACAAAAGAGTTCATTGAAGCGGCATGGCGACCCAAGCACATGCTCGGCGGCGCGATGCGTCAGTCCGGCGTTCTTGCGGCGGCGGGATTGTACGCTTTGGAGCATAATCTGGGGCATCTGGCCGAAGATCATGCGAATGCTAGGCGCTTTGCCGCAGGTCTCTCAGAGATGCCGAATGTGTCTGTGGATGTCTCCCGCGTGCAGTCTAACCTGGTCTTCTTCTCGGTCCACGGCATGACCGGAGACGAGGCGCGGCAGCGGCTGGAAGCCGAGGGTGTCCGCATGAGTGGCTCTTACGGGATGCTGCGGGCGGTGACACATTTAGACGTGTCCGCCAGAGACATTGAGACCGCTTTGGACGCGGCACGGCGGGCGTGGTAGGAAGTACCGGGGTTGTGGAAGACCCCGGCAGAGACATGTCCTTCGGACAAGGATTAGGATGAGCCGCAATAGGCATCTTCTTTGTCCGCAGGACATGTCTTTGCCGGGGTTTTCCACAACCCCGGCATCTGCACGGATAGGAGCCAGTTTGGACATCAGCGTCATTGGAGCGGGCGGAGCCATTGGGCGGGAAATTGTCGCGCAGCTTGTCGCCGGGCGGGTCTTGAAGCCGACCGAGCGCCTGCAGCTTGTCGGCAAGCGCGGGGGCGCGTCGGAGCGGGTGCTGTACGGCCTGCGCTCGGACCTCACAGACGCTTACGCCGAGAACGCGCCGCAGATGGACATCGCGCTCGGGCCGGAAGAAGTGGTTGGGGACGTGATTGTCATGGCAGCGGGCGCGACCCCCCGGCCCGAGCGAAGGCGGCGGCACGATGTCCCGCGACGATGTCGCTCATGCCAACCTGCCGGTCTTCGCGGCCCATGCGCGGGCGCTGGCAGCGCACGGGCAGGGCCATGAAGTCGTACTGATGGTGACGAACCCGGTCGAGCTGGGCGTCGCCGTCATGGCGCGGGAGCTGGGGGCGCGGCGGGTCATCGGCATCGGGGCGTACTCGGACAGCCTGCGATTCCGGCGGGAGATCGCCACAGATCTCGGCGTCCCGCGCCAGCTTGTTTCCGGCTATGTAGCCGGCGAACACGGCGCAAATCTCGTGCCGCTGTGGAGCAGTGTCCGGGTGTATGGCCTGAACGACGGCGAAACGGCGGACGCGGTTCATGCCCTGCGCGGCGGCGGGCGTCTGACGGACTACCCGGCCCGCGTGGCCTCGGCCCGCGATTCCATCCAGCATTTGGTCATGACTGAGACCTGCGCCGCGTTTGAGGCCGTCGAGACGTTTCCACCGGACATCCGGGTCCAGCTTCGGCCTGAGCTGACGCATTTGTCGGGGTCGCGCACGGTCATGGCGACGGCCAATGTTACGGTGGACATGGTCCGTCAGATGATGGAAGGCCGCGAAATGAGTGTCGCCGGCCAGGTCATGCTGGAAGGCGAAGGCGTCTACGGCATCCGGGGAGTCCTCGGCCTGCCGCTGCTGGCGTCTAATCAAGGCGTCGTGCGCGTCCTCTCTCCCCCCCTCTGGCAGGAGGAAGCCCGCGCCCTGCACGAAGCCGCCGCCGCCATCACCGAGAAAGTCAATCGGTGGCAGGAGAAGTAGATGAACTTTTTCTATCTGCTACAACTGGACGACAATAAAACCAATTTCATTCTTTTCCTGGACCCGATGAAGGACGATCGCAAGAAGAAGCCGAGACGAAAAGACGGCTCCGTGTTTCTGAAAGCGCGACCGTCCTACGAGGCACTCCAATGTAACGTCTGCTGGAAGATCAACGAAGAGCAGGCGTTTCAGTTACCTATTGAAGAAGACGTCAAGATGTCGTCTCGACGCAGCTTCATCGGGACCGAGGACAACCAAATCTGCATAGACCGGAGAATGATGCAAATCCTCGTTGATGCTAACATCACAGGGTTGCGGTGTGTTCCCCTGCCTGCGGATGAGCGCTTTGTGCTGGTACTTCCGACTGTCTTTGTGCCGACGGACGAGAAGATTGCTGTCTTTAACTATGAAGAGCCAAGGTGCCCGAATTGTGGCCGCTATGAGGGCGTTTATCGAATGCCTTCATTAGCCTCCTTGACGCCCCCAGATGACCCAAACTTGATCTTTTCCCCCAACGTCTGGTTGGAAAACCGTCTGGGTCGAAAGACACTTCTTATAGCGAGCGAGAAAGTTGTAGCCCTGCTCAAGAAGAACAAATTTACAGGAGTATTCTTTGACCCCGTAGCCTGACGAAAAAGCATACCCTGCCCTAAAGGGCAGGTCTAACGGCGCAGACGCCAACCGCCCTGCAGGCGAATAAAGACCTGCGGGCGGAATACAGGATGCCGAAGTTCTTCCAGTCGCAGCACTGGCTACCCGGAGGGCAGACCGATTGGCCGCAGGCTCTTAGACCTACCCTTCAGGGCGGGTTCTTTGCTTTTTCATCACGCTATCGTGTGCAAAACGACCAGCAGGGAGCCGGCACTGATGGCGAGCCACAGCGCGATGCCCTGGGCCATCGGCTTCCAGCCGACGACGCGGAGGGTCTTTTGGGAGATGCCAGCCCCAATGAGAAAAAGCGTTAAAGTCAGGCCGACGGTGGCGATATGGGAGATTACCGGGGACGCGGCGGCGATGCCGGGGAGGAAGCTGCGGGCGACGGAGGCCAGCAGGAACAGGCCGATGAACCAGGGGATTTGCAGCTTGCCCTCCGAGTGCGGCGGCGTCTGCTGGGGGTCGAAGCCGACAGTTGTGTGGGCCAGGCCGGCAGTGGCAGGAGGCGTCCGGCGGAAGGCCAGGGCCGCGCCGAGGGCGACGGGGACAATCCACAAGGCACGCGAGAGCTTGACGGCGGTGGCGGTCTGGAGCGCGGGCAGGCCGTAGCGGGCGGATGCGCCGACGACGGATGAAATGTCGTGGATGGCGACGCCCGCCCAGGTTCCAAACTGGGTCTGGGACAGGTGCAGGGCGTAGCCGATGAGCGGAAAGACATACAGCGCAACGGCGTTCAGCAGGAAGACCGTGCCCATTGCCACCGTCATTTCTCCCTCGGCAGCCCCGATCACCGAGCCGACAGCGGCAATCGCGGAGCCGCCGCAGATGGCGGTTCCCGACGTAATCAGCGCCGATGTCTTGGCATTAATTTTGAGAAACCGGCCTGCAAAGTAGCCTAAAACGAGTGTTCCCGTGATGCTTCCCGCCGCAAACAGCATCCCGCTTTTGCCGGCAGCCAGCACGACGGCGAGGTTCATGCCGAAGCCGAGCGCGACAACGCAGGCTTGCAAGAGTATCTTCGCCGTGTGCTTGCTGACGTGGTCATAAGGATTTTCCAGGGTCAGCGCCAGTGCCATGCCGAGTGCAAGTGCCAGCGCGGGGGACGCCCACGGTGACAGGCAGAACGCGGCGGCGGCGAGGAACGCAGTTTGTCGGGCTGGCAATGGCAGGGCGAGATAAGTTTTGGCGGCGGTGATAGGAACCATGATCTTCTTGTTTCTGTGAGCGTCTACAGCCTCAATTTACCTCGCTATACGATATAATACAAATACATCTTTTGCATAACTTGTATAACTTCACGCTATGAATATCAATCATCTGGCGATTTTTCATGTGGTTGCCGAGGAAAGCAGCATGAGCCGGGGGGCGGAGCGGCTGTGCATCAGCCAGCCGGCGGTGTCTAAGCAGGTTAAAGAGCTGGAAGCATCGCTTGGGGTGACGTTCTTTGACCGGCTGCCGCGCGGCTTGCGGCTGACGCAGGCGGGCGAAGTGCTGGCAGGCTATGCCCGGCGGCTGTTTGCCGTGGAAGCCGATGCTGAACGAGCGATTGCCGAGCTGAAAGGACTGGTGCAGGGGCGGCTGACCGTTGGGGCAAGCCTGACCATCGGGGATTATCTGCTGCCGCAAGTTTTGGGCGAGTACCGCAGGAAGCATCCCGGCATCGAGCTGCACTTGGAGATCGCCAACACGCAGGTCATCCAGCAGAAGCTTCGGGAGAACACGCTGGATGTCGGGCTGACGGAAGGCTTTGTGGAAGATGCTGACTTAGACGCGGAAGTCTTTGGCGAAGACGCGCTGGTCGCTGTGGTCCCGCCCGGCCACGCTTTGCTTCAGGAGAACGCAGTTTCAGCGGCGCGTTTCTGCGCCGAGCCGTTTCTGATGCGCGAGCCGGGGTCAGGCACCCGCGAAGTCGTGGAGCGGGCGCTGGCACGATGCGGGATTTCCGTGCAGCCGACGATGTCACTGGGCAGCACTGAGGCCATCAAGCGCAGCGTTGCGGCGGGGTTAGGCGTCGCGATTATTTCCAGGCTGGCATTGGAAACTGAGTTTCAATCGAGCCTGCTGTGCCCGCTGACGCTGTCCGATTTGTCCATCACGCGCCCCCTGCATCTGGTCCGCCTGCGCGGCAAGTCCGAGGGCGCGGCAGTGCGGGCATTTTTGAGTTTGCTCCGCCCCCGCTGAAATCTTATGTCACAAATTATGCAATGTTGGGTAGAATTAACCTATTGCTTTTGACGTGAAGACTCTAAAGAGAGGTTTACTTTGATCCACCCCCTTTCTCCGGGCAGCTTTGCCCCGGACTTTCGTATTTCCAGCCCCGCCGGCCAGCCTGCGGGCCGTCTGTCCGACCTGCGCGGGCAGCCGGTCCTGCTGGCGTTCTCGCCGCCGGGCTGGGACCCGGCGCGGGCCGAAGGGCTGGCGCAGATTAACCGCATTCTCAGCGCGTCCGGTGCCGGTGAGCTGCTCGGGGTATCGCCAGGCAGCAGTGCAGCGCAGGCCGAGTTTGCCGGGGAAGACGCGCCGATTGCCGTGCTGACCGAGAATCAGATTCCCGCTGAGGCCGCTGGCTTGTACGGCGTTGCCGGCCGGCAGGCGCTGTTCGTGCTGGACGCGGACGGCGTAGTTCGCTGGCAGTATGTGGCTGCGCCGGGCATTGTTCCGCAGGCGGAAGACCTGCGGGCCGCGCTTTCGTCGCTTTCCCCTGCACCATCGGTCCAGGCTGCCGCCCCGAATCCCGCGCGGACCGGCCTCACCCGGCGCGAGTTTCTGGCCGCCGCGCTTGGCATCGCGCTCGTTTTGGCTGTGCCGCCTCAACTCGCCCGCGCCCAGGACGCGCCGACGCCGTCTGTGGTTCCCCCGGCACTGCTGCCGCCGTCCTCCGTTGGGACGATCCCCGTGACGCTGCATGTCAACGGCACGGCGCACACGCTTCAGATTGAGCCGCGCGTGACTTTGCTGGATGCCCTGCGGGAACGGATCGGGCTGACCGGCTCGAAAAAAGGCTGCGACCACGGCCAGTGCGGCTCCTGCACGGTTCATGCCGACGGCAAGCGCATCAACTCTTGTTTAGCCCTGGCGGTCGCGTATCAGAACAAGCAGATTACGACCATTGAAGGTTTAGCGCAGGGAGACACGCTGCATCCGGTCCAAGCCGCGTTTATCCAGCATGACGGCTTCCAGTGCGGCTTTTGCACCCCCGGCCAGATTATGAGCGCCTCGGCGCTTCTGAAAGAGCCGATTGGCCCGACCGACACCGAGGTGCGGGACAGCATGAGCGGCAACTTGTGCCGCTGCGGGGCGTATCCCAATATTATCGCAGCCATTCAAGACGTCCGGAAAGAAGGCACAAATGCACCCGTTTGAGTATTTTGCGGCTCCCGATGAGCAGACGACCGCCGCCAGCCGCGCCGTTGCCGGCGGCGCACCCGGCGCTTTAGAAAACCCGGCCCGCTTTCTCGCAGGCGGCACCAATCTTGTAGACCTCATTAAGCTGAACGTCGAGACGCCGTCAACGCTGATTGACGTTTCTGCGCTGCCGCTGACTCACATCACACTCCTGCCGAGCGGAGGCGTGTCCATTGGCACATTGGTCACGAACGCGGACTTAGCCAACGACCCTACCGTCCTCAAGAACTATCCGGCGCTGTCTCAGGCGATCCTGCAGGGAGCGTCCGCCCAGCTTCGCAACATGGCGACTACCGGCGGGAACATCCTGCAGCGCACCCGTTGCTACTACTTCCGAGATACGGCAACGCCCTGCAACAAGCGCGTGCCGGGGTCCGGCTGCCCGGCTATCGGCGGCTATAACCGCATTCTGGCAGTTTTGGGAACGAGCCAGAACTGCATCGCCTCGCACCCGTCGGACATGGCGGTTGCGATGGCGGCTTTGGACGCGGTGATTGTTACCCGTGGCCCCGGCGGCGTCCGGCGTATCGCGTTCACCGAGTTCCACTTGGAGCCGGGCGATCACCCAGAGCGCGAAAACGTGCTGGAGCCGGGCGAGATCATCACGAGCGTGGAGCTGCCTCCCCTACCCTTTGCCGCACATTCGCAGTACCTGAAAGTCCGTGACCGGGCCTCTTATGCGTTCGCTCTGGCCTCCACAGCGGCGGCTTTAGATATCAGCGGCGGCGTGATCAAAGAAGCCCGTATCGCGCTCGGCGGCGTCGGCACCAAGCCGTGGCGAGCGTTTACGGCGGAGAATCTGCTGGTCGGCCTCGCGCCGACTCCGGAAAACTTCCGGGCGGCGGCGGAAGCGGAAATGAAGCCGGCGAAAGGCTACGGCCACAACTCCTTCAAGATAGAGCTGGCAAAGCGCGCCATGGTCCGTTGCCTGTCATCTGTCAGTGCCGCCTCGGCTCCCTAACCCGTAGGGGCAGACCCCCGTGTCTGCCCTTCTTTATCGTGTCTGCTTTATCGTGTCTGCCCTTCCTCTCCGCCTTCTTTAGCCAGCCGATTACGCCGGACAAGCTCATTTGACAACGGTGCTCATGGTGCCGGGGTTGTTGAAAACCCCGGCAAAGAAACGTCCTGCGGACGAGGAACAGACTTTTGTTGACAGCATCTTTGTCCGAAGGACATTTCCTGCCGGGGTTTTCAACAACCCCGGCACCATGAGTAGTGACTTTAGGAACCAATATCTATGGACAACACACAAATCCCAACGGCCCCGAATATGGAGCAGGGCAAGGCGGTCGGGCAGCCGCTGGACCGCGTGGACGGGCGGCTCAAAGTGACCGGCGGGGCCAAGTATTCTGCCGATATGCCGGTGGCGGACGTGGTGTATGCCGCGCTCATCACCAGCACCATCGCCAGCGGCACCATTACCGGAATTGACGCCCATGCCGCCGAGGCAGTGCCGGGAGTGATCAAAGTCATCACGCCCGCGAATGCCCTGCGCCTGCCGGCGCAGCCGCCGTCGCCCGGCGGCAAGTCCGCCCGGCCGCAGGAGCGCATTTTGCAGATGCTTCAGGACCCGAAAGTGCTGTACCAGAACCAGCCCATCGGCGTGGTTGTCGCGGACACGTTCGAGCGGGCGACTTATGCGGCGTCACTGGTCAAGTTCCAGTACGACGAGAAAAAGCCGCGCACAGACATGGACCACCAGAAGGAGAACGCTTACCGGCCCGAAAAGGCCAATCAAGACCCGACGGACTCCAAGCGTGGGGATTTAAGTGCGGGCATGAGCTTAGCAGCGGCCAAAGTCACGGAGTATTATGTGACGCCGGTAGAAAACCACAACCCGATGGAACCGCACGCGACGCTATCCGTGTGGGAAGGCGATCACCTGACGGTCTACGATGCCACGCAGGGCATCTTCGGTGTCCGCAAAGTGCTGGCGGAGACGTTCGGGCTGCCGCAGGACAATGTTCGCGTGGTGTCGCACTTTTTAGGCGGCGGCTTCGGCTGCAAAGGCTCGGCCTGGTCCCATGTCGTCATCTCCGCGCTGGCGGCGAAACAAGTCGGCCGCCCGGTGAAACTAGTGCTGGAACGGCGGCAGATGTTCGGCATGGTCGGCTACCGGCCCCGGACCGAGCAGCACCTTCAGCTTGGCGCGGCCCATGACGGCACCCTGACGGCAATCGGGCACAATGTCCACTCGCAAACGTCGTCGTTTGATGAGTTCGTGGAACCGTCCGCCGCCGCGACCCGGATGCTCTATGACGCGCCGAACTCGGAAACCTCGCACCGGGTCATTCGGCTGGACGCCGGGACGCCGACTTACATGCGTGCGCCGGGCGAGTCTTCGGGGACATTCGCGCTAGAGTCGGCGATGGACGAGCTGGCGTATGCCCTGCCGATGGACCCCGTTGCCCTGCGCCTGAAGAACTACGCCGAAAAGGACCCGGACAGCGGCAAGCCGTGGTCGTCCAAATCTCTGCGTGAGTGCTACCGAGTTGCCGCCGAGCAGTTCGGCTGGGACAAGCGCACGCCGACGCCTGGTTCTATGAAGACCGCTGACGGCAAGCTGATCGGCTACGGCATGGCGACGGCGACTTATCCAGTGCGGCGCAGTAAATCGTCCGCGCTGGCCCGGCTCCTGCCTGACGGCACCGCCTACGTGCAGGCCGGCTCGCAGGACCTCGGTACGGGAACGTACACAGTCATGACCCAAACGGCCGCCGATGCGCTGGGACTGCCCGTTGAAAAGGTGCGGTTTGAGCTAGGGGACACGCTGATGCCGGAAACGCCAGTCTCGGGCGGCTCCCAGACCGCCGCGAGTACCGGCTCCGCCGTGCAGGCGGCAGGCAAAGCCGCGCGGGCGCGGGCCATTGCGCTGGCAGTTGCCGATCCCGCGTCGCCGCTCTTTGGCTTCAGCCCGGAGGCCGTAGACGTGACGGCGGGCCAGATGTTCTCAAAAGCCGATGTCATCAAAGGCGAAACTTACACAGCTTTGATGGCCCGCCACGGCCTGCCAAACATTGAAGTCAAAACTGACTCAAAGCCCGGCGCGGAAAAAGACGAGTATTCCATGCACTCGTTCGGAGCCGTCTTTGCCGAAGTGCAGGTTGACCCTGATCTTGGCGAAGTCCGCATCCGGCGCATTGTTGGCGCTTATGGCGTCGGCAATATCCTGAACGCAAAGACCGCCCGCAGTCAACTGCTGGGCGGCGTCGTGTTCGGCATCGGCATGGCCTTGTTAGAAGAAACCGTGCCGGACCTTCGCACAGGCCGCGTGATGAACGCCGATCTCGGCGAGTATCACGTCCCGGTCAACGCCGACGTTCCCGAGATTGACATCACATTCGTCCCGGAGACCGACCCGTATGTCAACCCGCTGGGCGTTAAAGGCATTGGCGAGATCGGCATTACCGGAACCGTCGCCGCCATCGCAAACGCCGTGTATCATGCCACCGGAAAGCGTGTGCGCGAGCTGCCGATTACGCTGGACAAGGTGATGTAAGAACCTACCCCGGTTCGTTCCTCACCGACCCTCCCTAAAGGGAAGGTGAGGAGGTACGGAAAAAGACAAGAGGGCGCAATAAGCAACGCCGTGACTTTTACTCTTCACCTTCCCTTTAGGGAGGGTCGGTGAGGAACGAACCGGGGTAGGTTCGGAATTCAGTGCTATGAAAGAACTGCAAGAAATCGTTTCAGCCTGGGACACCCTCTGCGCCGAGGGCCGGGAAGCTGTGCTGGCAACCGTCGTTGGGGTCAGCGGCTCAACCTACCGGCGGCCCGGCGCACGGATGCTGCTGGCCGGCGAAGGCCGGCTGGCCGGCTCGGTCAGCGGCGGCTGTTTAGAAGCCGATTTGGTCAAGAAAGCGCACTGGCACACACGCAACGGTGCCGCGCTGGTGACTTACGATTCTACCGACGAAGACGACGTTGTCTGGGGCTTCGGGCTGGGCTGCAACGGCGTAGTACAGGTGCTGCTGGAGCGCGTTTCTTCGGAAGCGCCCGGCCCTCTGCGGCTGCTGCAAAGCGTACTTCAAGACCGCCGGCCCGGCGTCATCGCCACGGTGATTGGGGGAAATGCCACTGGGAACATCGGCCAGCGTTTTCTGCTGATGCCGGACAGCGAACAAGAAAGCACGCTCAGCGATGACGCGCTTCTAGTGCAGGTCGAAAAAGACGTGCAGGCCGTGCTTGCGGCGCGGCGATCACGGACAGAAACTTATGCGCTGCCCGGCGGCACCTCTGCCATTGTCTTTCTGGAGGCGGTGCTGCCTCCACCGCCGCTGGTCATCTTTGGCGCAAACCATGATGCCCTGCCGCTCGTGCGCCTTGCCAAAGAGCTGGGCTGGCATGTGACCGTCGCCGATGTGCGCGGAGCGCAGCCGAGGCCTGAGCGTTTTCCGGGGGCCGACACGGTTCTGGCCGGTTCCGCTGAAGTGCTGTGCCGCGAGATCAGGTGGGACGCGCAGACGGCGGCAGTCGTGATGACCCACAACTACCCGGACGACAGGCGCGTCCTGCGGCGTCTGCTGGAGACTTCCGCGTTTTATATCGGACAGCTTGGACCGAAAGTACGCACCGAGCGGCTGCTGGCGGAAATCAGCGACGGCGGTTCCATTACAGACTCGCACCGGCTGCGCCTGCATGGGCCGGTAGGGCTGGACCTCGGGGCGGACACGCCGGAGCAGATCGCACTGTCAATTGTCGCTGAAATTCAAGCTGCACGGACAGGCCGATCTGGGGAAAGTTTGCGAAGCCGCCGAGAGCCGCTGCATCCCCATCCGGCAGCATTGGCAATGCCGGGGCAGCTTCAAGAACAGGCACGATGCGCGGTCCTGACTTGAAGCAAGTTGGGCTGATCCTGCTGGCGGCGGGTGGATCGCGGCGGCTGGGGTCGCCGAAGCAGCTCGTGGTGGATGCAGAAGGGCGGAGTTTAGTGCGCCGGGCGGCGGAGGCTGCGCTCGGCTCTGCCTGCCGCCCGGTTGTGGTCGTGCTGGGCGCGACGGCGGAGGCTGTTCAAGCAGAGCTGGCCGGTCTGCCGGTGACGATGGCTGTCAACGCCGAGTGGCAGACCGGCCTGGCATCTTCGATCCAAGCGGGCTTAGTAGCAGTGACAGAAGCGCACACGCTGGACGCCGTTGTTGTCATGCTTTGCGATCAGCCCCAAGTGACGAGCGCCCTGCTTGACGTGCTAATCACTGCTCATGCAGACACCGGCCATGAAATTATTGCCTGCGAATACGGCGGCGCATTAGGAGTTCCGGCGCTGTTCGGGCGGATGCTCTTCGGTGCGCTGGCTTCGCTGGCTGGGGACGAAGGCGCACGGCGAGTGATCAAAAACTACGCCGGTTCGGTGACGCGCATCCCGTTCCCGGAAGGTGTTTTTGATATAGACACGCCATTAGATGCCGAAGCGCTCATTCGCCGTTAATCCGTGCCGCCGGCGCTTTTCAGTACGGCGACGGTTTGGTCTCGCGCTTCATCCGAAACACCGGCATACGGACGCTCGGCCCAGTACAGCGCGGTTTTGCCGTCTTTGTCTTTGGCATTGATCGGTGCCCCCCGGTCCAGCAGCAGCTTTGTCGCGGCAGCCTCGCCGTAAGATCCCGACCAGAACAGCGCCCCGCCGTGGCCGCCGTTGTCTCCGAGTGTCAGGCTCGCCCCCGCGTCCACCAGCAATTTGATGGCTTCCAGATGGCCGTAACGGGCTGCCCACATCAGCGCCGTCACCCCGCCGCCGTTGTCATTCGCCGAGTGCTTGTTTTTGACGTCTACGCTCGCACCGAGGTCCAGCAGGCGCTTCACGATGTCTGCATCGCCCCACTGCGACGCCAGCATCAGTGCGGTATTGCCGCCGTTATCCAGCGCCTGGACATTCGCGCCTCGGTACAGCAGCGCCTTTGTTTCTTCGGCGTCATGCGCCTGGATCGCCAGCATCAGCGGGGTCATGCCGTCTTTGTCTGGGGCGTTGATGTCTTCGGCCAGCGGAACAGAAGCAGCAGGCGAGGGCTGTAATTGGGCCAATACGGGTGTGCTCGCGGCTATCGGCATTAGGGCAAGCAGGGTGAGAAGAACCGGGCGCATGATAAAAAATCCTTTCGTTCTATTGACTGCTAGTGCATTTTAATTAGTGCATCTTGAACGGGCCGCCGTGCGGCTCCGGCTCCATGCCGGGCTGTGAGGAGTCTGACACGACTTCGTGCATTTCCAGCACGTTCGGCTTTGGGTAGGCGTCCTTCGGCAGCGTTCCCGACTGGGCATGGCCTTTGGTGAACGCCTCAGAGCGCACCCAGTTTAGAAAATCTTCGCGGCTGTCCCAGATCGTGAAGACGACATACGGGTCGCCGTCGTTGACCGGGCGCAGCACCTGGTTGGACACAAAGCCGGGCATTCCGTCTACTAACCCGGCGCGGTCCCGGAACGCGGTCTCGAACGCTTCGGCGTATTCGGGCTTGACATAGATTCGATTGGCAACAGTGATCATCACAAAGTCTCCTAATTTGATGATACCCGGCGCAAGCCATTCAGGAACCAAGACAGCGGCGAAGAGGGTAACAGAAGTATGGCAGAAACGCAACAAAATTACGTTTCCCGCCGGCATTTTCTGGAAGGCGTTGTCGCAAGCGGCATGGGCTTGCTCGCTCAAGGGTGCGCGTCCGAAAAGGCGGCGCTGCTTCCGGCGGCTTCCGCCGCGCCGGCGGAACCCGCGCGAGGCGGGGATGTCCTGGAGCCGCCGCCTGCGAAGCAGCGCGTGGAAGCCCGCATTCACTTGAACCAGGTCGGGTTCCGTGCTTCCGCGCCGAAGCGGGCGGTTGTCCCGGCGACCGGGGCAGTTTTGGGCAGCGGCTTTGTGTTAGTGGACGACGCAGTCGTTCCCGAGACGCGCTACCGGGGGACGCTGACGGAATATCAAGGGCCGAATCAATCAGGGCATTATGCCCGGCACTTTTTCGCGGATTTTGATGACTTCACGCGCCCCGGCCGCTACCGCCTGCGCCTTTCGGACGGCAATCTTTCGGTGCCATTCACAATCGGCGACGATATTTATGAGCAGATTATTCCGCTGATTCTGCGCTATTTTGATGTTCAGCGCTGCGGGCCGCAGCATTCCGAGCACCGGGGGCCATGCCACGAAGACGACGGCATTATTAGTGGTGGCCCGCGCAATGGGGAGCGGATGGATGCGTCCGGCGGCTGGCATGATGCCGGGGACTACTTGAAGTTTGTCGAAACGGCCAGCTATGTCACGGCTCTGATGCTGTTTTCCTACGACCGTAACCAGACGCATTATGACAAGGCACTGGCGCACTGGGACACTTTCGACGGCTTGCCGCTGCCGCTGGCGTATGCCAAAATTGGCCTGGACTGGCTGCTGAAGATGCACCCGCGCCCCGACGAGTTCTATTATCAGGTCGGCGACGACAGCGACCACAACTCCTGGCGGCTGCCGGAAACCGACATGCCGAAACTCAGCAAACACTGGACGCCGCGCCCGGTCTTTTACGGTATTGGCGCAAACTTGGCGGGACGTACTGCCGCCGCGCTTGCCGATGGGTCGCGCCTGTACCGGCCTTACGACCCGGCGTTTGCCGATCGGTGCCTGTCTGCCGCCCGGTCTGTGTATCATCTTGGCCTTCAAAACCCGCAGATTTTGACGACCAATCCGTATGACTTCTATCCCGAGAAAACGTGGCAGGACGATATGGAATGGGGCGCAATCAATTTGTACCAGGCGACGCAGGAGGAACGCTACTTGACGCAGGCGATCACGTTCGCCCGCGCTGCCGGCCCGGCGCAGACTTACACCAGCGTTTACAACACGCACACGCTGGCGCACGCGACGCTGTACCCTCATGCGCCGGCGGCTGTCTAAGCGCAGCTTTTGGAGTTTCTGCGCGTGGATGCCGAAGCCGCCCGCGTACATTCCGCATCTAATCCCTATGGCCTCGGGACGCCCTACCTTTGGGGAACGGCGGAAGTGGCGGCGGGCGCGGCGATCACCTGTCAGGTTTATGCCCGGTTTCCGGCAAGCGTGAGTTCGCGGAAATCGCCCGCCGCCAGCGTGATTTTATTCTAGGCTGCAACCCGTTCGGCCTGTGCTGCCTAGTCGGGGCCGGGACACGTTACCCGCTGTTCCCGCACCACCAGATTGCCAACTTGAAAAACATCGAGCTGACCGGGGCGATTGTCGGCGGGCCGTCGGATTTCAAGACCTATCAGGACCAGCACATCAGCGCCTCCCATGTCGACAGCACCCAGTCCCCCAGCCCGCCGCCGCTGCCGCAGGACATGTCCCACAACATCGGTGTCTACCATGACGTTGTGGAAGATTACGTCACCAATGAGCCGGCAAACGACTACACGGCTAAGTTTCTGCTCCTGGCCGCGTTCTGCATCGGTCCAGCGGAAGAATAAGCCTGATTTACATATCTTATCCAACATTTGTAACCTGAAATCAATGGAAGTGCAGGAAAAACAGCCGAACACGATGTATACTAGAGTGTTACGAATTTTGCCCATCGTGGCATGGTTGCAGAAAGGGTCTTCATCATGATCGATTCTCCAGACTTTTTGCGTGATGCCGTCAGCCGGCGCACGTTCCTCACCCGCATGGCGGCGGCAGGGCTTGGCACGGCAGCAGCGGCACTGATCGCCGGCTGCGGCGGCAACGGCAACAATCAGAACAACACGACCGGCCAGACCCCCACCAGCGGGCTGGGCAGCTTCGCCGATCCGAAGAACTTCCCCGGCATCCCCGGCGCGACTGAGAACGTCGTTGTTCTCAACTACGCGCTGACCCTGGAAACCCTGGAAGCGGACATCTACCGCCAGACCTTGAACATCGCCGCCGGTCAGCCTCTGACGACACCCCTGCCCGCCGACGGCGGACTGTCCTACACCCAAGCGGTCGGCAACGGTTCGCTGAACCCGGCACTCGCTCCCATCGGCTTCCTGTACTTGCAGCAGTATGCTGCCGTGGAAGCCGCGCACCGCGACTTCCTGCGAGCCGCCATCACAGCGGCGGGCGCAACTCCGGTTCCCGCCAACGCCAAAGGCTACAACATCGGCCTGGCCCCCAATACGGACCTCGGCACCATCCTGACGCTGATCCGCACGGTGGAAGAAACCGGCGTCACCGCTTACCTCGGGGCGGCGGGCTTCCTGACTGACCCCGTCTTGGTCCAGATCGCGTCCAGCATCTATTCCACCGAAGCGCGGCATTCGGCAGCTATCAACTACATTCTCGGCCTCGACATTGGCCCGACCGGCCCCATTGCCGGCAGCAAGCAGCCTGAGCCACCGGCAGCAATCGCATCGGCGAATGAGTTTGAGTACGCCCTGGCCCCTGCCGCCGTGCTGAACGCTGTCAAGCCGTTCTTCATCATGTAGCACTTTTTTGCCGCGTAGTATTTTAAGCGTAGACTTCTACGAAAGGAACCTCACCCCATGCCAACGCATGTGACCCTGTATTTCACCGCGAAGCCGACGACAACCGGCACAACCATCGTCGCCATCCCTTCCGGCCCATTCTCTGCTCTGACTTCCGCTCCCAGCCCGGACATCAAAGTCCTGAACTTCGCCCTGGCGCTGGAGACACTGGAAGCCGAGCTTTACCGCCAGGCCGCTCTTCGTCTTGGACCGGTTGCCGGGGGGACCGATATGTTCGGGAAACATATCACGGGCCTCGGCGGGGCCGCGACCGATCTTGACCTCGCTTATGTCATCAAGTTTGGTGCCGTGGAAGCGGAGCATCAGGCATTTCTGACAGCCGTGCTCGGCGGCAACTGGGTGACAAGCGCCGGAGCGCTGTTTGACTTCGGCTTTGCCGATACCAACAACTTCGGCACTGCGCCCCTGAGCCGTCAGCAAACGCTCCAGCTTATCTACGCCGCCGAGCAGACCGGCGTTTCCGCCTATCTGGGCGGCGCTGGCCCCGGCGGTCTGGCCCCCGGCGGAACGAACCTCGCCTACGCCGCGTCCATCCTCGGCACGGAGGCCCGCCACACAGCAACGGTCGCCATCACACTGAACGCCCTTTATGGGACTCAGGTCAGGACTGCGCCTCTGGTCTATCCCGTCAAAGACCTCGGCACCGCCGGCGGCCCCGGCCTGGACACGGCCCTCGCCCCAGACGCCATTCTATATGGCGGCGGTCAGGTTGCCGCCGATACGACCGTCAGCGGAACCGGCAGGATCAACCCGATCTCCGGCCCCAACGGCTTCGTCTTCGTTCCGTAGCCTCGTAACGAAACCCGCCAAAAACGCCCGGCTTGCTTCTTCGGGAGCGGGCCGGGCGTTTTCGTTTGGAATGTCAAGCTTTCTCAGATAGGTTTGTTTCTCCAGTTACCTCTACGGATAGCTAACGCTAAAATCGCAAGGCCACAAATACTTTGCAGAACGAACGATAGCTGGTTTACCTTGCTTGGATCGAAATAAATATTCCCAATAGGAAACACGCCAACTGAAGCGTCACCATAGGACAAGGAATGAAAAAAATTTAACGAAAAGTGTAAAGCAATAGACATCCATACTCGACCAGTAAGTACCAAACAAGCAGCGAATAAAAAACCACCAGAAAACGTAACAACTAGGATCGACAAAGTTGCATTGAAATTGGTAAACGCACCTAAATTAGATAGATGCCCTAATGCAAAAATTGCTGAGGTTGCTGACAAAGCAATCCCTGTTCCCCATGTTCTTTCTATCGTAGGAAACAGATAGGCGCGAAATGCTGTTTCTTCGGTCACTGCAACCGCTAGACAGTACATAGCTTCTTTAGTCGCTGGAAATTGTTGCTTTGATGCGAGAGCGTAGTGAGCATAGCTGTGAGCATGTTCTAAAAATCGAACTTGAATTACCTCTAGTAGAAAACCACTTATCAGCCCCGCAAAAATCCCCATGGTAACAGTAGAAATCGGTCCTTTGTAAACATACAATGCTGCTGACCGAGAACAATAACATACAACAATAATTGACGTTAAAGCCGCTACAAAAAAGCAACCTTCACCTACCCAGGCATCAACAAAAGCATTCGTTGCAACGTGGAAGCTGTGCCAGAGGTTGCCAACGATTGTTCGGTATACGTATTCAAAGAACATTTCTCCTGCTACATATATGATAACTTTTGCTATTGACATTGCGACAGTGATTTCGTCGTAGTACCCTCTTTTGTTTTTATGAGTGGGAATGGTACTATCCTTTTCAGTTCAGCAAAAATCTAGTGAGGCACGTGGTAAACGCACGCACCTCACCACACTATAATTCTACCAAAGCGCTCTTCTTTGGATAATATGGTTTACCATGATGTTGTTGTTTTTCCCTCCGAGAGTGCCACCCACAGTAACAGTAGGTCCGGTTTTTGTTATTGTAACGCCACCTCTGGTTATAGTCTCATGCACTGTTACCGAGCCATCAGCGCCATAAGTTACTGTTTTGTCAAAGGTAGAAGGTTGTTTCACGACCGTTGTGCCTCCTATTGTGGCTGAACCTGATACACTAGCCGAACCACCTCCAGTAAGTGACTTCCATAGATTCTTAAAGAAGTTAGTGAAGGCGTTGTGACCAGTAGGATCACTGAAGTTGATCGGATCACCGTCGCAGTAGACGTAGGGTGCCTGCGACAAGTCCGTGTCCCGCGACAGAAAGCACCCGAACTCCGGGTCGTAGTACCTGGCTCCTACCTTCAGCAAGGGAGACGCATAGGTCGGGCCGAACCCGTCCGAGCGGTAGCCGCTTTCTGCGCCCCACTGGTAGTGGTTCACGGTGCCGCCGCTTGCCGCTAGAGATACTCCATAAGCCTGGGACGTGCCGGACCACTGCACGTTCTGGCTGCTGTTGGTCGTCTGGCGCACGGCTCCCAGCCCGTCGGACAGCAGGATCTCACCGCCGCTGCTCACCAAGCCGTTGCCGTACAAGTTCACCTGCCCCGTCGTCTGGTTCGTCTCCGTCAGCGGCACGTTCCCGTCAAGCTGGTAGTCCAGACGTGCCCCGGCTGACGTCACCCACCCAAGCTGGCGGTCTAAGGCATCGTACTTGAAGTACGTCGTGCCGCTGCTGACCGCAATGGCCGTCAAGTTGCCGTCAAAGTCGTAGCCGTATTGCGTCCCGTAGCCGCCGCCACTTGCGGAGAGGCCAGTTGTCTCAGCAATGCGGTCTCCGTTGGCATTGTACCCAAATGTCGCAGAGGCATACGACGTGCCGCTGTAGGTGAACCCGGTCAGCTCATTGTCGGCGTCGTAGCTGAAGGTGCCGTTCAGGTAGCTCCCGCTTTGACTGGTGCGGTTGCCCGCCGCGTCGTAAACATAGCTGATATTCTCGGGGACCGTGCCGTTGCGGACTTCGCTGGTGAGGTGGCCCAGCCCGTCATAGCCGAAGTTCTCGGTGGTCTCGGTGTTGG
>JAABUO010001127.1_pt1 | contig 37362 bp, 38 predicted proteins | sample 5559291 | NCBI WGS metagenome assembly JAABUO01 (sample SAMN10711878, study PRJNA513372) | rock metagenome | isolation source: Antarctica rocks | place: Antarctica: Victoria Land, Finger Mt sud
GGGCGCGACTCGGCCCGTGCCAGGGCCGCCCGGCGCATCGTGCACCGAGGACGGCTTCGGGGTCACTGCCGCGCGGCGGCTCGTGCCCGCATCCCAGGGCGGCTCCTCGGCGCTCGTTCAGGTAGCCAGGTCGTCGGCAGGTCGCCGCAAAGCGCCGATCTGCTGATAGTGCTCGTCGCCCGCCGTGCCGGCGTCCCAGGCCATGTTCCGGCGAGGCCCTGGTCCGCAAGCAGATCCCGCACGCCTACCGGGCCTACGAGGGGGATCGCACGGCTTCCTCCGCTCATTGACGATCATCGACGCGCGTGAGTTGGAGCTGTCCTTCTACGGCCAGGTGATGGGCTTCGAGCGCCCGGCGTACCCGTCCTGCCGCTCTGGCGGCCCGGTGCCCGCGGCTGGCAGCAGCCGCCCGACCGGACCGGGCCGGACGCCGCTGGGGGAGACTGGGCTGGTGGAGATTGGCCGGTGAGCGACCTGCAGCGGCAGGCCCCTCGGCTGATGCTCGCGGAGGACGAGCCCGAGCTGCTTGCGATGCTCGTCGAGCTGCTGGAGCAGGAGGGGTACGCCGTCGAGGCGGTCCGGGACGGCCAGTCGGCGCTGCACCTCGCCCTCGCCCGGCCGTTCGACGTCGCGGTGCTGGACCGCGGCCTGCCCCACATCGAGGGCCTGGAGCTGCTCTACCGCCTGCGCCGGCACGGCTGGCAGACGCCCGTGCTGGTGCTCTCGGCCTACGGCTCCGCACGTGACCGGGTGGCTGGGCTCGACGCCGGGGCCGAGGACTACCTGGCCAAGCCGTTCGACGTCGACGAGCTGCTCGCCCGGCTGCGCGCGCTGCTGTGCCGGCACGCCGACACCGCCGAGCGGACCGCCGTCCCCGGCGGGGTGCTGGACCCAGCCGGCCGAACCGTGCGGCTCACGGACGGCCGTACCGTCGATCTCTCCGAACGGGAGGCGTCCCTGCTGGCGCTGCTCGGTGGCCGGCCGAGCCGGGTGTTCTCCCGAGATGAGCTCGTCGAGCGCGTCTTCCCCGACGCGGAGGCGGTCGGCGTCATCGACACCTACGTGCACTACCTGCGCCGCAAGCTCGGCCGCGGGGTGGTCCGCACGGTCAAGGGGGTCGGCTACCAGCTCGGCCGCCAGGACGGTGCGCGGTGAGCCGCGCGCGCCGGGGACCGCGGCCCGTGAGCACCCGGGCCGACCCCGACCTCGTCCTGGTCCACCGGGCCGCCCGCCGCGCCGCGCTGCAGGCCGCAGTCCTCGTCGCGACAAGCTTCCTGCTCTGCGGCGGCCTGCTGCTCGTTCTGGTTACGCACGGGCAGAGCACGTCGCTCGACGGCCAGCTGCGTGCCGCCGCCGGCCGTGCCGACGACGTCAGCGACCCGCCCGACGGGATCGTCCTGGTCTTGCGCCGTCCGGACGGGAGCGTCGTTCAGAGCCCGGGCACCGTCGCCGCGCTGGTCCGCCGCGCGGACCTCGACGCGGCGCTCGCCGGCGGCGACGGCACGCGCACCGTCGACGTGCACCTGCGCGGCGGCGAGATGAGGGTGCTCACCCAGGTCCGTCCGGAGCCGGCCGGCCGGGTCGTGGTCCGCGCCGCCGCCTCGCTGCGGCCGCTGCACGACGAGCGGGAGCGGCTTCTCGCGGCGCTCGCCGCGTCGGGAGCGCTCGCCCTCCTGCTCGCCGCCGCCCTCGGTGCCGTGATCGGACGACGGACGGTGCGCGGGCTGGTCAGGACCTTGCGCCGCCAGCGTGAGTTCGTCGCCGACGCCAGCCACGAACTGCGCACACCGTTGACGGTGCTCGCGACCCGGGCACAGCTGCTGCGGCGCCACCTCGAGGCCCCGCCGGCGGACGACAGGGCCCGGGACGGGCTGCGGCATGAGGGGGACCGCCTCGTGGCCGACGCGGCTCGTCTCGGGGACGTCGTCGAGGACCTGCTCGCCGCCAGCGAGCCGGCGCCCGAGGGAGCGAGCACGGACGCGGTCGCCGTCGCGCACGAGGTGGCCGATTCGCTCCGCTCCGTCGCGGAGACGCAGCAGGTCCGGCTCGACGTGGCCGGGCTCGACCGCGACGAGCAGGGTTCGGTCCTGGTCGCCGCGGGCGCCGCGTCGCTGCGCCGCAGCCTCGTCGCGCTGCTGGACAACGCGGTGCGCTACACGCCGCCCGGGGGGACCGCAGCCCTCGGGCTCGCCGTGCAGGGCGACCGCGCCTTGCTCACGGTCACCGACACCGGTCCCGGCATCCCGCCGGAGCTCCGCGACCGGCTGTTCGACCGGTTCGCCTCGGGCGACCGGCTCCGCGACCAGGAGGCCGGCACCGCGGACAGCGGGAGCCAGGCGCCGCGGCGACGCTACGGGCTCGGCCTCGCGCTCGTGGCCGACTCGGTGCACCGGGCCGGCGGGACGGTGCGCGTCACCAGCGGCCCGTCCGGCACGCGCTTCACCATCGAGCTGCCGTGCGTCGAGCCCGCCCGGCCCCGGCGCCGCTCACTGATGCCGCGCTAAGACCCGCCGATGACAGTGGGGCTATGTCCACCCGCACCCCCGTGCGCCCGGCCGGTCCCCCGCCGGCCCGCCGGCCGGCGCCCCTGCGCGCCCCTGTCCGGCCGGCTGACGCGGCCGTCCCCGAGCACATCGCCGTCCGGGCCGCCCTGACGGCGGGCGCGGCGGCCGTGCTCGGGATGTGGTGGCTCGGGACCAGCGGCGGGACGACGACCGGCCTTGGCGGATGGGTCACCTCCGTCGGCCGGGTGACCGGCCTGCTCGGCGGCTACCTGGTGCTCGTCCAGGTGCTCCTGCTCGCCCGCCTCCCCTGGTTCGAGCGGGCCGTCGGCCTGGACCGGCTCACCGCCTGGCACCGGGGGCTCGGGACCAGCGTCGTCAGCCTCCTGTCCGTCCACGTGCTGCTGATCGTCGAGGGGTACGCGCTGACCGACCGGCACGCGACCCTCTCCGAGGGGTGGACGGTGCTCAGCACCTACCCCGCGATGCTGCGCGCGGCGGTTGGCCTCGCCCTGTTTCTGCTGGTCGGGGCCACGTCCGGGCGTCGGCTGCGCCCCCGGCTGTCGTACGAGGCCTGGTACTGGCTGCATCTGACGGCTTACGTCGCCGTCGGGCTCACCTTCTTCCACCAGGTCTCGGCCGGCGCCGACTTCCGGGGCTCGGACCCCCGGCGCCTGCTCGCGCGCCTGGTCTGGACGGCGATGTACCTCGCGGTCGCGGGCGCAGTCCTGTGGTGGCGGGTCGTGCGCCCCGTACGCGGCTGGTTCCGGCACCGGATGGTCGTCGACCGCGTCGTGCGCGAGGCCGACGGCGTGGTCTCCGTGTGGGTCCGCGGGCACGACCTGACCGCGATCGGCGGCCGGGCGGGGCAGTTCCTGCTCTGGCGCTTCGCGACTGCGGGCCACCTCTGGACCGCCCACCCGTACTCGCTCTCGGTGCCGCCGACCGCCACCTCCTTACGGGTGACGGTCAAGGACGCCGGCGACCACAGCGGCGCCCTCGCCGGCCTGCGCCCCGGCGTGCCGGTGCTGGCCGAGGGTCCGTTCGGGCACTTCACTTCTGACGCCGTCACCCGCGACAGGACGCTGCTCGTGGCCGGCGGCTCGGGCATCGGCCCGGTCCGGGCCCTGGCCGAGGACCTGGCGTCCCGGCAGCGTCTAAGTGGGCAGCACAACGGCCGACGTCGTCCTGCGGACCTCACCGTCCTGTACCGGGTCAGCAAGGCCCGCGACCTCGCCCTCGCGGGGGAGCTGGACGACCTGGCGGCGGACGGCCTCCTGCGGGTCCGCCACCTCGTCGGCCGCCGCGCGGACCTGCGGTACGACCCGCTGTCCGCGGCGTCGCTGAGCGACCTGGTCCCCGACGTCGCGGAGCGCGACGTCTTCGTCTGCGGGCCGGCCGGGATGACCGCGACCGTGCTGCGTTCGCTCGACCAGCTGCGCGTCCCCGCCCGGCAGGTCCACGTCGAGGAGTTCTCCACCTCATGACCCGCACGCCCGGCGCCCCCGCGGCGGCCGACCCGGGGGCGATGCTGCGATGACAGCCCACCGGACGCCCGAGATCGTCCGCGCCCGGCGCGCCGCCGGCTTCGTGGCCTTGCTCGGGACGGCCGTCGCGGTCGTCAGCGCCAAAGCCGTGACGACGCCGCCGCCGCACCGCATCGTCCTGGGGATCGGGACGGGCAGCGGGACGGGCAGTCGAGCGACGTCCGGCGGCGGAGCGAGGTCCGGCTCCTCTCACGCGGGCGCGGGCTCCAGTGCAGGATCCGCCTCCGCCAGCACCGCCCGGCGCAGCATCCTCGGCCCCGCCGTCGACGTGTCCTACGGCTACGTCCAGGTCCGGGTCACGCTCGCCGGCAGCCGCATCGTCGACGTCACGCCCGTCCAGCTGCCTAGTGGTGGCCGCTCCAGCGACATCGCGTCCTACGCGGCCCCGCAGCTGCGGAGCGAGGTGCTGGCCGCCCAGTCTACGAGCATCGACAGCGTCTCGGGAGCCTCCTACACCAGCCAGGGCTACGCCGAGTCGGTGCAGGCCGCCCTCGATGCGGCCCGTCGGGCGTCGTGACGGGTGGCACCCGGCTGGTGCACGCGATGGGCACGGTTGTCAGCCTCGACGCCCGCGGTGAGTCCACCGACAGCCGTCGCACCGCGGCGATGGACGCCGCGGAGGCCGTCGTGCATGCCGCCGACGACACCTTCAGCACCTGGAAGGACGCGTCCTGGGTGAGCCGGTTGCGTCGCGGCGAGGTCACGCCCGACGCTTGCCCCCCCGACGTCGTGGAGGTGCTGCGGCTTTGCGACAGGGCCGAGCAGCTGACTGGCGGGAGGTTCAGCGTGTGCTGGCGCCGCGACGGGACGCTCGACCCGACCGGGCTGGTGAAGGGCTGGGCGGCTGGGCGGGCGTCGGACGCGCTGCGGGCCGCCGGCGTCGGCGACCACGTCGTCAATGCTGCGGGTGACCTTGCGGTGGCCGGACGCCCCGAGCCGGGCCGGGAGTGGCGGGTCGGGATCGCCGACCCCCGGGCGCGTGGGCGGCTGCTCGGGGCGCTCGACTGCTCCCGGGTGACGGCCGGCGCCTCCGGCGTGCGGGCCGTCGCGACCTCCGGGCCGGCCGAACGTGGGGAGCATGTCCTCGACCCGCGGACCGGAGCGACCGCGACGGACGTGCTGTCGGCTACCGTGACCGGGCCCGACCCGGCGCTCGCCGACGCATTCGCCACCGCGCTCGTCGCCGCCGGGGCCGAGGCGCCGGGGCTGCTGGACGAGCTGCGCGACGGTGAGTGGGACGGACTGCTGCTGCTGGGGGACCGGCTCGTCGACCCGTCGCGGCTCCTGGGCGGCTGACGACCGTCCCGACGGTGCCGGCCGGTCAGCTGGCGGGTGTGGGCCCGTCGACCCAGGCCATGGCCCAGCCGACGACCCGCCGGCTGAAGCAGTCGAGCACGACCGCCAGGTAGTACCAGCCCTGGTCGGTGCGGTGCTGGGTGATGTCGGCGACGTAGAGCCGGTCCGGTTCGGCCGGTCGGAACCGGCGCTCGACCAAGTCGGCTGACGCTTGGGCCGCCGGGTCACGGCGGGTGCAGCCGTAGCGACGCCGGCGGGTCACACGCGGCCAGCCCGCAGGCGCGCATCAGCCGTTCGACGCGGCCGTGGCTGACCGCAAGGCGCCGTCCGAGCGTCAGCTCGGCATGCACCCGCCGGTGGCCGTAGGTGGCGTGGGAGGCGCTGTGGGCGTGGCGGATCCGCTCGATCAGCAGCGCCTGGTCCCAGTCCCGGGCGCTGGGGCCGCGGCTGGCCCAGTCGTAGAAGCCGGACGGGGAGACCTGCAGCACCCGGCAGGCCGTAGCGACGGGGATGCCGTCGACGGCGAGCTCACGGACCACCGGGTAGATCATTTTGGGAGGATGTTCTCCCTGGCGAAGTAGGCGCTGGCCCGCTTGAGGATCTCCACTTCCATCTCCAGCACCCGCTTCTGGCGACGCAGCGCGACGAGCTCCTTGCGCTCGTCGCTGCTCAGACCCTCCCGTCGGCCCTCGTCATTGTCGGCCTGCGCCATCCACCGGCGCAGCCCGGACTCTGCGATCCCCAGATCCCTGACGATCGCAGCGATCGGCTCCTCCCTCTGGCGGGCAAGCTCGACCGCCCGGCGACGGAACTCCTCAGGACGTGCAGCAGGCATCCGGACTCCTCTCGACGCAACCATCGTCGCCCCAAGTCAGGTGTCCGAGAACCCGGGGGCACTCCAGAGCCTCAAATGCTGGACGAGATGCAACAAGCACCGCGCTCAGGCCCGCAAGGGACGCACCTACCCAGACCAAGTCCCCACAAAGAAGGCCGAGCGCGGTAGTCAGGGCGCTGCGGCGCCCGCGCACCAGAGCGCATCTGATGATCAGAAGGATGGCCGGGCCCGGGATGGCAGTGAGGACGGCAACGAGCCCGACGAACGACACCAAGCGTCACGCCGCACGACCTATCGTCAGCCGGTGAACTGGCGGCCGACGACCGACAGCAGCTCGAGGCGGTCGGCGTGGATTGTGCCCGGCGTCGCCGTGAAGACGAGCAGGCGCTGCCCGCGGTCATCGCTGTAGAGAACCTGGCAGTCGAGCTCCACCTCGCCGAGGTCGGGGTGGACGAGCGTCTTGCGCTGCTCGCTGTGGGCGGCGACCTCATGGCGTGCCCAGATCTCGGCGAACTCCGGGCTCCCCGCCAGCAGCTGTGTGACGAGCGCGTCGGCACCCGGCGTGCCGCGGCCGGTGGCGGCGCGCAGGTCCGCCGCCCAGAGCCGGCTCTGCGCCGCGTGCTCGCGCTCCGCCCGCAGCGCGCGCTCGGCCGGGTCGCCGAGGAACCAGCGAAAGTAGGCGCTGCGGGCCGGCCCGTCGTGTGACGTCTGGTCGCCAAGCAGCGCGACGGCGAGCCGGTTCTGCACAAGGGTCACGCCGAGGTCGGTGACGACCTGCGCGGGCGTGTCGGTGAGCCGGTCGAGCACGCGCATGACGCCCGGCGGGACGTGCTCAGTGCGCCGCACCCGACCAGGGGTGCCGTGGCCGGCGAGCCGGAACAGGTGGTCGCGCTCATCGAGGGTCAGTCGTAGCCCGCGCGCCAAAGCCGTGAGCATCTGCTCCGAGGGCTGCGGCCCCCGCTGCTGCTCCAGCCGCGCGTAGTAGTCGGTCGACATCCCGGTGAGCGCGGCGACCTCCTCGCGCCGCAGCCCTCCCGTACGGCGCCGCGGGCCGACGGGCAGGCCGACGTCGGCAGGCTGCAGGGCCTCACGCCGGCGGCGAAGGAAGTCGGCGAGAGAAATGCGGTCCACCCGTCCAGGGTGCTGTGCGCACAGGGCGGCGTCCAGGGACCGCCGATCCCTGGATAGGGCCTCCTCTCCCGCACGGCGCGCGGGCGGTGCAGGGTTGACCCATGACCGAAGCCACTCTTCGCAAGACCGCTCTGATCACCGGCGCGAGCCGCGGCCTTGGCCGCAGCACCGCCCTGCACCTAGCCCGTGCCGGCGTCGATGTCATCGGGACGTACGTCGCGGCCAAGGACGCCGCCGATTCACTCGTCGAGGAGGCGCAGGCCGCAGGCAGCACCGCGGTGATGCTGCCCCTGGACGTGGCGGACTCCTCGTTGTTCCCGGCCTTCGTCGAGCAACTGCAGCGCACCCTGCGCGAGGAGTTCGGGCGCGAGAAGATCGACTTCCTCGTCAACAATGCCGGCACGTCATTGCACGAGTCGTTCGCGACGACCACCGAGCCTCAGTTCGACGAGATCGTCAACGTGCACCTCAAGGCGCCCTTCTTCCTCACCCAGGCACTGCTGCCCCTGCTCGCCGACGGAGGCCGGATCGTCAACATCTCTACCGGCCTTGTCCGGATCACGATGCCCGGCTCAGCGGCGTACGCCGCAGCCAAAGGCGCCGTCGAAGTGCTCACGCGCTACCAGGCGCAGGAGCTCGGCAGCCGCGGCATCCGCGTCAACGTCGTCGCACCGGGCGCGGTCGCGACCGACTTCTCCGGCGGCATGGTCCGCGACAACCCGCAGGTCGGCGAGATGGTGCGCGGCGCGACCGCGCTCGGACGCCTCGCCGAGCCCGACGACATCGGCGCGGCCGTCGCACTGCTCCTCGCTGACGGGTTCGGCTGGGCCAGCGGCGCGAAGATCGAACTGACCGGCGGGCAGCGCCTCTGACCCCGGACCGTGACCGGCGGCGAGCCGGACATCCGCGTCGAGAAGATCACCCGGCTCGCCGGAGTGACGGTAGGCACGCACCACCGACCGGACTGCGTATCAGCTGGGGCGGGCAGGTCGCGCTCCCGGGCCAGGTCGCTGACCCGTCGGTGCACGGAGGCGGTGGTCGTTAGGCGACCGGCGCCGCGCCAGCGCCGCGCCAGCGCCTCACCAGCTCGTCGGGCAGCCGGCCATCTGCCGCAGGCGTTGGACGCCCTGGCGCAGCGTCAGCTCGACGTCGCCTTCGGGTACCTGCCCGGTCTGCCTGGTCCGCTCGCGCCGGACCTGGCTGCCGCGCCCATCACTTGCACCCGGCTCGTGGCGCTCGTCCGTGCCGATCGCTACTCACCAGATCTGCCCGCTCTTTCGGTGGCTGACCTGAGGCGGGGCCGGCTGTGGTTCCCCGGCCAGGGCGGCAGCCCCGAGCTCAACGCCTACGCGCACGAGTACGCAGAGCAGGTCCACACCACGTTGAGCACCGACGGCATGAACCTGGGCCTGGAGGTGGTCGTAGAGCGCCTGACGGCCGAGCCGGACGCGGTCACTCTGGTCGGCAGTGACTGGCCAGTGCACGACCTTCCCGGGCTTCGGGTGCTACCGGTCCATCCGGTGCCGCTGTACCCGTGGTATGCCGCCTGGCGAGCCACCAATCCACACCAGGACATCACGACGCTGATCACCTACCTGCGGCGCGTCGGACATCGACCCAGGGCGGGCGACGATGTCTGGCTACCCGCCGCCTACGGTGGCTTGCCCAAGGCGGGGCTCGGCCGTTGACATGGCCACCATCTGTCAGGAGCCGGCGATGCCGACCTACGTGTTGATCCATGGGGCCGGGAGCGACGGGTGGTACTGGCACCGCGTGGCACCGCTGCTGCGGCAGCGGAGGCATGAGGTGGTGACGATGGACCTGCCCGTGGGCGATGAGTCGGCGGGGTTGGCCGAGTACACCGCGGTGGTCCTCGAGGCAATCGGTGAGCGCAGCGAGCTGGTCGTGGTCGGTGGGCCGCGACCGGTCACCCGGTGCAGATCGGGCCGGACTTCGACCCGTTCGAGGTGTTCCTGCACGACGTCCCCGACGCCGTCCGGATCGAGGCCGGCGCTCACGCCGGCCCGCAGGCCGGCAGGCCGATGGCCGAGCCGCATCCGCTTCAACGATGGCCCGCCGTGCCGACGCGCTTCGTGCTCGCGCGCCAGGACCGGTTCTTCCCGGCCGAGTGGCAGCGCGGCGTGGTGCGCGAGCGCCGCCGCATCGGGCCCAACGAGATGGACGGCGGCCACTGCGTCGCGCTCAGCCGCCCCGAGGAACTGGTCGCGCTGCTCGAAGAACTGAGACCAAGCACGAGCGGCTCGCGGCGAGCACCCCGGCCGCATCGTGACGACGTCCGAACCTCCCGCTGGGAAGTCGAGGAAGAGCGCATCTCAGCCCGCGCCTACCTCGACGGTGACCCCATCGGATGGTTCGACGACCTCTACGCCGCCGGCGCTTCGGGCCGGGTGACCATGCCGTGGAATCGGAGCGACCCGCACCCGCTGCTGACTGCCTGGACGGCGCAGCAGGGACTGCGCGGCGACGTGGGCGGACCTCACCACGGAACCGCTTCTGCTACATAGCTGACCGTGTAGCAAAACCAAGCGCCGCCACGGACCCGGGACGTCTGAGAAGGCGGTAGCGCATTCAGCGTGCCGGATCGGAACCGGTCGGCAGGTTCCACTACAACCATGAACTGCATTTGTGCATGGCGGGATCGCCCAGCGCTGTGTGGGCCGGTCACCGCTTGCGGTCGTTCGCGTGGATGCCTCAGGTCGGAGCGGCGACGCTGCGCTCGGCGGTCAACCGGCGCAGTTCGTCCATCCCTTCGTGGACGTGGACCTCCCACGGCCGCGCGGCGGGGTCGTCGATCCAGCGTGTGAGGGCGATCCGGAGGACGGCGATGCCTGTCTCGGCGGCGAGCTCGGCGGCGGTGTCGGGAAGCCCGCGTCGACGCAGCGCGTCGGCGAGCGAGGTGGCGAGCGAGGCCAGTTTGATCAGCTCGCGTTCCTGCAGCTCCGGGTTGGCGAGGATCAACGCGTGGCGCCGGCGGACGAGCTCCGGCGACGGGAAGACCGAACCGGCCGCCTCGATCCCCGCCGTCACCGCCTCTAGCGTGGTCGCCGACGAGGGCGCGCAGTCGACGGGGCCGACGACGGTGGCGCGGAAGTAGTCGCCGCCTTGGAACAGCACCTCGCGCTTGTCGGCGAAGTGGCGGAAGAACGTGCGCTCAGTGAGACCGGCGCGCTCCGAGATCTGAGCGACCGTGGTCTGGTCGTAGCCACGCTCGGTGTAGAGCTCGAACGCCGCCTCCTGCAGGCGCGCGGGAGCATCCGGCTGCCAGCGACCCATGCACAGACGCTACAGCGATGACAGCGACTGGCATCGCCTGTACCGTGATGACAGCAACTGACACCCGGCGCGCCCAGCGCCCCATGGCCGCCCTTCGCGGCGCGCTGGCCCGTGCCCTCCACAGGGAGCAACCCATGCGCATCTTCGTCACCGGCGCGTCCGGCTGGATCGGCTCCGCCGTCGTGGCGGAGCTGCTCGCCGCCGAACACCAGGTGCTCGGCCTCGCCCGCTCCGACGCGTCCGCCCAGGCCGTCGCCGCCGCCGGCGCCACGGTCCACCGCGGCGACGTCGCCGATCTTGACGTGCTGCGCGCCGCTGCCCGCGACAGCGACGGCGTAGTACACCTAGCGTTCCGCCACGACGTCGCCTTCACCGGCGACTTCCAGAGCGCCGTCGACTCAGACCTGGCGGCGATCGAGGCGCTCGGCGAGGCGCTGGCCGGCAGCGACCGGCCGCTGGCGATCGCCTCGGGTATCGCCGGCCTGAAGCCGGGCGCGGTCGCCACCGAGCGCGACATGCCCGAACCGACGCCCGGGGCGGGCGGCCGGGTCCTCAACGAGCGCGCCGCCCTGGCGTTCGCCGAACGCGGGGTCCGCTCGATCAGCGTCCGCTTCGCCCCCACCGTCCATGGTGATGGCGACAACGGCTTCATCGCCAGGATCGTCGCGGCTGACCGCGCGGCCGGCGCCGCCGCCTACATCGGCGAAGGCATCAACCGCTGGCCCGCGGTCCACCGCTCCGACGCCGCCAGGCTGGTCCGGCTCGGGATCGAGGGCGCACCGGCCGGGTCCGTGCTCCACGCGGTCGGCGAGGAAGGGGTCGTCATCCGCGACATTGCCGAGGCGATCGGGCGGGGGCTCGACTTGCCGGCCACCTCGATCACCGCGGAGCAGGCCCAGGCCCACTTCGGGTTCCTCGCCGGCTTCCTCGCCCTGGACATGCCGGCCTCCAACGCACTCACCCGCGAGCTGCTGTCCTGGGAGCCGTCGGGACCGCGGCTGGTCACGGATCTGGAGCAGGGCCACTACTTCGCCGCCGCGACAACCTGACCCGCCCGCCCTACGCCGCACGACTCACCGTCGCAGAGAGCAGGCGGGCGATCTTGTGTTCAGACCACGCAGGGTGGGCGCGTCACAGGAGCGTTCCGCACTCATGAACCGGAAGGATTGATCGTGAGCGAGTACTACAGGCCGCCAAGTCAGACCGAGCGCGTGTTCAACTGGATCGTGTCCGCACTGATGCGGCTCGGGATCGCAGCCCCAGCCGCCCGGCAGCTCGAGGTCCGCGGGCGCACGAGCGGTCAGCCCCGGCGCACGCCGGTCAACCTGCTGCAAGTCGACGGCGATGAGTATCTCGTGTCGCCGCCCGGCAACACACAGTGGGTGCGCAACATTCGAGCCGCTGGTACGGCCCGGCTGCTGCGGGGACGCCGCGTCCGCGAGATCCGCGTCAGCGAACTCGACGACGCAGCGAAGCTGCCCATGCTGCGCGCCTACCTGCAGAGGTGGGGCGGCGCGCTCGGTAGGTATTTCGACGGCGCGAACGGGAAGTCCAGCGACGCCGAGCTGCTGCGCATCGCCCCTGACCACCCCGTCTTCCGGCTGGAGCGCACCTAAGCTGATCCCCCGAGTCCGCGAACGACTCGACGTGGTGGCGCGGTGCTGTCCAACCTGAGCGGGGCGGTCAGCCGGCTGCCGCTTGCAGTCCTGGTCTCGGTCCGCGAACGGAAACGGGTCGTGGCACGCAAAGAGACGGTTCACCTGATCGATGACCTTGACGGCACGGAGGCGACGACGTCAGTGACGTTCGCCGTCAACGGGGTCGAGTAAGCGCTCGAGCTGAGCGAGAAGAACGCCGCGAAGTTCTACAAGGCGGTCGGGCGCTACGTCGACGCCGCCCGCCCGGTCCGCCGCCCGCTACCCGCTGCCCGCCGGAGCGAAAGGCGGGGCAACCGCGTCGCCCCTGCAAGGACTTGGCAGCGAAGCACTGCAGGACAGGCACGTCGACCCACGGTCGGCGGAACTGACAGCCTGTGCGGCGGTCAGCGTGTTCGCCGTCGCCTTCGGCGACTGGGTGCAGCGTCCGACCGTGCAGAGGGCGGTCTGCGACCTGCAACCGGCGCTTGCTGGGGGGAGCCCGGCCTGAACCAGTCCCTCGCAGGACCCGAGGATGACCTCTCGGTCAAGCACGTGCGCTGACCGTTACCCATCGTTGCGGCGTACATGGCGCCAGTCCCGCCACCCCTCCCGATCCGGCCTCCCGCCTCGAGCCACCGGCAGCGCACCCGACTGCCAGCTAAGGGAGGGCTGGGTACTCCGCGCTTGCCAGCTCGGCTGCCTTCTCGAACTGCAGCCCCTCCATCGCCGCACCCTGCGGCACCTCACCATCACCAGACGGCTATAGATACTAGGGTATTGGCTAGGTACCGTAGCCCACATGAACTCGGACCCAGCAGCCTCCATCTCTGTCACTCAGTACCTCGATCGCCCCGAGGGCAGGATCGGCTACGACGTCGAGGGAGACGGTCCCCTGGCCGTACTTGTTCCTGGCATGGGGGACCTGCGAGGTGCCTACCGCTTCCTTGCCCCCGTACTTCGGGAGGCCGGCTACCGGGTCGCCTGCACCGATCTGCGCGGGCACGGCGACAGCGACACCACGTTCTCCTCGTACGGCGACGCCGAGACAGCGGAGGATGTCAGCGCTCTGATCGAGCACCTCGGTGGGCCAGCGGTGATCATCGGCAACTCGATGTCGGCAGGCGCGGGAGCCCTCGTCGCCGCCGACCACCCCGCCCAGGTGACCGGCCTGGTGCTGGTGGGCCCGTTCGTCCGCGACACCAAGATCAGTGCCGTGCTGCGGTTTCTGTTCTGCATGGCCATGGCCAGTCCTTGGGTAGCCACGTCCTGGAAGTTCTATATGCCCAAGCTCTACGCCGGGCAGAAGCCGGCCGACTTCGACGAGTACCGCCGGGCAGTGGTCGCCAGCCTCCGGCAACCTGGACACGCGAAAGCCTTTTCCCTGACGGCGAAGCTGACTCATGCCCCGGTCGAAGCACGGCTTGCCGATGTAGCCGCACCCGCCATGGTGATCATGGGTGAGCTCGACCCCGACTTCGAGGCCCCCGCCGCCGAGGCTCACTGGATCGGTCAGACCCTGCACGGCGAGGTAGTCATGGTTTCCGAGGCCGGCCACTACCCCCAGTCCCAGCAGCCCCAGCTCACCGCCAAAGCCGTGCTGCGCTTTATGAACACGGTGGCTGGCCGTGCCTAGGGCCGGACTTAGTGGCAAGCGAGTGGTCGAGGCGGCGACGGTGATGGTCGACGAGGTCGGCCTCAGCCACCTCACCCTGGCTGCCCTCGCTGAGCGGCTCGGTGTCCGTCAGCCCTCGCTGTACAAGCACATCGACTCCATGGCCGGCCTCCAGCGGAGCATCTCCCTCCAGTCGAAGGTCGAACTGGGGGACGTGCTTGCCCGGGCCGCCGTCGGCCGGTCGGGGCCAGGCGCCATCCACGCCATGTCCCACGCCTACCGCGCCTGGGCACTCCGCCACCCGGGCCGCTACCAGGCGGCCCAGTTCGCCCATGCCCCCGGCGACGAAGAGGACGAAGCTATCTCGTTAGCCGTAGTGCAGATCCTCGCCGACGTCCTGGCCGCCTACGAGCTCGAGGGCGACGACGCCATCGACGCTGTTCGGGGATTCCGGTCCAGCCTGCACGGGTTCGTCGCCCTCGAGGCGAGCGGAGGCTTCGGCCTCACCGCAGACATCGACCGCAGCTTTGAACGCCTGGTCCAGGGCATCGTCTTCGCCGTCAGCAGGTGGACCGCACAGACCGCCCGGAAGGCTGCCTGAGGAGTTCGAGGAAACTCGTCACCACCACCCATGTCCTGACCACTCCTTGGCGGGCAAAGGACACTGGCCGCGAGTAGTGCGGCGACACGACAGCAGTCCATGTGCGCCCGCATCCGCGGCCTGCTCGGCCATTCGGACCGCATGCCGAGTGTCGTTCGAGCCGGCTCCGCCCAGGACCAGCGCCCGGTCTCCGGTCGCTTCGACGACGGCACGGATGAGGTCGGCCTTCTCCGGTGCTTGGGTCGTCGCCCCTCACCTGTCGTCCCGTTGAGGACATCGCCGTCGTGTCCGTGGTCGACCAGGTGGGAGGCCAGCGCCGCAGCCGACAGGTCGACCGTTCCGTCTTCCCGCGTCGGGGTGACCATGGCTAGCGGTCGACAGGCGCCGGACGCTCACGCGGGAAGCGCGAAGCTCCCTTCGACCTCGACCAGCAGGCTCTCGATGGCGAGTCCGGCCACTAGGACCAGGGTGTTAGGCGGGTACGTCCCGTCCGGGAACCAGCACGCGTACACCTCGTCGCGTATCCGGTTGAAGCCTGCGAGGGACTCGCGACCGACGACGTAGGTCACCAGTCGCAGGAGATCGCCCGGCGATGCGCCCTGCGAGGCGAGCAGCGCCTCGACGGCTGCGAAGACGAGCCTGGCCTGGTCCTCCACAGTCATCGGCGCCTCCTCGCCCGAAACTCCTACCTGCCCGGAGAAGGCGGCGATCCGCGATGAGCTCTGTGCGATGGCGAGCTGGGAGTACCGGCCCAGCGGTCGCGGAGCGGAGGGAGGGTTCAGATGTGTCACAGCGTTCACGGATCAACCACTTCCCGCCGCGGGAGCGGCAGACTCGTCGGACCGGCGAGCCGGACCGTACGCGGCGACGTGACCCAGTTCGTCGTCGGGTGGACGGAGGGGCGTCGGAACGCCGAGGTGGCGCGACGGCGGCGCTGCCGACTGGTACATAGTTGGGGCGAACAGCAACGGCCGACGCGACGACACCGTGCTGGTCGCCCCTCCGGTGCCACACCCGAAGCAGTATGCGGAAACCAATAGTCGCGTCGCCGGTGACCATCAACCGAGCCGGTAGTTGTGTACGCAACACGCTGAACACGCTGTCAGAGAGGACAACGTCGTGCCCCTGCACCGCCTCACCCAGATCGTCATGGGCGTTCCGAACGTCGAGCAGACCGCCAGCTACTACGCCGAATTCGGTCTCACGCCGGCACCTACCGACATCACCTCTATCTACGGCGCCGAGGCCCCCGCGCCCGGTCCAGCCGCGGAACACCGCTTTGCCACTGTCGACGGTGGCGAGCAGCTGCGCGTCATGCAATCGGACAGGCGCAGGTTGGTGCAGGTGGGCGTCGGTGCCGACGACCCGGACGACCTCGACCGGGTAGCGGCCTCGCTGGCCGAGCTCGGCGTCGCCGTCGAACGCACCAACACCAGCGTGTCTGCGGTCGATCCCGGTACGGAGGTGGTCGTCAGCGTGGAGATCGCTGACCGGTACGCCCCTGAGCCCACCCCCGCGCCGGATTACAACGCCCCAGGGGTTAACGCCCGCACCGAGCAGCGGGCGCCGGGGGTCCTGCGCGAGAACGCCGTGCGACCGCGCAAGCTGGGGCACGTCGTGCTCGGCTCCACCGACCAGGCGTTTTCGCAGAAGTTCTTCCAGCAGGGCATCGGGTTCAAGGTGAGCGACACCGTGCCGGGGCTCGCCGCGTTCATGCGCTGCTCCACCGATCACCACAACGTTTTGGTGCAGCAGGCACCCGTGGCATTCCTGCACCACAGCTCGTGGCAGGTCGACGACGTCGACGAGGTCGGCCGCGGCGCCACCGCGATGCTGGAAAAGGACCCCGACCGGCACGTCTGGGGCCTGGGCCGCCACCACATCGGCTCGAACTTCTTCTGGTACCTCAAGGACCCGGCCGGCAACTTCTCGGAGTACTACTCAGACCTGGACTGCATCGTCGACGACGCGCTGTGGAAGCCGCAAGTCTGGGAGGGCGCTAGGGGTCTCTACAATTGGGGCCCTCCGCCGCCGGCCTCTTTTCTGGCACCGGAGGACCTCGGTGCGCTCATGGTCGGCGCGCACGAGGCCCGCTGATGACCGGCGCCGCCGCTGAGGGCTTCGCCACTGCCGAGGCGACCGCCCGCCAGATCTGGACGGCCATCGAACCTGCCGTCAACGGAGCCATCGTGCCGGTCGGAGCGGTCTACATCGCCGAGCAGACCGCGCAACCGTCGGCCTCGTGAAGGGGTCGACGGCTACTGCCGGCTGATCTACACGAAGGAGCCGAGCCACGTGCCCGAACAGCCCGCCCCGCTCGACCCGCTCGCCATCGACCTGCACGCGCACTTCCTGCCGCCGCGGTACCGGGAGAGCGCGCTCGCCCACGGGCAGGCGCATCCCGACGGGATGCCGGCCCTGCCGGAGTGGAACGTCCCCGACGCGATCGCGATGATGGACGACGTCGGCATCCGCGCCGCGGCGCTGTCGATCTCCTCGCCAGGAGTCGGGTTCCTCGACTCGGCCCAGGATAGGGCTCAGCTAGCCAGAGGTGTCAACGAGGACGGCGCCGCGGCAGTCGCCGAGTATCCCGACCGCTTCGGGCTGCTGGCCTCGCTTCCGCTGCCCAACATCGACCTGGCGCTGCGCGAGATCGAGTACGCGTTCGACACGCTGAACGCCGACGGCGTCGGGCTGCACACCCACTACGACGGCGTCTACCTGGGCGACGAGCGACTCGAGCCGGCGATGGCCGCCCTGGATGCGCGCGGCGCGCTGGTGACGATCCATCCGGTGTCGCCGTGTGGTTGGGAGAGCGTCGCGTTCGGCCGCCCGCGGCCCATCGTCGAGTTCCTGTTCGACACCACCCGCGCGGTGGTGAACCTGGCGCTGACCGGAGTCCTCGACCGGTATCAGCGCATCCGCTGGGTGGTGCCGCATGCTGGTGCCGCGCTGCCGGTGCTGGCCGACCGCGTCGACCTGCTCTTTTCCGCCCTCAGCCCACCGGGCTCGCCGCGGGTCGACGTGATCGCCGCCCTCCGCCGCCTGCACTACGACGTAGCCGGGGTCCCGCTGCCGCGCGCGCTGCCGGCGCTGCTCACCCTCGTCGACAGCGAACGGCTGGTGTACGGCAGCGACTACCCCTTCACCAATGCGGCGATCGTGCGACGGCTGGCCCAAGGGCTGGTCGAGAGCCCCGCCCTCGACGGAGCACTCAGACGGTCCGTGTTCAGTGGAAACGCGGAGCGCCTGATTCCCCGCCTGGCGGGCGCCGGAGAGTAGCGCTCAGCGCCTGCTGCCGCCGTCAGCCTTTGCGCACCGCGTTGCCGGCGTCGGCGCGCAGCCGCAGCGCCCCTGCCGCCGCAAGCAGCGGCAGCACGGTCATGACCAGGAACGCGATTGTGTACTGGTCGGACACTCGGGACGGGCCGGGCAGTACCGAGCCGGTGGAGGCGCCGAGGCGCAGCGCGACAGACGCCAGGGCAACGCCCAATCCCAGCGAGAGCTGCTGCACGGTCGCGGCCAGGCCGTTGGCGTGCGCCATCTGGCCCGCCGGGACGTCGCTGAAGATCAGGGTGTTGTACGAGGTTCCGCCGATCGAGCGGAACACCCCGCTGAGAACGGCGACGGCGACGATGAGCAGCAGCGGCGTCGATCGGGTGAACACACCCAGGCAGGCCATCGAAACGGCGAGCGCAGAGTCCGTGGCCGTCAGCAGCGTGCGGAACCCGAAGCGGTTCACCAGAGCGCCGACCATCGGCTTGATGCCGATGTTGCCGGCGAACAGGCACAGGACCACGGCGCCGGCCTTGATGGGGCTCCAGCCGAAGGCCGTCTCGAACTGCAGCGGCAGCAGGAACGGCACCGAGGCGATTGCGAGATAGAACAGCGCGCCCGTGCCGACAGCGGTGCGGAACGTGGGGATGCGCAGGGTGCTCAGGTCGATCAGCGGGTGAGGCGCGCGCCGCAGGTGCCACACCGTCGTCATCAGGGCTGCCAGGGAGGCCGTCGCCAGCAGGACGACGAGCCGCCACGCCGGAGCTGGCGAGGCAGCCATGCTCGCGGCGTAGGTCAGGCCGCCGAGGCCCGTGCACGTCAGCAGCACGCCGACCCAGTCGAGTCGTGGCGCATCGCCGGTCGGAGTGTCCGGCACGAGGCGCAGTGCTGCCAGATAGGCGGCCGCTCCCAGCGGGATGTTGATGACGAACAGCCAGCGCCACCCGGCGTAGGTGGTGATGATCCCGCCCGCCAGTGGAGCCATGACCGGAGCGACGAGCGCGGGCCACACGATGTAGGAGACCAGGCGCATGATGTCTGCCTTCGCCGCGCTACCGAGGACGGCGAGCCGACCGACGGGGACCATCATCGCTCCGCCGATGCCCTGCAGGACCCGCAGCGCCACCAGCTCACCCAGACCGGCACTCGTCGCGCAGAGCAGGGATGCGAGCGTGAAGACGGCGATGGCCGACAGGAAGATTCTGCGCGTCCCGAAGCGGGTCACGAGCCATCCGCTGAGGGGGATGAACACGGCAAGGGTTACCAGGTAGGCGGTGACGACGAGCCCGATCGCCGGGATGGAGACCTTCAGACTCGCCGCGATCTGCGGCGCGGAGGTGGTCACGATCGTCCCGTCGAGGATCTCCATGAACAGGCATCCGGCCACCAGCAGGGCAAGGCGACGCTCTCGGACGTCGATCAGGGGAGCCTCACCAGGTCAGCTGCGGTCACAGCCCTCGGGCGGGGCCGACACCAGTCTTGACACGGGTCACAGCCAGCCACATTATCTACCTATTCATCATGCTTGATTCGGACCAGCTCGCGCACGCCCGGCTGGTGCACCCGTTCGGCCTGCTGCAGGCTCGACCAGAAGGACACCGATCGTGCGTATTGCCAACCTCGCTGGACGGCTGGTCGCGATTGTCGACGACACGGCTGTCGACGTTGAGCAGGCCAGCAAGGGCGAGTTCGGCTCGTCGCCGCAGGACGTCTACGAGCGGTGGGAGGCGTTCACGGCCTGGGCCGCCCAGGCCACGCTGCCGGCTGGCGACCCGTTCGACCCGAACGACCTGGGCTCCCCCGCCCCTGCCCCTCGGCAGGTGCTGGCCATCGGCTTGAACTACCGGGCGCACGCCGCTGAGTCCGGCTTCGCCGCCCCGAGCACCGAGCCGCCGGTGTTCACCAAGTTCCCCTCGTGCATCATCGGCCCGCGCGGCGAGATCACGCTGCCCGCCGGAGGTCACACCGACTGGGAGGTCGAGCTCGTCGCGGTCATCGGCCGCCTGGCCTTCCGGGTTCCGGACGAGGACGCGATGTCCTACGTCGCCGGCTACGCGGTCGGCCAGGACGTCTCGGAGCGCATCCTGCAGGCGGCAGCGGTTCCGCCGCAATTCAGCCTGGGCAAGTCGCTGCCGGGCTTCGGGCCGATCGGCCCATGGCTGGTCACCCTGGACGAGTTCGACGACCCCAACGACCTCGAGCTCGGCTGCGCGATCGACGGCGAGCAGATGCAGCTCGGCCGCACCAGCGACTTGATCTTTTCCGTGCCGGCCCTGGTGGCCAAGCTGTCGGCCACCATGCCGTTGCTGCCCGGGGACGTCATCTTCACCGGCACCCCGTCGGGTGTAGGGCTGGGCCGCACCCCACAGCGCTGGCTGGCAGACGGCGAGGAGCTCGTCACCCATATCGAGGGCATCGGCGAGCTGCGCCATCGGTTCATCGCGTCTAAGGAGGCTTGAGGATGGCCATGAGCACCGCCTACGACGTTGCCATCGTGGGCTACGGGCCCGTCGGGCAACTGCTGGCGACCCTGCTCGGGCAACGCGGCTACCAGGTGGTCGTCATCGAGCGGTACACCGACATCTACCCGATGCCCCGCGCGGTCCACTTCGACGACGAGGTCGCCCGGATCCTGCAGTCCGTCGACATCCGCTCGGACACCAACCCGATCATCGAGCCCTACGACAACTGGTACGAGTGGCGCAACGCAGCCCGGCAGACCTTGCTGAAGGTCGATTGGCGCGGAGTGGGGCCGTCGTGGTGGCACACCGCCAACTTCTTCGCCCAGCCCGACCTCGAGCGCGAGCTGTGCGCGCGGGCTGGGGCGCAGACCACGGTCACCCTGCGCCGTGGGCTCACTGCTGTCGGCGTTGACCAGGACGACGACGGCGTCACCCTGACGGTGCAGGCGACAGCTGAGTCCGGCGGGGCGCAGGAGCCCGAGACAGTACGGGCCCGCTATCTGGTCGGCTGTGACGGCGCCAACAGCACGGTGCGCAGGCTGATGGGGTTCGCCCTCGCCGACCTCGGGTTCTTCTTCGACTGGCTGATCCTGGACATGATTCCGAACGAGCCGATGACGTTCGACCCGCCGGCGTGGCAGCTGTGCGACCCCGCACGGCCCACCACCATCGTCCCGGGCGGTCCGGGCAGGCGTCGCTGGGAGTTCATGGCGCTGCCAGGCGAGAACATCAACGACCTGAACAAGACCGAGACGGCATGGGAGTTCCTGCAGCCCTGGGGCCTTACCCCCGACAACGCGGTGCTGGAGCGGCACATGGTCTACCGCTTCCAGGCGCACTGGGCCGACCAGTGGCGAAGCCGCCGGGTGATGATCGCTGGTGATGCTGCCCATCTGATGCCGCCGTTCGCCGGGCAGGGCATGTGCGCCGGGCTGCGCGACGTGTTCAACCTGGCCTGGAAGCTCGACCTGGTGCTGCGCGGCGCCGCTGATGACCGGCTGCTCGACACCTACGGCCCTGAACGTGCCCCGCACGTCCGGTACTTCATCGATGTGTCGATCGGTCTGGGTCGCGTCATCTGCGTCCCGGGGCAGGCGGAGGCAGCCGAGCGCGACAAGCAGATGATGGCCCAGCTGGAGGACCCACGGCTCGCCCCGCCCCCGGCGCCGCGCCTCGGCTCGGGACTGCTCGCCGCCGGCGACCCACACGCGGGATTGCTCTCGATCCAGTCCCGGGTCACGTACGGCGACATCGAGGGCCTGTTCGACGACGTGGTGGGCCGCGGCTGGTTCGTCCTCACGTCCGCGCCGGACGTGCCGCTCCCGGCTGCAGCACAGGACACCCTGCAGCGGATCGACGCCAGGATGCTGCGCGTCGGACCGCCGGCGTCTGCGGGGGTCGACCTGGGCGACGTCGACGGGCGCTACCTCGCCTGGCTCGCCGAGCTCGGCGCCGACACGGTCATCGTCCGCCCGGACTTCTACGTGTACGCCGCGACCACCGCCGCGGCAGTCGCTCCGTTGCTGGCCCAGCTGGACGCTCAGCTCAGCGGCTCGGCGATACCGCTCGAGCCCTCGGACGCCACCGTCTAGATGTTGGCCTCAGCCGCCGTCCAGAACTGCTCCAGCAGCGGGTTCACCGCCTCGCCGGCCAGCTGCACCGTGTGGTCGGTGCCGGGGACCACGTGATGGGTCGCGCCCAGCCCCGCGACCAGGGCTCGGGCGATGCCCTCGAACCCGGCTGTCCGACCCGAGGTCAGGACCTGGACCGGGTACCCACCGGCTGACAGCTCCGCCATCGTCACCTCGCCCTCCCACGGTCCGCGGAGCTCGAGCACGGTCTGAGCGGCCTGCACCAGCGGCGGCGGGACAGGCCCGGAGCGGTCGAGCACCGACGGTAAGGGGGTCATCCCGACCAGCGCGAGGAACCGGTCGAGCACCTCCCACAGGGTGGCCGGCGGTCGGCTCAGCAGCGCCCGGTTGGCCTGCGACATCGCCACGACGTCCGGGTCGTCAGGCGCCAGCCAGAACGCCGGGGGCTCGATCAGCGTCAGGGAGCGCACCAGCGCCGGGTGCCGGGCCGCGACGTAGATCGCCACCACACCGCCGTAGGAGTGACCCACCAGGTGTGCCCCGGCCGTGCCGAGCAGTGGTGCCACCAGCTCGGCATCGCGTTCGAAGTCCTCCCGGCCGTCGGCAGGTGTCTTGCCGTGGCCCGGCCGGTCGGGGAGGAGCAGCCGCCACCGCTCAGCGAGCGGGCGTTGGGCCGCGAACGCATCCCCCCCGCCGCCCGGTGTACCGCCGTGCACCAGCACTGCTGGCGGGCGCCCCCACTCCGTGGTGTGCACCGTGCCCTCCGAACTGTCGGTCGCCGCGAAGACGCTCGTCTGTTTGCAGCGGCAACGGGCGCGTCACAGCGCCGCCACCGCACGATCCGAGCCCGCGGTCGGTGAATCGGACCGGGCACGAGCGGTGGAATGCCTCGCGATCAGGTGCAGCGCAAGGTGGCGGTTGCGGCTGTCCACGGCATCGACGAGCTGCGCGTGCAGGGTCTGGCGCTCGGCGATGTAGGCGCGCAGCGGCTGCTCGCTGACCGGCAGGACGTCGAGCGTGTGCGACTCGATCTGGTCGAGCAGGGTCAGGTAGAGCGAGCGGAGCACGGGATGCGGGCTGACCGCAGCGATGCGGGCGTGCAGCTGCCAGTTGGCGTGCACGAAGCCGGCCGGGTCGTACCGCTCGACCGCCGCGGCCATGTCGGCGACGACCTCCCGCATCCCCGAGACGTCCGCCGGCGACGCGTGCCACAAGGCGTCCTCGATAAGCAGCGGGTCGAGCGCGTCACGGATGCGGATGGCCTCGGCGACCGACGTGTCGCCGGCGTCCAGCGCGAGCACGGAGTTCCCCAGGCGCACCATCGCTGACTGGGCGGCAGCGAACACGCCTCCGCCGGGGCCGGGACGAACCGACACGATGCCCCTGGACTGCGCGATCCGCACCGCCTCGTTGAACGTTCCGACGGCGACCCCGCACCGCGTCCGCAGCTCTTCCTTGGAACCGAGCCGGTCGCCGGCCGCTGCGGCTCGGGCGATCGTCATAAGCTGGTCTGCGGTGCTTTCGGCTCGTGACGTTCGAGCAGCCGGGCGGATCGCGCCTGCTGGCGCCGGCTGCCGCCACGTGTGCGGCCGCGACGCGGTGGCAGCCCGTCCTCCGGACGGCGGCCTGCTCGTTCCGCCAGCCGGCTCGTGAGTGGCGACCACGCCCACCCCCTCGTTCGGCATTCCGCATGAACGTTATGCGGAAAGCCGGGCGGGGGCGAGGCCCGGCGACAGCGGAGCGCCGGGGGACAGCTCACGCGTAGCAGGACAGCGGCTGGCCGCCGTTGTACTCGACCATGTCGGTCAGCGCCGCGAGGATGTCGAATTCCGGACCGGTCGGATCGAGGTCGGCGTAGGCGCGGTGCAGGTTGCCGACGATGCGTTCGTTGTCCAACCACTCGGCGTACGGACGGAGGTCAGCCTCGCGTGCCGCCTGCAGCGGGGTCAGGCCGGCGGCCCGACCCTCCTGCGCCGTCTCGAGCACGAACTCCAGGTACCCGACGATGGTCCCGATCAGCTCGTGGTCACACGGCGGTCCGTGGCCCGGCACGATGACCCGGGCGGGGATGGGGGCCACAATCTTTGTGAGCACCTCGATCGCACCGAGCACCGACCCCATCAGCAGGAACGGGGTGCCGCCGTTGAACAAGAGGTCACCGCAGAACAGCACCTCCTGCTCCGGGAGCCACACCAGACTGTCGTTGGTGGTGTGGGCGGGCTGGCCGACGTAGCTGACCTCGACGAGAGTGTCGTCCGACCACAGCTTCAGCCCATCGATGAAGGTGATGGTCGGTGGTGCCAGAGTGACGTGCCCCCACTCCACGGGGTCCCAGATGCCGGTGTCAGCCGGCAGGCCGGCCCTGATCAGTTCAGTGCGGCACCGCTCGTGCCCGACGATCGTGGCGGCTCCCATGAAGGCGTTGCCGTACGTGTGGTCACCATGGTGGTGTGTGTTGACCAGCGTCGCTACCGGCGCCGGACTGACCGACGCGATCCGTTCGCGGTAGGCCCGGGTACGCCGCTCGGTCGAGCAGGCGTCGACGCTGATGATCGACGAGCTGCCGACGATGAAGCCGGTGTTGTTGATCCACCAGGACCCGTCGGGCTGGATGTAGGCGAACACGTGCTCCGCGACCTCGACCAGCTCCGGGGGCCCGAGGTCAGGCTGGTCATAGGTAGATGAACTCACAGGTGCAGTCTGTCGCGCTCAGACCGGCGGGGGAACCCACAGGCCCGGGTCTGGTGGGGTCCGGTGCCACAGCGCGAACAGGTCCTCACCGGGGCCTGCGGTGCCCCATCGGTCGGCGTACTCCCCCGAGGCCGGCCACACCCGCGGCACCCAGGCGTCCTCGTCGGGGATCTTCTCGAGCGCGGTGGTGTACTCCACGACGAAGTCGTCGGGTCCGGCGAAGTAGGAGTAGACGTTGTCGCCGGAGCTGTGCCGTCCGGGGCCCCACAGCGGACCGTGCCCCTGCCGGGTCATCCGCCCGGTGCCCCGCATGTACTCGTCGATGTCGCGCATCTCGAACGAGACGTGGTTGAGGCCGGCACTCGAGCTGTGCGCGATCGCCAGGCTGTGGTGGTCGTCCGAGCAGCGCATGAAGCACATCCGGTCCTCGAGCCAGTCCGACAGCCGCAGCCGGAAGTACTTCTCGTAGAAGCTCTTGAGCACGCCTATGTCTGGGGTGTCGATGACGACGTGGCTCAGCTTGCGGGGGACCGACTCCCCGATCTCCAGCTCGCGGTAGGGCTTGGCGGCGACGTCGCTCGAGACCTCGACGAGGCGTCCGTCGGGGTCGAAGAAACGGAAGCCGTAGCCGCCGCCGGGGCTGGCCAGCATCCCCGGCTCGGTGGCGAGATGAACCCCGCCCGAAGCCAGCTCGCCGGCGAGCGCGTCGACGGCGGCGCTGTCGACCGCGGCGAAGGCGATGAGGTCGGTGCGGCGCGCCTGCGCGGCCCGGACTCGGATGACGAAGGGCTCCGGGCTGCCGACCGCACCGAGGAAGGCCACGTCGTCATCGCCACCGACGCGGTACAGCCCCCAGATGCCTTCGTAGAAGGCGACGGTCGCGGCGAAGTCCTCGGTGGCGAGCGCGACGTAGCGCAGGTGCGTGATGGGGGACCGGCGCGCGAGGTCGGACGCAGCGACCCGACCACGGGGGGCCGGCGGCGGCAGCGGCGGCCCCACGCGCGGCGGTGGGGGAATGGCATGGTCGAGGCCGACGCTGCCGGAGTAGGTCGTCGTCATTAGTGGATCCGTTCCTCTGGTGCGAGCTGAGCGTTGGGGACGAGTGGTGCGTGCGCCGTCATGCCGGAGCGTCCAGCAGGTGGTCGACACCCTCCATCTGATCGGGCAGGTGCGCGCGCATCCCGGCGACGGCGGCGTCCCAGGTGTCCAGGGTGATCCCCATCTCGCTGTCGAGGATGGCGTGGGAGACATCCTGGACCAGGCGGGCACGCGGGTAGCGACGCTGCTCGAAGGCTCGCAGCCGCTCGTCGAGCGAGCCAGGTGCATCGAGGCACTCGGCGAGGACGACGGCATCCTCGAGGGCCATCCCCGCGCCTTGGGTCAGGTGTGGTGCGCAGGCGTGTGCCGCGTCGCCGAGGATGCCGACCCGCCCCCTGAACCACGGCAGGGGCAGCATCACGTCGGAGATCGGGCTGTACACGATCCCCTCCGGTGAGGTGATGGTGTCGCGCACCTCGCCGGGCAGGGCCCCGAACGGGGCCATGCGAGCCCGCAGGATGTCGGCGAAGTCCTTCGCCTGGTGGGTGACGCCCTGGGGGTCCGGCGTCACGACGAACATGTACATCGATGCCTCGCTGAGGGGGATGAACCCGGCCTTGACACCAAGGGCCTGATAGACGCGCGTGCCGGTGACGTCGCTCGGCCGGGGCAAGGTGATCCGAAAGACGCCGAAACCGGAGTAGACGGCGTCGTGCTCGGCCCCGAACAGGCTCCGGCGCGTGGGGGACTTGATGCCATCGAAGGCGACGACGAGGTCGTACGACTCGCGCCGGCCGTTGGTGAGCAGCACGTCGACGGTGCCACCGGTGTCGGTTAACCGCTCGACGGTCGTGCCATAGTTGATCTTGACGTCGTGCCGCTCCGTGGCGTCGATGAGGATGTGCGCCAGGTCCAGACGGGACAGGGCGTTGTTGGCGGGAACGTCGTCGCCGCCGAGCGCGTACGTGATGTGGACGATGTGCTCGCCCATGCCGTCGTAGAAGTCGAGGTCGTCGAACTGGTAGCCGACGGCCAGGACCTTGTCCAGCACCCCCAGCGCCTGCAGCGCCCGCAAGCTGTTGGCCGGCTGGTTGATCCCGACGCCGTACACCGAGAACTCCGGCTTGACCTCGACGAGGTCGACGTGATGCCCGCGCTGCCGCAGCGCGATGGCCGCCCCGAGTCCCCCGATGCCGGCGCCGACCACCAGAACCTTCATAGCCCGCCTCCGCTGCCCAGCCGCACGACTACCTACAGGCGACGCTAACGCCGTGCCTGTGAACGGGACAGGCCCGATCCGTGATGGCGCTCAGCGACGCCATCGATACCAGCGCTGGCACACTGCGGCTGTGGATGTGCCGGCGGCCGTGCGGCGGGTGGACCTCAACCTGCTGATCCCGCTGAACGCGCTGCTCGAGCATCGACACGTCAGCAGGGCCGCAGATGCGGTCGGTATCGGACAGTCGGCCATGAGCGCCGCATTGGCCCGGCTGCGCCGGTTGTTCGACGACCCCCTCCTGATCCGCAACGGCCGAGTGCACGAGCTGTCGCCGGTGGGGCAGTCGTTGGTCGAGCCGGTGCGTGCTGTGCTGGTGGGGATTGACCAGATGCTGGTGACCAAGCCGCATTTCGACCCCGGGGCGGATGAGCGCACCTTCACCGTCGTCGCGAGCGACTACGTGACGCTCATCCTGCTGCGTCCGCTGCTGGCTCGGCTGTACAGCGAGGCGCCGCGCGTCGCCGTCAACGTCATCCCGGTCAGTGGCGCGACCGAGGTCGAGCTCGAGCGCGCCCAGGTGGACCTCGTCGTCATGCCACGGGAACTGACCACTCCGACGATGCGGCGCTTCCCACACCGGGCCCTGTTCACCGACCGGTACGTGGGCGCCGTGTGGAACCAGCACCGCGACGTCGGCGACACGCTCGACCGCGAGCAGCTGAGCCGGCTTCGATATGTCCGGTACAACAACGTCGGCGGTGGGGCGGCCTACGTCGACATCCAGCTGGCAGAGCTGGGCATCGAGACCGACGTGGCGCTGTCGACCCTCAGTTTCACGCTGGTCCCCTGGCTGCTGCCCGGCACGTCGCTGTTCGCCTTCGTGCACGAACGGCTGGTGCGCAGCACGCCCATCCGCCGGGAGCTCAAGATCCTCGCCCCACCAGTGCCGTTGCGGCCGATCGTCGAGACGATGTTCTGGCATCCGGTGTTCCACAACGACCCGGCCCACCACTGGCTGCGCGAGTGCGTCGCCACGCTGGCGGCCAATCTCTGACGGCACTCATCGACAGCGTCGATGCTCAGGGTTATCGAGTGGTCCCGCAAGAACGGGGCTCCCCCTAGGGTGCGGGAGAGCCGCACTGCAGACACCGAGCAAGCGGCAGTCAGCGAGCACACGACGGGATCAGACGATGGCTGTGCGCACCCCCTACGCCCTCGGGCGCTTTCATACGCCCGGCGGCGACAAGCCGAACGCATGGTTTTGCGGGGTGGTCGTGGGGTCCGAGGTCGTCGCACTCGCCCGGCTGCATCCGGACGCGCCGGACCTTCCGGCCCTGCTCGCCGACTGGCCGTCGAACCAGCGAGTGCTCGGCGACGCTGTCGACGGCGCGACCGACGGGGGTACGTGGGCAGCGCTCTCGACACCGCTCGAGGAGCTGGTCCCGCTGGCGCCGATCGCCCCGCCTCAGATCTTCCAGAGCGGCGCGAACTACAAGACGCACGTCGTCCAGCTGATGGTGGCCGCCGCCGCCCAGGCCGGCGACCCCGACCCGGACGCGACCCTGCAGCGCGCCACCGCGCTGATGCAGGAGCGGGCCGACCACGGGACGCCGTACGTCTTCCTGGGCCTGCCATCGGCGATCTGCGGGCCGCAGGACGACGTGGTGCTCCCCGACGTCGGTACCCAGTACGACTGGGAGCTCGAGCTCGGCGTCGTCATCGGCGTCGAGGCCTACCAGGTTGATCGCGCCCACGCGATGGACCACGTCGCCGGCTACGTGATGACCAACGACCTCACCACCCGCGACCGGGTGTTCCGCCCGGACATCCCAGCTATCGGAACTGACTGGCTGGCGGGCAAGAACTCCCCCACCTTCCTGCCACTTGGCCCGCACTTCGTGCCGGCGCAGTTCGTCCCCGACCCGATGGACCTGCGGATCACCCTCGCCTTGAACGGCAAGGTGATGCAGGACGAGACCACCGCAGACATGATCTTCGGGATCCCGGAGCTGATCGCCCACGTCTCCTCCATCACGCCGATGCGGCCGGGCGACCTGCTGCTCACCGGATCCCCCGCGGGCAACGGCGCGCACTACGGCCGGTACCTGCGCGAGGGCGACGTCATGACCTCGACCATTACCGGGCTCGGGACGCAGACCAACACGTGCGTCGTGCGATGAGCGTGCGATCAGTTGATGTCCACGCGCATGTCGACGTCCCCGCCATCGGGCCGCTCGTGCAGGGGCAGCCCGGCCTTGCCGCCGAGCAGGCCGACCAGCTCGCGACCTTCGGCGTCGAGTCGACCCGGTTGAACATCACCCTCGCCTCCACCACCTACCGCCCGCTGCTGGACGACCTAGCCACCCGGCTGGCTCAGATGGACGAGAGTGGCGTCGACGTCCAGGCCGTCAGCACGGTTCCGACGCTCTACCACTACTGGGCCGAACCGGCCCTGGCCGCCGACATCGTCGCGGCTGCCAACGCCCACATCGCGCGATTCATCGCGCAGCGCCCCGACCGGTTCGTAGGGCTCGCCGCCGTCGCGCTGCAGCATCCGACGGCCGCTGCGGAGCAGCTGCGCACGGCAAGCAGGGAACCGGGGATGCGCGGCGTCGAAATCTCCACAAGCGTCGCCGGGCGCGACCTCTCGGACCGCTCGCTCGACCCGTTCTGGGCCGCCGCCGAGGAGCTGGGCTCGTTCGTCTTCATCCACCCGTGGGGCTGCAGCCTGGGGTCGCGGCTGGCCCTAGCTTACCTGGGCAACGTGGTCGGCAACCCGACCGAGACAACGGTCGCCCTGCACCATCTGGTCTTCGGCGGCGTGCTCGACCGCTTCCCGCGGCTACGGATCTGTGCGGCGCACGGCGGCGGGTACTTCCCTCACTACCTGGGCCGCGCCGACCACGCGTATGCCGTGCGGCCCGAGAGCCGGACCATGCAGCGCCGGCCCAATGACTACCTGGACACCCTGCACTTCGACTCGCTGGTCTACACCCCTGGCGACCTGTCCCGGCTCGTCGGGGTCGCGGGAGCAGACCACGTGCTGCTCGGGACCGACTACCCGTTCGACATGGGGGTGAGCGACCCGGTTCAGCGCATCGATGCGATCGGACTGTCGGAGCCGGACCGTGACGCCGTGGTGGGCGGCAACGCCGCCCGGTTGCTCGGGCTCTGATCCACCAGGCTGAGCGTGGCGAGCAGGCCGGGCCGCGAACGTCGGGGTCGTCGCCGTCCGCTCAGCCGGTGCTGTCGTAGCTCGGACCCGCGGCCAGCTCGTTGCGCAGCTCGCCGATGCCTTCGATGTGGCTGGTGAGCACGCCGCCCGGGGGGAGGAACCGCTTGGGGTCACGGGCGTTTCCGGCGCCGGAGGGGGTTCCCGTGAAGATGATGTCGCCCGGCAACAACGGGCAGACGGCCGACAGTCTGGCGACGAGCTCGGGGACGCTGAAGATCAGGTCGCGGGTGCGACCCAGTTGAAGCACCTCGTCGCCGAGCCGGCAGCCCAGCTCCAGGTCGTCGGGGTTCGGGATCTCGTCGACGGTGACGAGCGCGGGACCTACCGGGCCGAAGCCGGGGTAGGACTTACCGAGGGAGAATTGCGGGACCGGGCCGACCAGCTGCACCACGCGCTCGGACAGGTCCTGGCCGACCATGAGCCCCGCCACGTGGCCCCAGCCCTCGGACTCCTCGACGCCGCGAGCTAGCCGGCCAATGGCCACCACCAGCTCGACCTCCCAGTCGACGTTGCCGCTGGGCAGCGAGACCGTGTCGTTGGGGCCGGCGATGCACGTCGGGAACTTGGTGAACACCGCCGGCGCCGGTGGCCGCCCCATCCCTGACTCGTTGATGTGTTCGGCGTAGTTGAGGCCGATGGCGAAGACCTGTCGAGGCCGGGGGGTGGGGGCATTGAGGTCACCGGGGTCGACGGCGACGTCGGCCCGGCCCTCCTGCGTCGCGGCCCAGTCCCGGAATTCGTCCCACTGCTCGAACAGTGCCTGCGGTTCCGAGGCGAACCTGCCATCGCTGGCCTTCCCGACATCCAGTCCGGCTCCGGAGGGGTCGAGGAGGGTGCTCCGTCCGGCAACGTTGGCGATTCGCATGGTGAAACTCCGAAGGGTGAGTGGTGCGCGGGTCGCGCGGACTTATCAGCAAGTGGGGATGCGGGACAGGCGCGTTTGCACCGTCCTCCGCGGCTCATCTTCCAAGCAACAGACTCGACTGTCAACACACAATCGATTCTCAGCCCGGTGTTATTCTTCGCTGGTGGTGAAGCGAGCCGGAGGTGAGAGCCTCGCCGTCGATGTGTATGGCCAGCTGCGCGTAGATATCTTCGATCGCCGCTTTGCGCCCGGCGAACGACTGAGGCCGATTGAACTCGGCAGGCGTTTCGGCGTCAGTATCAGCGTCATGCGCGAAGCGCTCGGCCTGCTCGCGGCGCAGAACCTCGTCCGCATCGAACGCAACCGCGGTTTCCACGTCACGACGCTGTCGGAACAGGTGCTCAACGACCTGACTGTCGCCCGCAAGATCAACGAAGGCGCGGCGCTGCGCCTCGCGGTCGAACGGGGCGGCGTGTCCTGGGAGTCGGAGGTCCTCGCCGCGCACCACCGAATGGCGAGCCAGCCGATGTACCTGCCCAATGACCCGACGACGCGCAACAACGACTGGGCCGTCGCCCACATCGCCTTTCACTACAAGCTGATCGAGGCGTGCGGCAACCAGGTGCTGCTTGACATCTGCGTGCGTTTGTCGGACGCGGCCGAGCTGTACCGTGCTTGGTCGGGCAGCGGTGGCGACAGCTGTCGGGATGTCGCGGCCGAGCACAAGTCGCTGCTCGATGCAGCCCTCGCTCACGAGGCGGAGCGTGCCGTTGCCCTGTTCGAGGCGCACGTCGACCGCACGGCAGAGATCCTGCTCCAGCTCGAGTCGAGCACCGGGCGCCGAACAGAACTCCGGAGCAGGGCGGGCTGACCTTCGCGAGGCAGTCAGGGGTTTGCGTCACCGGCCCCGACCGGCTCGACGGCACTTCGAGCCAGTGGGTGCTCATGGACGTAGCGCTCCAGCATCGACGCGGTCAGGTTGATGTGGTCGGTCAGCAGCGCGACCGCGCGGTCGGCGTCGCCGTCGAGTGCCGCCTGCATCAGAGCGCGGTGCTCGGCCGGCACGTCACGGCGGGCCTGCTGACCAGAAAGGCAGCCGGACCACCGCCGGTAGAGCTCAGCGGTCTCCCGGAGACTGTCGGCGAGCTCGCGCAGCCGGGGGCTGGGTGAACCGCTTAGCAGCGCGGAGTGGAACTGCGCGTGCGCCCACGCCCACTCCTCCGTCAGGACGCCAGTGAACTCGTCCTCGTACAGCGGCGTGCGCGCGAGCCGGTGGTGGCTCGCCAGAACCCGTGCTTCGTACTCGATGTCGGCATTCTCGAGCGCATCCCGCAGCGTCGCGCACTCGATGAGGACGCGAAGCCTGGCGATGTCGCGGACATCGTCCAGGTCGAGCGAGACGACGGTGAAACCGAACTGCGGTTCTGCGACGACGAGGCCCTGCTCGGCGAGCCGGGCCAGCGCCTCGCGCACAACCGACAGGCTCACGTTCGACGCGCTGGCGAGGGCACGCGGGCTGAGCTTGGCACCGGGAGCATGGCTGCCAGCAAGTATCTGTGCGCGCAGCTCGGCGAACACCGCCTGGGACAGGCTTCGGGGAGCCGGGCCTTGACGCAACGCTCCTCCTCGGCTTGGGCCTCGCATCGCCTCGGATGGAGAACCTGGGGGACGCGCTGACCGTAGCACGGCAGAAACGACCACACAGCCTGGGGACGACTCGACGATTCAGAATCGATCCGCTACACGAGAAACCTTGACATAGTCGGCGTGACTCAAGACACTCAGCCGAACCCGGGCTCCGACAGACTGCCTGCCCCCGGAGCGCAAGGAGCCGGCCACGCGAACCCATACTCGCCGCCCCGGCACCACGCTGCACACCCATCTGATCCGGAGGACATGATCATGCCGTACCAGTCCCAGCAGCGGAGACGTGCCGTCAGGCCGCTCCTCGCCGCCTGTCTTGCGTCACTCACGCTCGTCGCGGCGGCGTGCGGCGGCAGTTCCAGCTCCTCCTCGAGCCCCTCAAGCGGGAGCAGCAGCTCCGCGACCGCCGGGTCCTCCGCCGGTGGTGGCGGGAGCGACGCCAACAGCGCGGCCAAGGCCGACCTCGCCAAGTACACCGGGCCGGTGACCAGCTATCCGGCGATCAAGCCGATCTCCGGAGGTGTGAGCAAGCTCAAGGGCAAGAACATCTGGTACATCCCGATCGGGTCCGCGGTCCCCATCCTCAACGGGTTCGGCGTCGGCATCCAGGGCGCGGTCAGCAAGCTAGGCGCCCAGTTCCACACGTGTGACGGCAAGTTCCTGCCGACCACGATCGCCGCGTGCATCAACCAGGCCGCCTCGCAAGGCGCGGACGGCGTGGTCACCGGCTACATCGACTACGCCCTGGTGCCCACCGCGTTCGACAACCTCGTCTCGAAGCACATCCCGGTACTCATTGCCGGCGAGGCACCGAGCGGCGGCAAGACCGACTCTCCGCAGCTCGCCTTCTACGACACCAGCTTGTCGATCAACCTGCTGCAGAAGCTGAACGACGAGGCTGTGATCGTTGACAGCGGCGGCAAGGCAAAGATTCTGTTCATCGGCGTCACGGACTCGCCGCAGACCCTCGGCGCCGCCGCCTACTCCAAGCAGTTCTTCAAGGACAACTGCCCCGGCTGCACGTTCACCGAGATCGACTACAACACCGCCAGTCTCAACAGGGTTCCGTCCCAGGTCAGCTCCGCACTGATTTCGCACCCCGACACGACCTACGTGATCTCCGAGCTAGACGCGTCAGCGGCGAATGCCCTGGCCGGAATCCAGAGTGCTGGATTCACCAACAAGGTCAAGCTGTCAGGGACCAACGGTGGCCTGGACTCGCTGCAGCGCATCAAGGCGGGTCAGGTGCAATTCGCCGATGCCGGCACCAGCCCCATCTACCTCGGCTGGCAGTTCGCGGACGGGATCGCGCGCATGCTGGTCGGTCAGCTGCCGGTCAACGGTCTCGGCCTGGCTCGGATCTTCACCAAGGACAACGTGGGTGGCTTGACCCTGACCCCGGAGGCATACACCACGAACGCCTGGTACGGCTCGGACGACTTCAAGAAGACGTTCACGACCGCCTGGGGGATCTAGTTCGATGTCGTCTGCCCCGGCTCGTCTCGAGGTGCACGCACTCAACAAGACCTTCGGGCCCGTGCAGGTGCTCACCGATGTCGAGCTGACCGTTCTGGCCGGCGAGGTCCATGGCCTCGCCGGCCAGAACGGGTCGGGCAAATCCACCCTGATCAAGATCCTCACCGGCATCTACACGCCGGACCCCGGAGCGCGCTACCACGTCGACGGGCGTGCGATGCACCTGCCCGTGCGGTGGCCAGAGGTGCATGCCGCCGGGATCTCCGTGGTGCACCAAGATCTCGGACTGCTCGACCAGCTGACGGTGGCCGAGAACGTCTGCGTTGGCGGCTTCCCCACCGCACGCCTGCTGGGTCGCATCGACCGGGCCAAGCGCGACCGGCTGACCGAGCACACCCTGGCGCGCCTCGGCGTCGAGCTGGAGCCCTCCGCACTGGTGGGGACCTTGACTGCGGCCGAGCGTGCGGAGGTCGCGATCGCCCGGGCCCTGCGGGACCACGCCGCCGGGTCCAGCTTGATCATTTTGGACGAGTCCACCAGGGCGCTGGCTGGCGCGGACCTTCAGCGCATCCATGACCTGCTGCGCCGGGTGACGGCCGACGGCAGCGCAGCCGTCATGATCAGTCACAACCTCATCGAGCTGATGGGGGTCACCGACCGGATGACGATCCTGCGCGACGGCCGCCTCGCCGGAGCCGGCCTGCCGACCAGAGAGCTGAGCGAAGAGGAGATCGCGCGCCGGATGCTCGGCGGCACGCTGGAGGCGACCAACGCCCGGTCCGCCTACCGGGCCACCCCCGAGCCGACCGTGACCGTCACCGGGCTCGCCGGCAAGCAGACTGCCGACGTGAGTTTCTCGCTGGCAGCAGGGGAGGTCCTAGGCATCACCGGCCTGCCCGGGAATGGCTACGAGCACATCCCGTACCTGCTCACCGGCGCCGAGCCGGCCACGGGGGGACAGGTCCGCCTGGCCAGCACGACAGTCGACCTCACCCGGGCCGGTGTGCGCGGTTGCCTGCGGGCCGGCATCGTGCTGGTCCCCGAGCGCAGGGACCGGGACGGCCTGGCCTTCGAGATCAACGTTCGCGACAACATCAGCCTGCCGCAACTGCGGCGACGCGGCCGCCCGTGGTTCGTCGCCCGGGCCTGGCAACACGATGGTGCGGAGTCGGCGGTGGATGAGCTCGACATCAAGCCACCCACCCCCTCGATGCTGGTCAAGCAGCTCAGCGGCGGCAACCAGCAGAAGGTGCTGCTGGCCAAGTGGCTGACCACCGGCCCCACACTGCTGGTCCTGCACGAACCGACCCAGGCGGTTGACATCGGCGCTCGGGCGGACATTCTGCATGCGCTGCGGCGCGCCGCTACAGGGGGGATGGCGGTGATCCTGGTCAGCAGCGAGCCCGAAGACCTCGCTGCAACCTGCGACCGGGTGCTCATCTACCGCGCCGGCAGCGGCGTGCACGAGGTCGCGTCGAACACGCCGGACGACCTCATCGAGCAGATCTACGCCACCACCGAGACAGCGACGGACCAAGCGGCGACAGACCAAGCGGCGAGAGACCAAGCAGCGACGAACGACGCAACCGCAAGGAGCCCGGCATGACGCTGTCCGACCAGAGCGACGAGACCCTCACCCGCGAAGCCACCGTCACGGGAGTCGACCCGGCCGGCGAACACGGCGACGGACCGGCCCCGGCGGCCCAGCCGCCGAGACGGCGCCGCAGCGCACCGACGTCGGGTGACCGGGTCCGGTCGATCGGGTCCCGTTACGCGTTGCTGGGCGTGTGGATTTTGATGGCGATCTTCTACTCGGCCCTCATGCCCAATAAGTTCTTCGGCACCTCGACCGTCCAGGCGATCTTCGGTTCGCAGTCCGCGCTGCTCTTCCTCGCCGTCTCAGCCCTGTGCACCTTCGTGGTCGGCGAGTTCGACCTCTCCTTCGCAAGCGTCATGGGCCTCGCCGCGACGATCATCCCGGTCCTGTCCGCCCTGCACCACGTCAACCTGTTCCTTGCCTGCCTGATCGCGCTTGTCGCCGCGCTCGGATGCGGTCTGCTGAACGCTCTGTTCATCGTCAAGCTAGGTGTCCCATCGCTGATCGTCACGCTTGGCACCGCGAGCCTTTTCCTCGGACTCGCGGAGCTGATCTCCTCATCCACCATCGTCTCGGTGTCGAGCAAGAGCCTGTCGAAGATCGCCCTGCACGATGTCCTGGGGTTGCCGCTCTCGTTCTTCTACGGCCTCATCCTGTGCGCGGGCTTCGCCTACGTCCTCACGTGGATGCCGATCGGCCGGCACATCGTGTTCGTCGGCGCCAACCGCGAGGTCGCGCGCCTGGCCGGTATCAACGTCGACCGCATCCGGGCGGGCAGCTACATCGCGGCCAGTCTGGTCGCGGGCCTCGCGGGCATCCTGCTCGTCGCGACCGTGGGCGGGTTCGACCCGACCGCATCCGCCAGCTACCTCCTGCCGGCGCTGGCCGCCGTCTTCCTCGGGACGGCGATCGTCCTACCGGGACAGTTCAACCCGATGGGCACGTTCCTCGGCATCTACTTCCTCGAGACCGGCATTATCGGCCTGCAGCTGCTCGGCTACACCGGCTGGGTGCAGGACGCCTTCTATGGCGCAGGGCTGGTCATCGCCGTCACCGTGGCCCACGTCGTCCGCGCGCGTACCCGGACGGCGTAGTCGGCGTGGTCAGCGTCCTCACCGGCCGTCGACAGCACTGCTGGTGGCGCCGGTGATCGCCCGCCGGCTCGGCTTCGATCGACATGTCGCTCGGCACACCCACTCCTGGAGGACCTGTGCGTTTCATCAAGGCACGTACCGCGGACGGGGACCGCGTCGGGGTGGTTCGTCCTGACGGCACCGTCGCGCTCTCGGCCTCCGAGTCCCGCCTCGAGCCACACATGGGCGACGACGGAGATGCGCTGCGCCGGCTGGGCACCGACATCGAGGCGGCAGCCGCCGGTGAGCACGACCTGACGACACTGGACCTGCTGAAGCCGGTCGACCCGGCGTCGATGCGCGACTTCATGGTGTTCGAGGAGCACATCCTGCCCGCGTGGCGGCGTTCCGGGCTCACCCGTGGGCCCGACGTCTGGTACCAGCAGCCGGTCGGCTACTTCAGCAACGCGGCCAACCTGCTCGGCCCGCGAGACGCCGTCGAGATCCCCGGAGCCTCGCAATCCCTGGACTTCGAGCTCGAAGTGGGCGCCGTCGTCGGCCGCGAGCTCCGATCCGTCACGCCCGACGAGGCGGCCGCTGCGATCGCCGGTTACCTCATCCTGTGCGACTGGTCGGCCCGCGACACCCAGTTCCAGGAGATGGAGGGCAGGCTCGGGCCGTACAAGGGCAAGGACTTCGGATCCTCGCTCGGCCCGATCTTCGTGACCCCCGACGAGCTC
>JAABUO010001128.1_pt1 | contig 37322 bp, 33 predicted proteins | sample 5559291 | NCBI WGS metagenome assembly JAABUO01 (sample SAMN10711878, study PRJNA513372) | rock metagenome | isolation source: Antarctica rocks | place: Antarctica: Victoria Land, Finger Mt sud
CGTCAACTCGCTGTCAACGACCAACCCGTTGCGATTCTCCGTCATCACATGCCCCAGGTAGCCCAGCTTCGAGGCGCTGCCCACGCTCTTCTTAAAGAGTCGCGCGTCCAGATCGGTCGTCGACGCGCGCGGTACCGCGCCTGGCAAAGGACGCGTACGTCATAGCGGCCATGCGGCACTCCGACTTCAAGATACTCCTCTCTTGAGGCAAGCGAAGTTTCACTGCTTTCTCCGGCACACTGGCAGCTCGTCTCGTTTGCATCACTGTCAAATATCACACCTCGGCGCAGTACCGATTGACTTTAGCGGATTTTGCTCACACTTAGGGCCGTTACACTCAGGAATAAGAAGTAAGGCGCGTTATAGACTTCATGCGCCCGCTCGAGCCTAAGTTCCTAACTCGCGAATATCGGTGCATTTTGACGTGCCGAGCTCAAGATCGACCATGCGCAGAGTCCTGCAGATATTCTGAGCCGCCCGGCAGTCTACCAACACTGGCAATCAAGGACGTATCGGTGACTTCGATGTTGCGCGATGTGTCCTGGCAGGCGCAAATAGACCCACTTAGATTGTTTATCCGCGAGCGGCGAAGATGAAGCAGGCAAGTGCCGGTGCTGAAACCACGCTCGAGGCTTCCGCTGGCGGATATCCGCGCCAAACGCTTAGTGTTCCGTCCCTTACAAGTGTGGATCGTGCCCTCTCGGCTGCGGAAGCCAGTATTGCGGACGCGCGTCGGGCTTTGGCGACTTATCGTGCGCCTTTGCAAGGCGCTGAGGACGGTGTCCCGAATCTCGCGCCAATTCTCATGACGATACCTCAGACCTGTCAGCTATTGGCGTATAGGAAAACAAAAGTCTACGAATTGATGAAACGTGGGTTGTTGCCGTACGTTATAGAAGCTAAGACAGGGCACAGGCGTGTAGAGTACCGGGCCGTCCAGCAGCTGGTTAATCGAATGCGTGTTAAGCACGCGAGCCGCAAGGCATCATAATGGCTTATCGCGCTCGCGGCGAAGGGACCATCGCGCGGCGAAAAAATGGAACGTACGAAGGTAAGCTGTCAGCGAAAGACCGCGATGGCGCGCCGCTTCGTAAGTCTTTCTACGGGCATTCGCGGGCCGAGGTTGCGGAAAAGATGCGAGAATATCGGGCCCGGAACGTGGGGCTCGACGCGCGCTTTCGCGCTGCCCTTGGGGACTTTTTGATGTCTTGGCTGGATTCTCTCGACGTGAGGCCAAATACATTTAAACTTCGTCGGCACTTCATTCAGAAGCATATCGTGCCGCACATCGGCGCGAGGCCGCTTTGTGACGTGACGTCCGACGATGTGCGGTTTTTGCTTCGCCGGTGGCGGGATGACTGCGTCGGCGCGGTCACTCAAAGGTCAGCTTTCATTACGTTATCGTCCGCACTAAATGTGGCCGTCCGCGAAGAAAAGATAAATCGCAATCCGTGCAATACGGTCTCAACGCCAAAGGCGAGGCGACCCGAGATCGCGGTGCTTGACGGCGCGCAAGCTTTAAGATTGGTAAATACGACGCGGGATTGCCGGGAACACGCTTTGTTGGCATTAGCCGTTTCAACCGGTGTGCGGGAGGGTGAAATTTTTGCCCTTTGGTGGGAGAACCTCGATCTTGAGGCGGGCACTTTAACGGTCGAGAAGACGTTGACCGAAGACCTCGACGGCCACCTGATCCGATCTGAACCAAAAACGTCAAAGTCCCGCCGGATAATCTATCTGCCCACAATCGCACATGATGCTTTGCTGGCGTTGAGGCGTGAAAGCTCTGGGACTGGATTCGTATTTACCTCGCGCGATGGAGGCCCGCTGCGTAAGAGCAACTTCATCCGAAGAGTATTCAAGCCGCTGCTTAAAAGCGCAGGCTTGCCGCCTGTAACCTTCCATAGCCTCCGCCATACGGCAAATTCGTTGCTGATCGAGGCAGGAGAGGATCCCCTCGCTATTGCTGGCAGCCTCGGCCACTCCGATACGCGGATGATGTTCGAGCGCTACGGACACCTTTTCAATCACACCGCTCAGCGGGTCGCTCAGACGGCGAACCGGATCTTCGACGGTCTGGATCCGAATTGTCGTACAATTGTCGTAAATGCCGCAGATCGTTTCACCAAGCCGCGAGCGCAAAAAACCCGCAAAGCCTTACGGCATACGGATTTCCCGGTGGTGGAGATGAGAGGACTCGAACCTCCGACCCCTTACATGCGAAGCAAGTGCTCTACCAGCTGAGCTACATCCCCAACGAGTCGATGCGCACACGTGTGTGGTGCCGACCGACCGACTGTACTACGGTTCCCGAAGCGGGCCACCTGCCGCGGAGGGATTGCTAAATCGGATTACCGAGGTACGGGAAGCTGCCCAGCATGAGGCCTTTGTTTGCGCAGCTGACGTTCTGATTGACGAGTTGCGGCCTGCCGTTCTGGCCCGCTTGCTCCTTGCCGTCTTCGGGCGCCGGCACGAGGCCCAAGGCAGTGCCGGAGGCGTTCGGCGCGTTGGGAGCCGGGACGGTCGTGGCCGTGTAGCCGAACGCGAGCCCGAGCATTGCGTTGACGACGTCGTCGGTCAGACTACGGCCGCCGAAAGTCGTCGCTGCGGCGCCCGTGCAATCGTCCTTGATGCCGCCGAGCGTTTCATAACCGAGATAGCTGCCGCGCGGCGACGTGTCGGCGAGATTCGCGATTAGCGCATCGGGCAGCAGTAGGGACTGCACGTACCCGGAAACCGCGGCACTTCGTCCGGCAGTCCCCGTTACGAACGTGTTGATCTGCGGGCCGGCGTTCTTGACGTCGTTCTGCGGAACGTCGCGATTGTACGCGTCGTGCGCGGCATAGGGCAGGAACAGTTCCTTGATGCCCGGTTTACCGATGCGGTCGATTTGCACAAACGTTAGGTTTTGCCCGGTCGTGTTGCCGCCATTGGGGGTGAGGGTCGGGTCGTTGCTGCAAGCCGATAGTGCCACGATGCAAAACGCGGACGCATAGGCAAGGCTAAAAATCCTTTGCATGTACGTTCCTATTGGCCGCTGGTGGTGCTGGTCGTCGCCCAATACGCAACGACGCCGTTACCGGTGCCCGCAAGCAACGTACGCGGAAACTCGGCGGCGATGCTGAGCACGTTCGAGTTGGCGAAGAGATCGGTGCCGGCGGCGGAGTTGAACCCTTGCGGACAGGAGCCGGAGCCGCCCGGTAGACAACTCGGTGCGGTACTTCCCTGATTGCGATCCGGGAAAATGTTGTAGAACTGCGAGGCGTTGAAGAAATCCGGATCGCGTCGTCCGCCGGCGAAGACATTCACGAGGCTCGCGCCGTTGCCGACTGAGAACGACTTGTTGATGAAGCCGACGCCGCTCGGGGCGCCTGAGTTGAGAAGCTTCGTGCTCGTGCCCACGGTTACGGGCGGACCGAAGCCGTAGACGAGCACTTGCTGCGTTCCGCCCGTTGGTGCACCGAACGAGAATTGCAAAACCAGATCTTCAACAGGGCGCGAACCTGCCGTAATCGCTTCGTTTGCGTAATGGTTGTCGAATTTCATCGTATACAGGACGTTCTGATCGAAGAATGTCGTCAGGCCGGCGCCCGCAGGTATGAGCGGGTACACGTCCATCACCGCCACGACGTTGCTCGGATTGGTTGGGCTCGGGAAGAAATACGTGTCGGTGATATCGGCGCCTGGACGCTTGAGCACCGTTGGCGAGCCACGCAAATCGAAACCGCGGGCGGGCACGTGGGCATAGAGCACCGCGGCGGCGACGAAGGCGCCGAGCGCGAGCAGTCCCGCGACGGGACGAGCATTCTTCATGGCACTCGGATTACGCCGAGCGCCCCGCAAAGCCCGCTCGGGCGGCGGCGCGGCGGACGCGGCTGCGGTGCGCCCCTACGAGAAGGCTGCGAGCCGTTGGGCCTAGGACGGCAAGGCCGCGAGCCGCGCACGTGCATCGTCGGCATAGACGGCGTCGAATTGCGGATTGAGAGCGAGCGCCTTCTCGAAGCGGCGGCGAGCGTCGGCGCGGTCGCCGAAGTGCTCGGCGATGACGCCGGCATGGTATTGCAAGACGGAAATCTGCGTGTCGAATCGCATCGCTTTGCGGCTTTCGGTGCGCGCGACATCCCAACGGTTGTCCATCGCCGCAGCCCACGCGAGCGTGTCCTCGGTGAGAATGTCGTCGCGCGCTTCGAGTTCACGTTTGGCAATCGCGTATGCATCGTCGGGATACAGATGGTGCGAAGAGTAGTAGATGGCGAGCAAGCGATCGGAGATACGGTGCGTGTTTCCGATCCGTTCGACCGTCCGGATAAGACCGTCGGTCTGCGCGGCTTCGGCGTTTTTGCCCAGCGCCTTGTCGGCATCGACTTGGTAGCCGAGCGTTTCTGGATACGGAACCACATTGGCCGACGCGGTGGCATCGGTGAGGCAGTCTTGCCACTTCTTGAGCGCGCACTCGAAGCGCGCTTTGAAGCGGAGCGCGTCGGAGAAACCGGGAAAAATCCCCGTCGCTTTCTGTTCGTCGGCGATCGCCTCGTCGTTGGCACCCGCTTCGAAAGCGAGTTCCCCTTCCCGGAAGAAAAACCACGCTCGCGTTTGCGCCGACGAATCGAAGAGGCTGTTCTGATCGGCCGTCGGACGCGTGATAAGGTCGCGCGCTTCGTCGAGGTGGCCGGTCAGTTCGTCGTAGCGGGTTTCAAGTGTGTCGCGGGAGATGTCGAAGTTTTTTCGTGGCCCAAGATGATCGATGATCCCCTTGGCGGCAGCATAGCGGCCGACTTCCAAATCGAGCGACGCCTCGCGAATCTGCATCTCTTTGTCGCCGGGGTCTTGCGTCTCGATGTAGTTGGTCAGGGCCAGCGACTGATAGAATTTGTGCAGCGTGAGATAAACCGATGCAAGCGCGACCATCGCTGGAATGTTTCCGCGGGGTTGAGCCTTAAGAGACAGCAGCGCCATGTGCTGGGCCCGCATGACGTCGCCCACGTCGCCTTTTTCCCGATACCGCTGCAGGTACTGAAAGGCAAGCGTTCGCGGACTGAGCATGTCCTGCCGGTTATGCTTGCCAACCATGCCCTCCCAAAACGCGATTAGCTTGCCGCGCTGCTCGTAGTCGGGAGTTATCGGGGCCATCGTCGGCAGAGCGGCGATTCGCGCGGCCGCTTCGCTATGTTTGATGTACGTTGGCCATAAACCGATCGCAATCACTGCAATCAGCGCAACGCCCCAGGTCGCTAATGTTTGAATTCGCGCCATGATCGTTCGTCGAGGATGCCCTCCACGGTTGTTGACCGTGGAGGGCGTCGCTCTGGAAAGCCCGAGTCGGTTAGGACGGCGTCGGGAAGTAGGGGAACGTTGCGGTAGCGGTCTTGCGGGCATTCTGCCCACCGTAAACGCCCGGGCCTGCGATGTTTTGCGATGAGAGACAGGTGTTCTCTTTGCCATCGTCGGGCGCCAGACCGAGTGCGGGTATCGTGTTACCGAATAGAATACCGAGCTCAAGATCGATGACATCGTCGTTGGGCGCACGGCCACCGAAATCCGCGCCCTTTGATGTTTCCGTGCTGAGGAAGTACTCGCCCTGAGTTGTCATGGACGGGTTACCGCCGCTGAGGTTCACCGTGTACTCGTCGGGATACAATATCCCTTGCAGCGCCGCGCCGTAATCAGCACCCGATGGTGTCGTCGTGCCGTACCGGATCGCGTCCTCGGTGTCGTGAATGTCCGTTTTGATCGTCGTATCGGCGTACGGCTCGATGCCGTTCGATATCTGGTGGTGTTGGAACGGTTCAAAGACTTCTTTGATCACGGGCCGCGAGAGCCGTTCAATTTGAATGTACTTTGCGCCAGGGCCGAGCGGAGGCGGCGGCGTCAGCACGGTGCTGCCGCCACCGCATCCGGCAAAGCCGAAGCCGAGGCCGAGCGCAGCGAAGGCCGTAACGATTTTCGTGTGTTTCATCATGTCGTATATGCTCCTAGCTGCCTGTCGACGAGTTGACGGTAGCCCAAACGTGGATTGTCGACGTGCCGTTGAATGGGCCGGTGATTAGCGACTTTGGCACTTCCACGACTAACGTCAGGACGTTGAAGGGGCCGGCGAACAACGAATCCGCCGCGGGGAACCCTGCTGGCGTCGTGTCGCAGGCGTAGTTGCCAAGGGCCGGGTTTGAGGGAGCCGTTTCACCGGCAACTGGGGTGTTCGACATCGTTCCGCCCGCGAAGCCGTTGAAGCTCGCGATCTTCGGCGGCGTATTGCAGCCTGCATTCGGATTTGGGGGCGGCAGATTGTTCTTTGGCGTTATTCCCGAAACGTTCGACGCAGTGTTGCCGTTGCAAAGGCCCTCGGGATTCGTCGCGGTTTCGGGCCCCGGGTCGCTTTGCGAGGTGTGCGTACCGTAGTTGCGGTCGCCCGCGAACGTGAAGAAGCCGAAGAGGTCGAAGAAGAACACGTCCGTGCGCGGACCGGCGAAGAGCGAGATCGTGCCGTTTTGCAGCGACGTCGTCGTCTGATTGTAGGTCGTGCTACCGGTCGCCGTCTTCAAGAATGTGTTCGTCGTGCCGACTTCATTCGGCGCACCGGGGCCGTACATCGTGATCGTTTGGTTCGAGCCGGTGCCCGAGACGCCGAGCTGAATGACTTGATCCTCGACGCCCGACGATGAGTGAGAAATCTTGAACTGGTACATCAGGGTCGGGTCGAAGAACTTGGTCGGGCCCATTCCCGGTGGGATAAGCGGCGAAACGTTCATCGCGAAGACGACGTTGTTCGGATTTTGCGCCGGGAACACGAAGACGTCCGTGATATCGGCCGAGGTGTTCGAGCGCGTTGCGAGGTTGTAGGTATCTTGATGGTCGGAGCTCTTCGCCGGGTGAGCAGCGTAGAGGACTCCCGCCGCGGTGAGGGCGACGACCGCCGTTACCGCGCCGATGGTTCGCTTTAGTTTCATAGGATCGTTACCTCTCAGATAGTGATTGGTTCTAGGGAAGGTATCGGTCGCGTACGTCTCTTCTATAAGAACGCGTATGCGAACACGACGACCGGCGCCGCGATGATCGCGAGGCTGACGTCGAGTTCTTGAACGGAGTTATGGCCACCGACGGTTTTGGCGAACCGGTAGGCGGTGACGATGCTCACGCGAGTTCCGCCTGACGGCGCGTCAATGGGCGTGAGAAGCCGTAAGCAACGATGGCGAGTGCCACGGCGCCCGTAATAGCGATCGGCGAGATGCTTACGCCCTGTTGTGCAACGCCTTGGCCGACCATGATCGCGCCGATCGTCGAGATGACGGCCGCGGAGACGAGCGGCCCGAAACGCACGAAACTGTCGAACTGCGGACGCCGCTGCAGCCAGCCGGCGCCGCGGACGACCGCTATGCCCAGACCCGTCAGCGTCGTGGCCAAGCCGAAGCTGAACGCTACGATAACGAAAATTCCGTAGAGCACTTCATTGAAGGCAAGCGCCGCTAGCAAGACGACCAGCGCCGCCGGACATGGGGCGATGCCGCCGCTCATCGCGGCCCACACCGTACCGCCGAACTTCAGCGGCGCCGTGCCGGGGATCGCGTGCGAACGCGCATGTTGGAGATCGTCTGCGTCATGCGCGTGACCGTGGCTGTGATCGTGATCGTGATCGTGTCCCGGCGCGTGCGAGTGGCCGTGTGCATGCCCGTGATCGTGCGTATGGGCTGACTCATGCCCGTGGGCATGAGGAGCGTGATCGTGCGTGTGGGCCGACTCGTGCCCGTGGGCATGAGGCGTGGGGCCGTGCGTGTGCCCGGCTTCATGCCCATGAGCGTGATGCACATGGTCGTGGCCGTGCGAATCCGCGGCGACGTGCGCGGGAGCGAATGCAAGCTGGCGGCGCGCGCGAAGCTGCCTCTGGACGGCGCGCGCACCGATGACGGCGATTGCGATGCCGGAGAGCAGTGTGATCCAAGGATAGATGTTCTCGGGAACGAAGTAACCTTTGAAGAGGTTGATCGCGACGCCGAGGGCGAGTACGCCGATCGTATGCGCAACCGTCAGGGCGCCGGCGAGTATCGCGGCCTGTTTGACGGTCGCGCGCGCGCCGACGAGCGAAACGGCGAGCAATGTTTTTCCATGACCGGGTTCGAGGGCGTGTAGCGCTCCAAGCACGATTGCGACCAAAAAGGTCAGCAGGACGAAGCTCCAGTCGCCGGTGCCTTTGCGCAGCATATCGGAGAGCTGATTGGAGCGTCCGAACGAGGGGATGCCGCCGTTTTGGGAGGGCGTCGCATCATCCTCGGCATGCACGCGCGTGCTCCCGTTACTAGCCAGCGCGACGTCGACGGCCGTGGTCGTGCGCGGCGAGCCGAGCAGGGCGTTCGGATAGGCGGTCAACTCGTGCGTCGGTTCCGTCGCCGGCAACACGATCACGTCATGCCAGCCAAGCCGGCCGGCGAACGTGCCGTCGCGATAGACGATGCTTCGCGTTCCGGCGTGGGCCGCCAGCGGCGCATGAGCGTCGAGCGTCAGATAAAATGTGGGCAAGCCGCCCGCGCCCGGCCTCAGTCGGGCGTGCGCGTCGTCGAGCGTCATGGCGGCGAGCGTGCCGTCGACCGTCAGGAGCAGCTGCGGTAGCAGCACCGCGGCACGCTCCCGGCCGTAACGCTCCACGGCGGCTGGAGCTAGGGTTCCATCGGTACTGACCTCACGCAACGCTTGATACGTCGGAATCTCCGCCATGTCCAGGACATAGCGTACGCGAACCGCCTGTGGCGCAAAGGCCAACTTCGTCAGGTGGTTTATCGTGAAGTTTCCGAGCGGATGCGCCGCGAGCGGCGTACATCCCAAAACGACGAGTGCGACCGCGGCCACGAAGGCCCGCAGGCGAAAGGGCATGCTTACCTGTCCTGAATACCTCGCACGCGCGAAGTCATTGACTACGTGTTCTCAACGTCGGCCGATGGTCCCTGGATTTGAGGGGTGCGACCTGCGCGGACGGCGCCGGCTGATTCGGGAACCGTCTATGCTTGCTTGCGCAGGCCACCCCGAGCGGCTCGGGTAGCGATGCGACGCAAGCGATATCATCGACGCAACCGATGTCTCGTCAGCATCGCGGCAATCGCGGTCGCCATGACGGGATGCGCACGCCATACGGCTCGGAGCGATTTCGCGGGGGGTACGCTGATCGTCGCGCAGACCCGCGAACCGATCTCGCTTGACCCGATCCTCGATGGCGGATACGTCAGTAACGAGCTTGGTTCGCTTTGCTTTTCGTACTTGCTGCGCATCGACGATCGCATGCAACTCGAACCCGAGGTCGCGCGGGAAGCCCCGTCGCTGCAAAACGGCGGCATTTCACGCGACGGCATGACGATTACGTATCGCTTGCGACGCGGCATCGACTGGCAGGACGGCGTGCCGATCACGGCCGCCGATATCGTCTTTTCGTTCGGCGCAATCATGAACCCACGCAATCTCGTGCCCGCCGGACGGATCGGCTACGACCGAATCGCGTGGGTTCGGGCCGTCGACCCGTACACGGTGCGCGTTCGCCTCGCGCGCCCGTTCTCGGCGCTTCTGTCGTACTTCTTCGCCTCCGACGAGAATTATCCGATCCTGCCGGCGCACGTGTTGGCGCGCTACCCGGACGTCAATCGCGCTGCCTTTAGCGCCCAGCCGATCTGCTCGGGCCCGTACCGCATCACCGGCTGGCAGCGCGGCGATCGTTTGACGTTCGTTGCCAACCCGAGGTACTGGCGCGGCCGGCCCAAGATCGGGCGCATCGTGCTGCGCTTCGTGCCGAACCCGCAAACGGCCGTCGATCAACTGCGGACGGGCGAAGCCGGCGCGTACTTCGACGCCGACGCGAGCGTTTTCCCACAGCTCTCGTCATTGCGCGGCATCACGCTCGCGCGAACGCCGACGGGCGACTTTGCGACGATGCAATTCAATACGACCGCGAGCCCGACGAACGACGTCAGGGTGCGGCGAGCGATCGTGCTCGCAAGCGACTTCCCGGTCATCGTACCGAAGGTCACGCAAGGTGCCTATACATTCGAGCATGCGACGCGAGGCTGGTTCGGGTGGGCGTATGCTCCCTCCGTACGCATTCCCGCCTACGATGCACGCGCGGCCGCCACCTTACTCGACGAAGCGGGTTGGAGGCGAGGCCCGGGCGGGCTACGGTCAAAAAGTGGGCGCAGGCTGCAAGTGCTGATGATCGCGCGTAACGATGAACCGGCGATAATTGCCACGGCGGTCTACGAACAACAGGCTTTGGCGGAACTCGGGATCGGCGTTTCAATCAAGACCTACATCCCCTCGCAATTCGTCGACGTGACGGGTCCGGCCACGGAGGGGCGCTTCAACATGCTCATCGAGCGCCAGCTCGCGAACCTCGATCCCGACGCATCGAACTGGGTCGCGTGCGATCAGCGCGAACCGCACGGCAACAACGATGCGCGTTACTGCCGTCCCGACGTCGATCGTTTGGATAGCGACGCCCTGCGCACGTTCGACCGCAAGCGACGCCTCGCCGATTACGCGGCGGTCCAGCGGGTGGTTGCGGATGATCTCCCGATGATCGTCTTGTGGGAAGCCGACGAACTCGACGCTTACACCAAGCGTTTGCACGGATTCAGTTCGTCGTATCAAAGTCCGTTCTGGAACGTCGCCGCGTGGTCGCTGTCGGATTCCCTATGAAGCGCGACGGGTAGCGTCGGTTTCTTAGGCGACGACTCCGTGAGGCTTCGAAACGCAGTCTCTTCAGGTTGGCTTACTCGAATTTCAGCTTTCCACACTCGTTGCCGGACACGGAGTTTGTCGCCAGCGGCGATTGATCGCTAACTGATGACCGATTGCTATCCCCGATATGGAAGGGCGCTTTCAAACTGGGAGTGGAATCGGCAAACTTACGCGCCATCGGGGCCGCGCAGCACCCGGTAGTGCTCCTCGTCGATCCGCCCGAGAAAACCCGCGTTTGCCAGTGCTTCCAGAACCTCGTGCGTGAGCGCGCGTTCGTTCTTGTTCGGCATCCCCGCCCAGCGCAGCGCGACGTCGCCGAGATCGAGTTCGGCACCCGGCTCAAGCAGTTCGCGCACGAAGGCCGTGCGCAAGTTGAGTTTTTGCATTCGCCGGCTCGGCGCTTCGAGCGCGGCGTCGAAACCGGAGAGTGGGGCCGGCGGCGTCGGGATCACGGGTTGCGACTGCTGCCCAGACGATTCGGGCGCAGTCGTTGCTGCGGCCGAGATGGCCGGCGACGCTTTTCCAAGCACGATCTGCGGCGCGCGGGACAAGATGAAATCCGTCAGGGCCGGCAACGCTTCAGCTATCGCCACGACGGTCGTTTGCCAGGGTACGGCGTTGACGATTCTCTGTCGCGTCTCGAATGCGGCGAATATCTTGCGCCCAACCGCGTACGGCGACGCCGCAAGCGACGGCGGCGGCCCCGCGAAGCCCGCACGCGTCATGAACTCGGTCGCGACGGCGCCCGGATCGACATACGTGACCGCGATGTGCGCCGGGCGCAATTCATTGCGCACGATGCGCGTCATGTTGCGCACCGCTGCCTTCGCCGCCGGATACGCGCCTAGTGCGCCGACGGGGACCCGAGCCACACCGCTGCCGACGTAAAACACGTGACCCTTCGATTCTTGTAGCGCCGGCAGCGCTTCGCGCGTGAGCGCGAGCGGTACGATCACGTGCGTTTCCATTTGCTCCCGCAGCGCGTCGTCGCTCTGCTGCGCGATCGGTCCGACCGCAACCCCGCCCGCGTTGTTGACCAGCACGTCGATGCGGCCGAATCGTTCGAGCGCCGCACGCACGATGTGGGATACGGCGCCGGGCGAACGTAGATCGAGCGGCAAGCTCGCGAGCCGCCCCGTCGCCCCGTCGAGAAGCGCGGCCAGTTCATCGAGACGTTCGGCGCGCCGTCCGACTGCCAACACGTCCCAGCCGGCACGTACCGCGCGTTCGGCGAGCGCTCGTCCGATGCCCGATGACGCCCCGGTCACGATTGCGACGCGACGTTGTCTCACGCCGGCTGCCCCGAAGCGTGGTGAGCGTTCAGGTAGTCGTCGTATGCGCGTTTTAGGGCTCCGGGAACCTCCGCATAGTAACGGTGTTCGTCGCCGAAGGGTGGCCGGGCTTCCTGCACTTCGCGGTGCTCCCGCGCGAAGGCGGCCAGCGCTTGCGCGACCGGTTTTTCGCTGCCGTCGGCGCGCACGATGCCGAACGTCAACTCGTGCGGCGCGCAATCGAAGGGCGGCGTGCCGGCGAGGTCGCGCGCGTAGTCGGCCCAACACCACCAAAAGGCGCCGAGCGCCCCGCGCTGCTGCAGCCGCGCGAGCACCGCTTGCGCATAGAGCACCATCTCGTCTTCATCGAGACAAGCGTGCCCGCTCATTTCGCGTACGCCGGGGGGACACGTCGGATTACCGAACTCCGTGAAACACACGGGCTTGCGCGTGAACGATGCGATCAAGTCGGACAGAAACGGGACGACTTCGGGGTCGGTGCGATCGCGCGCAACCGGACTATAAACCGAATATCCGTGCATCGTCGCAAACGGCCAGGGTTCCGCGATCGAGGACGGCCGGATGTGGCGGTCGCGCTCGATGTCTTCGCCGTGAAGACCGGCCGTCGAAGCGACGTTCGAGGTTTCGAAAAGGTCGTGCGCGAGGGCGGCGCTCCACTGCTGCGCGTCCTTTGGCGTGCGCGGCTCCCGCAGGTTTGAAAACTCGTTGCCGAGGTCCCAGGCCGAGAGCGCCGCATGGTCGCGCACCCGTTCGCCGAGCCGCCGTGCGAGCATGCGTTGGTGCGCGAGCAGTTCGCCCGTATAAAAATCGCCGATACCGTACGGACTGACCGTTCCGTCGCCGACGACCGTGCGGAAACGCGTGCTCGGATTCGTGCGATCGAGCGACCACGCGGGCAACCAATTGACGCCGCTCATGTGGCCGCAGAAGAGCGTCGGCATCGTTTGTAGGCCGCGCGCGTGCGCGCGATCGAGCAGATGGACGAAGTTATCGGCGGCGCCGCGATCGAGAGCGCCGGGCTGCGGTTGGAAATCCGCCCAGCGCAGGAAAAAACGCACGCAGTCGAACCCGAGCGCCGCGATGCGCGCAAAGTCCTCGTCGATTGCGCCGAGATCGAAGCGCCGCCACATCTCCATGGCCGTCGTTCGTGGCCAATAATTGATGCCGAGCCGAAAGGGAGCCATCGCGTCCACTTTGCTGCGGCGTCGAGGTCGCCCCTGTAGAGGAGCGCCTCGGTATCGACGGCGCCCTGGTATCGAGGAGTGTCTCGGGATCGAGAAGCGCCCCGGGATCGAGGGCGGCTCGGCGTTGCGCGCGAACTTCCGCCGCGCATGCAGAATCCGCGCGTCGGCATCATAATGGGGAGCATTTCCGATCTCGAAACGATGCGCTCCGCATCGGTCACACTCGACGAACTCGAGGTAGCGCATGAAATGCGGGTCGTCTCCGCGCACCGCACGCCCGATCTTCTTTTCGAGTACGCGTCCACGGCGGCTGCGCGTGGATTGCGCGTCATCATCGCCGGTGCCGGTGGCGCCGCGCACTTGCCGGGGATGACGGCCGCGAAGACGCAGCTTCCCGTGATCGGCGTGCCCGTACGCACGGCGACGCTTGCCGGGCTTGATTCGCTGCTATCGATCGCGCAAATGCCGGCCGGCGTTCCGGTGGCGACGATGGCGATCGGCAACGCGCAGAACGCGGCGCTTTTCGCCGCGCGCATCCTCGCGCTCGATGATACCGCGCTGTTGCGGCGTCTGGAGGAGCGCACGACCGCCGCGGCCGCGCAGGTCGAGGCAACTCGGCTGTGATCGAAACGATCGGCATCCTCGGCGGCGGCCAACTCGGGCGGATGTTGACGCTCGAAGCGAAGCGGATGGGCTACCGTGTAGTGACGCTGGAGCCGCTGCCGAACTCTCCGTGCGGGCAGGTCGCCGACGAACAGATCGTCGCGGCGTACGACGATCTGCGCGCAATCGGCGAGCTGGGCGCGCGTTCCGACGTGGTGACGTACGAGTTCGAAAACATTCCGCTCGAGTCGGTGCGGGCGCTCGAGGCCGACCGGCGGCTCGTACGCCCGAGCGGCGATGTGCTACGCATCGCACAGGATCGCATACTCGAGAAGACGTTCGTGCGCGATGCCGGTTGTACCGTTGCACCGTTTGCCGGCATCAATGACCCAGGTGCGCTGACATCGGCCGTGCGTGAAATCGGCTTTCCCGCCGTGCTCAAGACCGTGCGCGGAGGCTACGACGGCAAAGGGCAGTGGATCGTGCGCGATGAGGCGGCGGCGCACGCGGCCCTTGCGGACGCGAAGGGTTCCGCTCTCATCTACGAGCGCTTCGTCCCGTTCGATCTCGAAGTCTCCGTCATCTGTGCGCGGGGCGCCGACGGAGCCGGCATTGTGTTTCCCGTCACCGAAAACCGGCACGATAGCGGCGTGCTCGCGACGACAATCGTTCCGGCGCGCGTCAGCGACGCCGTTGCGCACCGCGTTCGGTCGCAAGCACAGACCATCGGCGAGCGGCTCGGCATCGTCGGAGCCTATTGCATCGAGTTCTTCGTGCTCGGCGAAGACGTTTACGTCAACGAGATCGCGCCCCGCGTCCACAACAGCGGCCACTATTCACTCGATGCAACGCAGGTCTCGCAGTATGAGGAGCACGTGCGCGCGATCTGCGATCTGCCGCTGATCGAACCCGCACTCTTCGAACCTGCCGTCATGCAGAACGTCCTCGGAACGGGCACGGGCGACCACCTCGCCGGCATCGCGGAATTACTGATTGATCCCGGCCTCAAACTGCACGTGTACGGTAAGCGCCATGCGGCCCTGCGACGCAAGATGGCGCACTTCACGGTACTTGCCCCTACCTCCGAAGAAGCGCTCGAACGCGCGGAAGCCGGCCGCGCGAAGCTTTTTTGGGAGGATCTGCGCGCGCCGAGTCTTTCGGCGGTCTAGAAGTCATACTGAAGCTGGGTGCGGATGTACTTGAAGTCGTACGGGAGCGTCGGCTGTTGGCGGTTGGCGAAGCGCTCGCGAAACGATACGCCCTTGTACGGCCCCGTTCGCGCTGGACTGAAATAGTACGTTACGTCGACGTCGGTTTCGTAGGTCCGGTTCGTACCGAGGGCGTTTCCGTAGTCATAGTAAGCCTGACTGAGGATGCCCTTGACGCGCTTGCTGTCGGGCGTGAAGGTTAGCGACGCCTTATACGCCGTCCCCGGACTGTGGCGCTCGACCATCCCTTGCGAGATGCTCGTCGTGTAGAGCGGATCGGCCGTGTAGGCTTCCGTATAGGGCGACGCGATGCCGCCGTACGCGAGGCGGTACAGGCCGCGGCCCAGGCCGACCGTCGCGGTAGTACCTCCCGCCGGGAGGAAGATGCCCTGCGCGGCCTTTGTCGCCGATGTCGCTGCGACCGTTTGATAGCGAATCGGCGCCGTGTCGAAACCGAGCGCGAACAAGACGTTGCGGTTGAGATTGGCGGCTAACTGGACGCCGTACGTGTCGTTCGCGACGCGTCCGATAACCGCGCGTCCCTCCGAATGCTCGTTGATGTATTGCACAGCGGCCGTCGGGCGGAAGGGCGACTTGGGAGCGAGCGAATCACGAATCTCGGCGTAGAAGAGGTTTGCGATATCGTAGAAGCTGTAGTTGTCGACCGTCACGGTGACGGTATCGGCCGATCGGTACGTGAGATCGGCGAGCAGAAATCCAGCCGTTTCGTGCGCCGTATACGGGGGACTGCCGGCAGGGCGGCTTGTGAGCAACGTGTTGCGGTCGAACGCCGAGGAGGTACGCCCCTCAAAGCGGATCATGCGTGAAATTCCCAAAGTCAGATGCGAGCCGAACGTGTAATTGGCGTCCAGACCTTGGAAGGCGGCGGCTTTGAGACGCGTGTCGGCGGCGAGCGCCCACGGCGTATTGATGATCTGATTTCCAAGCGTCGCGTTCGTATGCACGTCGTGATATCGCAGATACGCTTCGTCGAACGTTGATAAGGCGAATCCGGGCACCGTATCGTCGACTTGCGCATTGTACTGCGCTTTGGGGCCGTTCGCGCCGAACGGATATGCGCCGAAATAGGTTATCGCGACGTGCAGTGGCGACTTCGCGATGTCATAATCGAGATGAACGAATCCCCCGACATTGAATGCCGAGCGGTTGGGGTTCGAGAAATTCTGGACGCCGTTTTCACGGTTGAAATCGTACGCTCGAAGTTGAGCGCCGGCTGCGAGACCGGGAACACCGCGAATCGGCGAAAGAACGCGCGGAGTGCTCGTCGGCGTCGGGGCAGCCGGGCGCGCTGCTTCCGCCGGTCGCGACGGATCGGGCAGAGCGGATACGTCAGCGCGAATTGCTAGCGCGAGAACGAACGATGCGAAGATCAAATCAACCTCCAACCGCTCAACGCAAGTAATACAAAGACGAGGGGCCGCATCCAGGCCTCGCCGATGAAGCGCGACAGTCGCGTACCGAGCCAAACCCCCGGCAGCGATCCGATAACCAAGCCTCCCGCCATCGGCCAGTTGACGTTGCCGAACGCAATGTGTCCCGCCGCCGCCAAGGGCACAAGGAACGCGGAGAAGGCAATCTCGGCGCCGATCACTCGGCGTAAGGCATATCCCGGAAGGGCGAAAACCAAGAGCGGCAAAGTCACGGAGCCGCTGCCGACCGACGTCGTGCTCACGAGCAGCCCAACGACGGCCCCGATCGTAGCAATGGTCCAACGGCGCCCTGGCGCGACGGGGAGCGTGACATCGGCCGGTGCGTTGCGATGTATCAGCCACGTCGCACCGATTCCGGCGCAGGCGAGCAGAATAGCGACCCCGGTCCCCTGTTTGATCCCGGCCTCGAGGTGTGCGCGCGGAACGTGCGAGCGCAGGAAGGCGAAGATCGCCAATCCGACGAGCGCTCCCGGTACCCCGCCGGCCATCAGCCACTTGGTGACGAACCAGTCGACGTTTTTCTGGCGTGAGTGCAAGATGCAGGCAAAAATTTTCGTCGGCACGCCGTAAGCGAGATCGGTACCGACGACGAGGGTGGGGGGCACGCCGAGTAGCAGGATGAGGATTGGCGCGAGCAGCGCGTTCCCACCGATACCGGTTAATCCGACCGCCGTTCCTACGACGAGTCCGGCGATGGAAAAACGCGGGTCCATACATCTCCGTAGCGGTGAGGAGTCTTTCTAAAGCAATGCCTGCGCGATGCGAGTCCCGTCCGGTCGGAGCCTACGCTTCAGACAAAGTAAAGTTTTACTTTTGATAAGCATAGATACAATATCGAGTTCCCATCCTCCTGTCGGCCCGATAGCGGATGTTTGCCGCCCAGCGTAGCGAAGGTAGCGCCGGAGATGGGGATATCCCTCAATGGATTGCACACTTTTGTGCGACTGTCCGCACTCGGTAATTTTTCGCGTACGGCGGAAGAGTTGAACGTGACGCCGCCGGCGGTAACCCTACAAGTTCGAGCGCTCTCGGAACATTTCGGCGTGCCGCTCATCGAGGTCGTCAAGCGGCGCCCGGTTCTTACGGAAGCGGGCCGCTTTCTAGCCCAGCGTTCAAAGGCAGTGCTCGACGACGTGGCGGCGCTGGAGCGCGAGATGCAGCAGTTCACCTCGGCGCTTGCCGACCGCCTCGTATTGGGCGCGACATTGACGATCGGCGATTACGTGCTCGCTCCTCTCTTAGCCGCGTTTAAGGCGCAGCACCGCGATGTTCATGTGGACGTGGAAATGGCTAATCCCAGTCGATTGGCGCAGTACCTTCGCTCGGGAAGGATCATGGTTGCGCTTACGGCCGAGCTTGCCGAGGACGCGGAGTTCGAGTCGGTGCCTTTCGCCGAGGACCATCTCGTGCTCGTCGTCCCGGCGGCCGGGCATCGTTTTTCGAATCGCCGAACGGTACGCGCCGGCGACTTGGCCGGTGAGACTTTCGTGAGCCGCGAGGCCGGCGCGCCGACGCGCACGCTGGTCGAACGCGAGCTTGCGGCGCACGGGGTTCACGTGGAAACGCAACTGGCGGTGCCCAGTTGGGAAGGCGTCACGCGCGCCGTCGAAGCGGGCTTGGGCCTTGCCGTCGTGTCGGGACTCGTTGTGGAGCGGACCCTCAAGCAGAAGCGACTTCACGTCGTGCAGATAAGAGATCTGGATCTGCGTCGCCAGTTTAAACTCGTCACGCTCCGCAACGAAAACCTTTCACCGCGCGCACTCGAGTTCATCGCATTTCTCCGCACTTCAATGCTGAGCAAAACACTGTCGAGGGCGGCTAGCTGAAAAGCGTCGTCTTAAAAATCGTACTCCAGCTGCGTGCGGATGTACTTGAAGTCCAAGGGAACGGTCGGCTGTTGCCGGTCGGCGAACCGTTCGCGGAACGAGAGCCCCTTGTACGTGCCCTTCTTCACGGGGCTGAAGAAATACGTGACGTCGACGTTGGTTTCGTAGGTCCGATTAAACCCTAACTCGTTGCCGTAGTCGTAGTACGCTTCACTCAGGATCGCACGCACGCGCTTGTTGTCGGGCGTGAACGTCAAACCGGCTTTATACGATGTGCCGGGGCTATGGCGGTCGACCATGCCCTGTGAAATGCTGGTCGTGAAGATTGGGTCAGTAGCGTAGCTGTCACTGTACGGCGAGGCGATACCGCCATAGGCGATGCGATAGACGCCGCCGCCGAGCGCGGCCGCCGTGGGTGTCCCGCCCGAAGGTAAAAAGATTCCCTTACCGGCAGCGGCGGCCGAGGTGGCCACGATCGTATCGTAACGGATCGGCGCCGTGTCAAAGCCCACTTGGAAAAGCACGTTTCGGTTAAGGTTCGCACCCACCTGAGCGCCGTAGGTATTGTTGAGAATACGGCCGATCAGTCTGCGGCCCTCAGATTGTTCGTTGACATATTGGACCGCAACCGTCGGGTTATACGACGAGTCGGGCGCGAGTGCGCCGCGCACCTCGCCGTAAAAAAAGTTTGCGATGTCGTAGAAACTATAATTGTTGAGGGAAGCGGTGACGTTCTTGTTGGGCTTAATCATCAGATCGGCAAGCAGGAAGCCCGACGTATCGTGCGGCGTATACGAGGGCTGTCCGGCGGCTTGACTCGTCAGCAGCGTGTTGCGGTTGAACGCTGAAGAAGTCCGGCCTTCGAACCGAATCATACGCGAGACGCCGAGCGCCACATAGGGCCCGAACGTGTAACTGGCGTCGAGGCCTTGAAAGGCGACTGGTTTCAGGCGCGTGTCCGAGGTGGGCGTCCACGGTGTGTTGATCACTTGGTCGCCGGCCGTCACGCTCGTGCGTTTATCTTTATAGCGCAAGTACGCTTCATCGAAGGTCGACATCGCAAATCCGGGCACCGTGTTGTCGATCTGCCCGTTCTTTTGGGGCCGTAAGCCGTTGGCGCCGAACGGGTACGCGCCGAAATACGTGGTTGCGATATGCAGCGGCGTATTTCCGAGCGCATAATCGAGATGCAGGCTGCCGCCGAAATTGAAGGCCGTCCGATTTGGATTCGCGGCGTTTTGCACTTGATTCTCGCGTGCGAAATCGTAGGCGCGCAGCGTCCCGTTGATGGTCAGCCCCGGCAAACCCGGTATCGGCCCGGAGGGATGCGGCGTCGTGGTGGCCGTCGGCGCGGGAACCTGCTGGGGTATCGGCGTCGATGACGGCGCCGGTTGCGCACCGGCCGCGGAATCGCAGACGAGCGGAACGATGATGAGCGCGGCAAAAGCCGCAAGTTGTCGAAACACGTGCTGAAGATCTCCCTTTGCTCCCTTGTTATGGGAGATGCGCATTAAGCGACGATTAAGAATCGGCGATTCTGTAAAAAGTTTCGCATCATTGCGTCGCCTTCGCCGGTGCAAATTCATCTTGGACGTCGGCAATTGGGCGGCGTGTGAACAGGATGTCTTCGGCCAGCGGCCGTACGCCCGCGCACTCGAGTCGAGGGTGCAGCCAGACGCCGTCGACGATCGAGCCTCCACCGAGGTCGCTGAAAACGCCGCTGCCGATCGGGGCGAGTTCAAAGGAGAGAGCCGCATTCGCCGGGCGTTTCCACGCGAGTGCATCGAGCGACACGAGCAGTTCGCGTAAGGCCGCTTCGTCGCAGCGCACGTATTTCACGGGGACCGTCAAATATATCTGCGCGCCGTCACCGCCTTGCATAATGACTGCGGTGTGATCCATGTCGCGCGCCTCGTCCAGAGAACTCAGCGCGACAAAGGAATCATCGTGCGTTTCGAATTCCGTATCTGTATCCGGATCGAGTTCCGCGATCGCCGCGATGGCCGATTCTTCCTCGCCGTCGAGTTCGGCAGCCGCGGGAATCGTCTCCCAAGGCCGCCGCACGCGGACGGCAACCTTCGCTCGCGCAAGCGTGAGGCGCATCAGACCGATTGCCGCCATCAAGACGGCGAAGAAGACGACGGCAATGGTGCTGCGTTTGCCTTTCATACGGCTCCTGCGCTCGCGACGAGGGAGTGCGGCTTGGGCGGAATATCGGTGAAGGCCATCGGGCGGTCCCAGAAGTCGTGTGCGCGCAGCGCGAGTTTCGCGGCATCGGCGCGTGGGGGTGTTCCAAGCTCGAGCGCACGCTCGTACGCGCTCAAGTATGCATCGACCATGTGCTCGATGCTAAAGCGCGACGCGACGCGCGCACGGCACGCGTGCCGATCGAGGGACGCGAGTTGCGGGACGTGCTTCACCGCATCCGAAACATCGTCACACAAGAAGCCCGTGACGCCGTCGACGACGATCTCGGGGATCGATCCCATCCGCGCGCCGAGTACCGGCGTTCCGCAAGCCATCGCTTCTACCATCGTGAGCCCGAAGCGTTCCGGGCGCGTCGTCATGTGCACGAGCGCAAGCGCACCTCCCAAGAGCGCATCACGCTGCGCTCGCTCGACGGCGCCGAGATACTGCACGCGATCGCCGTCGACGTGCGGCGCAATGCACTCCTCGAAATAGGCTCGGTCCTGTTGGATCGCCGCGATCAACAGGCGTACACCCGCACGCTTCGCTATCTCGATCGCGAGATGCGTTCCTTTTTCGGGATGGAAACGCCCGAGGAATACGAGATAGTCGCCGGGACGGTCGACGAATGTAAAGTCGGCGGGGTCGATACCGTTGTGCGCGGTTGCGAGGTAGTCGAGCCCCGGGTCGCGATCCGAATCGCTGATCGAGCAATAGAAGCTGCGCTCGGCAGCGGCATAATAAGCGGCCAGAATCTGCGGCGACGAAAAACCGTGAATCGTCGTCACGAGCGGTGGAGCGGCGGTCGTCAGTGCGTACGTAAGGGGCTTCCAGTCGAAGCTGTTGTGAATGAGATCGAACTCGCGCCGGCGGCGGAAGCAGTTCGCGATGTGGAGTGCGCCGTAGACGTCGGCGTCGAGCGCAGGATCCTCCGCCAGTCCGACGGGCACCACGGATGCCAGTCGCGCCGCCGTTTTCGAATTTCCGCTCGCGAACAACGTGACGTCGAGGCCGCGCGCGGACATGCCGTCTGCAAGGTTGGACGCAATCTGCTCCCACGGACCGTAGCCGGGTGGCGGCGTGGGCCACGCGATCGGGCCGAGCAGCCCGAGCCGCAAGCCGGAAAGTCGAGAGCCGCGCTGCATCGTATGGCTTTTAAGACTGCACCGTTGCGAACGTATAGGCGTAACGGTGTTGCAGGACGGCGATTGTTGCGACCATGGACGGAACCACGACGGCGCCCGGAATGAGATGCGTAAGGAGATCCGCCGCAACCTCGCGCGCGCTCATGCCGCCGGGCGCAAAGCCTTTCTTGATCAGATTCGCCGCCTGCTCTTCCACGGCGGTATGGCAGGTCAGCATGACGACTCCGCGGCTCTGCAGTGCTTCGATGCTCGTATCTTGCAACGGCCCCGCGGGATCGTCTGGGCTCGCGTCCGGGACGGCCTTGCTCTTGCGCGCCAGGAAGATATTCTCGGACGGCGTCGCGCAGGCCGGATCTTTGATTTCTAGGAAGTCGCCGATGCGGTACTTGCGCCATATATCGCTTGAAAAAGTGTACGCGCTCGACGGCCCGTGATTGGCGGCTACCATCCCGATGCGTACGGGATTGTAGCCGTACCCATAGATCAAACCGTTGAGCGAGTTCTTCATGTTGTTCAGGACGCTTGGACGGAAGCCCAAGTTCTCGTAAAGCTGGCGGATATCGGCCGGTTTATCGACGGCCCGCTCGAAGACAGCTTCGTCGAAATTCGCGCGACGTTCGACGAGCGCCGTACCGCCCGGGACGGCAAGGGCGCCGGCCAGACCGGCGGACGCGAGAAACTGCGAACGAATCATGCTGAAGCGATACCCCTTCGGGAGGTGACTTCCTTGACGGACCAAAGCAGAACGCAGACATGAGAGCGCATCGCGTCATCCTCATCGCGCTAGGATCATTGCTTGGGGCTGCATGTGCGGGTCACAACGGGCAGCCGCCGGGCGCCAGCGCAGTCGCAGCGCAGTCGCCCGCGCCGCTGCCCAGCGGCAGCGAGGGAGCGCTGATCGCGCTTGGCCGCGACATTATCGAGCAGACGCCGACGCGCATGCGCGGTTACGTGCGCGCCGGCATGTCGTGTGAAGCCTGCCACGTGGCCGCGGGCATGAAGTCGCACGGCGGTTCCTTCGTCGGCATCTATGCGACTTTTCCGCAATGGAATAAGCGGGCGCGCCGATACATCGCGCTACAGGACCGCCTTGCGGAATGCTTCCTCTATAGTATGAACGGCCGTCCGCCGGCGTATGCGAGCCACGAGATGGTGGCGCTCGTGGCATACATGGCGTTCTTGTCGCGCGGCACCCCGGTCGGGCAGAACTCTGCCGGTCAAAGTCTGGAGCACGTCGTTACGGACCGGGCGCCGAGTAAGGCGCGCGGGGCTCAAGTCTATGCGCAGCAGTGCAACGCCTGCCATGGAGCCGAGGGGCAAGGCGTTGCGGGGCGGCCGCCGCTCTGGGGGGCTCGCTCATTCAACGATGGCGCGGGCATGCACCGGGTCGCGACGATGGCGGGCTTCGTTCGTTACAACATGCCCTTCGGCGCGCCGCCCGATACGCTTTCCAAGCAGGATGCCCTCGACGTCTCGGCCTTCGTCCTTTCACACCCGCGTCCGAAGTTCGCGCGCCATGCGACCGTCGCGTTTCCGCCGCTACCAGCAGCATATTTTTAGTCCGCCAAATTGACCGGCGCCCAATCGGTACGGGATTCGACCTCGCCCCTTTCATGCACGACGTGGACGCCGGTTAAAGGCGGACAACCTTCAGATGACGACCGCCAAGGGGTACGTCTCCGACGGCGCTCGCGTTGCTTCGAAGCACCTCCGCCGGGGAATGCCAGCACTATGCTTCGTGATATTGGTCTCCTGCTGGCGCGCAGCGCCGTCGGCCTGAGTATGAGTGCGCACGGCACGCAGAAAGCATTCGGCTGGTTCGGGGGTCCCGGCCCGAAGGGCGCTGCCGATTTTATGGGTAGCCTCGGCTTTACGCCGCCCGAAAGGTACGGTGCTTTAGCGTCATACAATGAGATCGTGTCCGGCCTTCTCTGCACGCTCGGCCTGGGCGGCCCGCTTGGACCCTCAATCGTCGTTGCGCAGATGATCGTCGCTATGTCGAGCGTCCATGCCAAGAAGGGCTTCTTTTCGCAGAACGGCGGCATCGAGATCGGAGTGGTTTACAGTGCGGCCGCGCTCGCAATTGCGATGTCCGGTTACGGCCGCTATTCGCTCGATCGCCAGTTCCAAATGGACGCGCTCGAAGACGATCGACTCGTCACCGCCGTGCTGCTCGGGGCCGCTGGGGTCGGCATCGCGGCGCTACGCGAACGCAAACCAAGCAACGCCTAGGGAGACCCTGCCTCCCTAACCGCTAAGAAATGGGCTCATCGGCTTGCGGATTCGTGCAGGTCGCTTTCATCGAAGGATTCAGACATGCCGTCGAGTGCACCGTCGATCACGTCGAAGCACCGATCGATCTCTTCGGTCGTGTTGTAATGTGCAAAACTGAGCCGCACCGCAACACCGCCGGCTTCGGGCGCAAGCGAGTGCATCAGACGCGGTGAATTGAAATCGCCGACGCGCGCTTCGATGTTCGCGCGTTGAAAGCGCTCCGCCACGTCGAGGCTGGGCGTGCCGGCCAAGTTGAAAGCGAACAGCGGCAGGCGGTTGCGCTCGGGAGGTCGCCCGTACAGACGCACCTGCGGCGCCCGTTCGGCGAACTTGGCGCGACCATAGGCGGAAAGCTGCTCTTCGTAATCGGCGATCGTCTCGAGAGCCTGCCGCGAGTTCGATGCGATGCCGCGCAGGTACGCAACGGTCCCGAGCCAGCCCGCCAGTGCTTCGTAACTTTGCGTCCCGCTCTCGATCGTCCAGTAGCGCGCATCGCCGCCAGGCACGTTCGCGTCGTCGCAGTGCACGAAGCGGTCGAGCGCCGCATCGCTCGCATGCCAGAAACCCAGGTGCGGCGAGTACATTTTGTAAGCGGAGAAGAACATGAAGTCGACCGCCGGGTCGATGTCGAGCGCGAAGTGCGGAAAGGCCTGAACGCCGTCGACGACGACCGTCGCGCGCGCGGCCTTTGCGAGACGCGCATAACGCGCGACGTCGAAAACGGCGCCGGTGACATTCGAAGCCCAAGGCAGAGCGACGATCACGGGCGCGCGCTCGAGGAAGGCGCGATATTTGCCTTCGTCCAGATCCCCGTGCGCATCGACGGGAACGACGTCGATCTGTGCACCGAAGCGGCGCAGCCACATCCAGGGCGCGATGTTGGCTTCGTGATCGGCGGCCGTCACCACGATACGATCGCCACGCTGTACGGCCGTCGCCAGCAAGCGCGAGACCGCAAGCGCGATCGAGGTCGCGTTCTGACCTATGCCGACGCGCTCGACTGTGCTGCCGAGTAACGTCGCAAGTTCGGCCTTCGCTTCGGCCACGAGATCGCTCGTCGCGCAGGGCCGCGTGAAGATGCGCCCCTTCTGCGCGTTATCGTAGGCGAGATAACGCTGGATGCGTTCGAGCGCCGTATCGGGCAACTGCGCGCCCGCGCCGTTGTCGGCGAGAATGCGCCCGTTCGCGGCGGCCGACATGACCGCGGGAAAACGATCGCCGTTCATGCGGTGCATGCCGCGGTCAACGCCGCGGATGCTTCGAGCGCCCGGTACGCGCGCGACGCGACGTCGCGCTGCAGGACGCCGGAAATGAAGCGCGAGGCGTCGCGCACCCGCTCGAGCGACACGCCCGTCTCGATCCCCATGCCGTCGAGCATATAGAGCAGGTCCTCGGTCGCGAGATTCCCCGTAGCGCCGGGCGCGTAGGGACAACCACCGAGCCCGCCGCTGGAACTATCAAAGGTGGCGACGTTCATCTGCAGTGCGGCTACGACGTTGGCAAGCGCGGTGCCCCGCGTATCGTGGAAATGCATGGCGAGCCGTTCGATAGGCATCGTTTCCTGAAGGGCGGCCGCGACTTCGACGACCGCCTTGGGCGTCGCGACCCCGATCGTGTCGCCGATTGAAAGTTCATCGACGCCCATCTCGGCCAGCGCCCCGGCAACGCGTACGACGCTGGCCACCGGAACGGCGCCTTCGTACGGACAACCGAACGCGGTCGAAACATACGCGCGCACCCACATGCCTGCGGCACGCGCGGCGCGAACGACGTCGCTAAACGTCGCGAGCGACTCGTCGATCGTCATGTTGATGTTGCGTGCGGTAAAGGACTCGGACGCCGCCGTGAACACGGCCACGGCGCGCAACCCTGCGGCGCGCGCGCGTTCGAGTCCGCGCAGGTTCGGCGTCAAGGCGACGTACGTAACGCCCGGGCGCTGCACGATCTGCGCCATCACCTCTTGTGCGTCGGTCAGTTGCGGGATTGCGCTCGGCCGGACGAACGAGGTGGTTTCGATCACGGGTAGGCCGGCGACCGAAAGCAGATCGATATAGCGAACTTTATCAGCGGTCGGGACGACGGCGCTTTCGTTCTGCAAGCCGTCGCGCGGCCCCATCTCGCATATTTTGACCCGTTTAGGGAGCGATGTCAGATCCAGAGCGCTCAATTGGTTCAATCCTTCTGTTTTGGATTCTCCAAGGCTTCAAGTTCGACGAGCGTCGCGCCCCCGCGAACGACGGCGCCCGGTTCGACGTTGACCACGCGGACGATACCGTCGCGCGACGCCTCGATGCGGTGTTCCATCTTCATGGCTTCGAGAACGACGAGCAGATCGCGCGCGGCCACCGCATCGCCCGGCTGCACGGCCACCTTGATGATCTTGCCCGGCATCGGTGAGACGACGGCGCCGGCCCCGGCGGTTGCATGCGTGCCCCCCGCACCGAGCGCGGGCGGCGGAGCTAACGTGAAGCGGTAGTCGTTGCCGGCAAAGGCCACGTCGACGAAGGCGTACCCTCCGCCGGCGTCGATCCGAGCTCGACCCGCATGGCGCTTCCCCGCGGTTTGGACGACGACGCGTTCGCCCGCCACCTGCACCGCCACTACGGCGGTGAGGTCGCCCTCCAATCGCCAAGTCGCCGTCCCGTTTCGTGGGCCACTTTCGCCTGAGTCCTCAAATGAGCGCGAGGCAACCACGTTCACGGCGCGGCCCGCGCCGCGCAGTCGCAGCGGAATCCCGACTCCGGCGACCCGCCACGCGTTCGGGTCGGCGAGCAGGGCGCCGGCCGCGATCAGCACGGCACCGTCCGGGGCGGCCGCCGCGAGCGGCATGCCGAGCGCCGGGTGCTCGGCGAGAAAGGCGGTCGTCGTATTGCCGCGCCGAAAGTCGGGATCGCGCACGATGCCGAGCAGCAGCGGAACGTTCGTGGGAAGGCCGTCGACCTGCATGCTTGCGAGGGCGCGCGCGAGGTGCTCGACGGCCGAAGCGCGGTCGCGACCCGATGCGATGACTTTGGCAAGCAGCGAGTCGTAAAAGATCGAGACCTCGCTGCCGTCGCGCACGCCCGCATCGACGCGCACGTCGGGTGAGAACGGCGTTTGCCAACGCGTGATGGTTCCCGTTGCGGGCAGGTAGCCGTGCTCGGGATCTTCGGCGTTGACGCGCGCCTCGATTGCCCAACCGCGCGCGACGATCTCCTCTTGCCGTAGTTCGAGCGCGGCGCCGCCGGCGAGCGCGAGCTGCAGTTGCACGAGGTCGACTCCGTAGACCAGTTCCGTCACCGGATGCTCGACCTGCAAGCGCGCGTTCATTTCCAGGAAGTAGAACGCACCCGCCGCGTCGAGCAGAAACTCGACCGTGCCTGCGTTCGTGTAACCAACGGCGCGCGCCGCGCGGACGGCCGCTTCGCCCATCCGCGCGCGGAGCGCCGGATCGAGCGCAACGGAGGGAGCCTCTTCGATCAGTTTCTGGTGACGGCGCTGAATCGAGCATTCGCGTTCGCCGAAGTGTAACGTCGTTCCGTAGTTGTCCGCCAGAATTTGAAACTCGATGTGGCGTGGACGGTCGAGGTACTTTTCGAGCAATACCCGATCGTCGCCGAAGGCGCCCAGGGCTTCACGCCGCGCCGCATCGAGTGCGTCTTCAAAGGTCGCGAGGTCGTCGACAACCCGCATGCCGCGGCCCCCGCCGCCGGCGCTTGCCTTGATGAGTACCGGCGTACCGATCTTTTCGGCTTCCTCGCGCAAACGCGCCGGGCTTTGCTCCTCGCCGTCGTAGCCGGGAACGACCGGCACGCCGTGCTCGCGGGCCCGCCGCTTCGCTTCGCTTTTGTCGCCCATGGCCGCAATGGCGTCCGGCGCCGGACCGACGAAAATGAGCCCCGCGTCGATGACTGCGCGCGCGAAATCGGCGCGCTCGGAGAGAAAGCCGTAACCGGGGTGAACGGCATCTGCCCGCAATTCGAGCGCGGCGCCGACCACGCGGCCGATGTCGAGGTATGATTCGCTGGCTGCTCCGGGGCCGATGCGCAGCGCGTCGTCCAGCGCGTCGAGGTGCGCGGCCCGCTCGTCGGCATCGGAGTAAATGCCGAGCGGCACGATGCCCGCAGCCCGCGCGCCGCGCGCGATCCGAATCGCAATCTCGCCCCGATTGGCGATCAGAAGACGCTCGATCGGATGCGTGAGCGGACTCGGCGGCATCCGCGCGGCTTTCGCGCCCGCCTGTGGGGGTCCTTACGTCCGGTCCTACGGCCGATACGTTACAATGCCGGTCATGGACGTCACGATGAAAAGAGCCTCCCGGGATACGGCGACCGTCCCGGAGGGGCGAGTCGTCAAACGGCACTCGCTCACCACGCGGCTCACGCATTGGATCGTCGCACTCGCGATGCTCATCCTCATCATGAGCGGGTTCCAAATATTCAACGCTGCCCCGTACCTGGACGCCTCCGATCTCAGTAACCCGCACCACCGCATCCTGTCGCTCGGAGCCGCCGGCACGGATCAAGCCCCCATTGGAACGACGACGCTATTCGGCCATCAATTCACAACGACGAATTGGCTCGGCTATACCGACGACGGGCAAGGCGGCAAAACGGCTCGCGGATTTCCGGGCTGGATCACGTTTCCCGGTTATCAGGATCTCGGGAGCGGCCGGGCGTGGCATTTCTTCTTCGGCTGGGTTCTGACGCTCGCGGGCATCGCTTATCTGGTTGCAGGCGCCGTACGTAAAGATCTACGCCTCTTGATTTTGCGGCCCGCGGATCTACCCAAATTGCTTCCGATGCAACTGTACTATTTGCGGTTGCGCAAAGAGCCGCCCGATCACGGCAAGTACAATCCGTTGCAGAAGGCCGGGTATACGGTCGTTCTCTTCGGATTAATACCACTCGTCGTGATAACCGGACTCGCGCTATCGCCGGGCATCGATGCGATCGCGCATCCGTTGACGACCATCTTGGGCGGACGACAGTTCGCCCGCACGTGGCACTTCGTCATCATGTTGTTGTTGATCGGCTTTATCTTCGGACACGTGTTTCTGGTCGCGGCGACTGGCGTGGTCAACAACATGCGTTCGATGATCCTCGGAACGTATCGCTTGGGCAAACATGAAGGGACGGGCACATGAGGCGCGGGCTGTTCGTCGCATCGAGCATCTCCGCGGCGCTAGCCGGCTGTGCCCCCGTGACGAATGCTCTCAACAACAATCCGGCGGTCCACCGTACGCTCGGCTTAGGGTCGCGGTTCAGTCATTTCGCAATCGGAACGCGGGGCATGGCGCGCATCTATCCGCACAGCGCTATCATGCTCGATAATTATCCCGTCAATAGCCTTCCTACGCCGACGAGCGCGATGTATTCGCAATTGCAGCGGGACGGTTTTCGAAATTACCGTTTACCGGTTAGCGGGCTCGTCGATCGCCCGCAAACGTTTTCGCTGCGCCAACTTCATGCGATGGCGAGCATCGATCAAACGACGCGGCACGACTGTGTCGAGGGTTGGAGCGTCGTCGGGCGTTGGAAAGGTGTCCTGCTCGGCTCGCTCCTGGCACTCGTGAAGCCCAGTACGAAAGCGCGCTACGTCGTCTTCCATTCCTTCGACGTCGATCAGCAAGGGACGCCGTTCTACGGGAGCATCGACCTGCATCAAGCCGATCATCCTCAAACGCAGCTTGCGCTCTACTTCAACGGGCAACCAGTCCCCGCGGACTACGGTGGTCCCGTTCGCCTGCGCATTCCCACCCAGCTCGCATATAAGAGCACCAAATGGGTTCGCAGCATCGAGCTTGTGGACTCTTTCAAACGCATCGGCGCAGGAAGCGGCGGCTACTGGGAAGACAACGGCTACGAATGGTACGCTGGAATATAGCCCTATCGTCTGCGCCGAGGACGTTCGCGAAACAGTGCGCCGTCGAGTGAGGCGCGGCCGGGTCCTAGCAGCAGCAACGCAAAAACGGCAGCGAGGTAGATCAGCGGAAGTTCGAACGTAAGGCCGCCGGTGTTGCTGACGAACTTCGCGCCGTGCGGCAGCGCGACGAAGAAGATCGCCACGACCATGTTGCAGCCGATCAGGAATGCGAAGAGCGGCGTGAGGATCCCGGCGATCAATCCGATGCCGCCGCCGAACTCGGCGAAAGCAGCGATCGGTTGTAACCAGACCGGTGCGCCGGGCAGAACGCCGTTCGCCCACGTCGTCGCGTGTTGAATCTTCGGAAAGCCGTGCAGCACAAAGGCGGCTCCGACGACGACCCGCAGCACCAAAAGGGCTGCGTCCGCGCGAGGCCCAACCGCCGGTGACATCATCCTCATGCGACCGCCTGCGACTCTTCGCTCGGCATGACCTGCGCATGCTCGCGCGTAGGTCGCCGTCCAAGCGATAGCCACACACCGCCGACGACGAGCAGTGCGCCGACGAGGTCGCGGCTGCCGAACACTTCGCCGCCGAACAAAGCGCCGGCGGCCACGGCGATGACGGGAACCATCAAAGCCGACAGCCCCATCGTGCTCGATGTGATGCGTTGCAGCAGCCAGTGATTGAAAGAGAAGGCGATCGCGCTGCCGCAGACCGCGAGATACGCCAGCGCTGCAAGCGACGCAGGCGCACTCGCACGATGCCAGTCGACGTGTTCGAAGCCGAGGCCGAGTGCGGCTAGTCCGGTTCCGGCGATCAACATCGCGGGCGGCAGCGTTGCGAGCGGCTGCGCAGCGGCAAAACGTTTGAGGTAGACGTTGGCAAAGCCCGACGAACCCGCTGCGACCAAAGCCAGGGCGATATACAGCAGATCGCCGCGGACGTTTCCGATCAGTGAGATCGTCGCTACGCCGCCCAATGCCAGCAACGCACCGACGATCGTCCGCCGGTCCGCGCGTTCGCCGATCAGTACGTGCGCGAAGGCGAAGATGAAGAACGGCATGGTCCCGAACAAGACCGCGACCAAACCCGATGCCAGATGCGTTTCGGCGAGGTACGTCAGCGCATAGTTGAGGCCGAACATCGTGAGGGCGAGTACGGCGATCAGATGCAACGGCGGTGCTTCTTTCCGCACATCGATGCGCAGCGCGAGTGCGAGCGCGTAGAGCAGAACGCCCGCGATGATGAAGCGGACGCCCGCGCCGAAAATTGGCGGCATGCCGTGCAACGAAACCTTGATGCCGAGCCACGTCGTCCCCCAGATGAGCACGCACACGGCATAAGCCACCGCCGTCGCGAGCGGCGACGCGGCAAAACGTGCCCACTTCGTGCGCGGCAGCCCTGAGGTCACGGCGAGTTCGACCGCGCAGACCGCGGCGCGGTTGCAGCCGGAATGTGGTACGCTTGATGTATGCCACTTGCCGGTTCGGGCGGTCCTCCATGGGGAGTTCGCGACCCGCTCGCAGCCCAGGGCGGACGTGCTCAGCGTGGCCCCTTTGCAGGCCTCACGGATTTAATGAAGCGCACTTTCCGATTTATTCGAGCGCCGCGCATCGGCTCAAACGATGAGCCCGGTTAGTGAAGGAGCCGCCGGCGCAGGCGACCGCTCACCGCTTTTGCCACGTACGCCCGTACTGACCGGTGCCTCTGCAAAGGAACTGCCGAAGGTCGAGGAGCACGCGCCGACGTGGCTTGTCGCCGGCCGTCAGCCGCCGGCGAGGTAACTGAACGGGGTCACGCGGCCGCCGAAAAACGCGGTAACGTCGACGCCGTACGCCGCGGCGAGACGATCGAGCTCGCTTTCGTTGAGAACGCTCTCGCCGGCTTCCGCCTCGGCCAGGCGTTGCGGGTCGATGTCGGCGTCGCGTGCCGCCCGTTCAAGATCGTAGCCGAGGCGGACGCGGATGGCGGTGAGTTGCTCGGCAACAAGAGCCGCGGCAGCGTTGTTTTCCGTCACTTTCGCATAACGGATCATCACATCCGAAAGACGCCGAAGTGCGTCGGCTGCGGCGGTGCATGCGCGGCGGCCGATAGACCGAGGCCGAGAACCCGGCGGGTGTCGAGGGGGTCGATCACGCCGTCGTCCCACAGGCGTGCGCTCGAATAGTAAGCGCTTCCCTCGCGTTCGTATTTCTCGAGGATTGGTGCCGTGAAGCGCGCCTGCTCACCCGGGCCCATGTCCCCTCCCTTCGCTTGCAGCGCGTCCATGCGGACTTGCAATAAGGTCGAGGCGGCTTGCGCGCCTCCCATTACCGAGATGCGCGCGTTGGGCCACATCCATAGCTGTCGCGGCGCGTACGCGCGTCCGCACATGCCGTAGTTGCCCGCGCCGAAACTGCCGCCGATGACGACGGTGAATTTGGGAACTTCGGCGCAAGCGACGGCGGTAACAAGCTTTGCGCCATCCTTGGCGATGCCGCGGTTCTCATATTCCTTGCCGATCATAAAGCCCGTAATATTCTGCAAGAAGACGAGCGGCGTGCCGCGCTGCACGCAGAGTTCGATGAAGTGTGCGCCTTTGAGCGCGCTTTCGCTGAAGAGGATGCCGTTGTTGGCAAGTATGCCGACCTCGTGCCCTTCGACGCGCGCGAACCCACAGACGAGCGTCGTCCCGTAACGCGTCTTGAACTCGTGAAAGCGCGAGCCGTCGACGATGCGCGCGATGATCTCGCGTACGTCGTAACCGATGCGCGCGTCGCGCGGCACGATCCCGTAGATCTCCGACGGGTCGTACGCCGGCGCCCCACCCTCGGCTTGTGACCCCCGAATGTCCGGCGTCACGCTACCGGGTGTCGAGGGCAGGTTCGCGACGATCGAACGCACGAGCGCAAGCCCTTCCTCATCGCTTGCAGCATAGTGATCGGCGACTCCCGAGAGGCGCGTGTGCACATCGGCGCCCCCGAGGTTTTCAGCCGTCACGATCTCGCCCGTAGCAGCGCGCACGAGCGGCGGTCCGCCGAGGAAGATCGTCCCGTAGCCGGCGACGATAACGGTCTCGTCCGACATGGCGGGCACGTACGCCCCGCCCGCCGTGCACGATCCCATGACGGCGGCGATCTGTGGAATGCCCGCGCCCGACATGCGCGCTTGGTTGTAAAAGATGCGTCCGAAGTGATCGCGGTCGGGAAACACCTCGTCTTGTTTCGGAAGAAAGGCACCACCGGAATCGACGAGATAGACGCACGGCAAATGGTTCTGATGCGCGATCTCTTGCGCACGCAAGTGTTTCTTGACGGTTAAGGGGTAATACGTTCCGCCTTTGACGGTCGCATCGTTGGCGACCACGGCGCATGTGCGGCCTTCGATCGTTGCGATGCCCGTCACGATTCCGGCGCCGGGAATGTCGTCGTCGTAAACGCCGTCGGCCGCAAGCGGCGAGAACTCGAGAAACGGGGTCAACGGATCGCACAGGCGGTCGATGCGTTCGCGCGCCGGCAGCTTGCCGCGCTTGCAGTGTCGAGCGACGGCCGCTTCGCCGCCGCCGGCTCGTACGCGTTCGAGCCGCTCGCGAAGGTCGCCGACGAGCCCGCGCATGTGCGCCCGGTTTGCTTCAAAAGCCTCGTCGGCCGTATTGATACGCGTTTCGAGCAGCTGCATCGCGGGCCGTTTCGCCACCGCGCATCGGGCAGCCTTATGGGGACTTCGTTTAAGTACCGGTTAGATTCACGCGATAACGGGAGCGTGGACACGGGCTTTCGCGTTACGATGAGACCATGAACTCGAACGTCGTGCGGTCATTTCGTCCGGGGGGAGCGCTGCCTGCGTTCCCGCTCGCATATTACAGCGGTCCGTGGAACGCTCGACTCGCGGCACACCTCTTGCGGCGCGCCGGCTTTGGCGGCTCGCCGAGCGATGTAGGGCGGCTGGCGCGGCTTTCGATGCGCAACGCCGTTGCGTCGCTGATGGATTTTCCGGCCACGCCGCAGTTGCCCGATGCTCCGAATCTGCGGGGCGAAATGAGCATGGACGGACCCATGATGGAGCGCGCTCCCGCAGCCGCGGGCATGCGCGACCCGCAGTTGGTCGAACTACGCAAGCAGCGGCGCAAGCTCGAAGTGCAGAGCGTCCTTGCGACGCAGCTCTGGTGGCTCGACCGCATGATTGCAACTCCCGCACCGTTGCAAGAGAAGATGACGCTTTTTTGGCACGGACACTTCACGACGGCCGCGATCCAGAAGGGCGTTACGCCGGCCGAGATCGTCGCGCAAAACGCGCTCTTCCGGCGGTACGCGCTCGGCAACGTGCGCGAGCTCACGCAGCAGATCTCAGTCGACCCCGCGATGCTCAAGTACTTGGACAACCTTCACAACGCGAAGGCGCATCCCAACGAAAACTATGCCCGCGAGCTGATGGAGCTCTTCACCCTGGGAATCGGCAACTACACCGAACGCGACGTACGCGAAAGCGCGCGCGCTTGGACCGGTTTGCGGATCCGTCGCGGCACGGATCAGGTCTTCCTCAACCCCCGCCTCTTCGACGACGGCTCGAAGACGTTTCTGGGCAAGACCGGCGCCTGGGGCGGCCGCGACGTGGTCGACCTCATCTTCACGCAACCTGCCGCAGCAAAGTTTTTTGCGGCCAAACTGCTCGAAGCGTTCGTGTACGACGATCCCGAGCCCGAACTCGTCGACGCTCTCGCGGCCTTGCTGCGCCGGAACGACTTCAATTTGCGCCCGGTGATGGAGACGCTGCTCGTTTCCAACGTCTTCTACTCAGCGCGGGCGTATCGCGCGCTCGTCAAGAGCCCGGTCGAGTTCGTCGTCGGCAGCTATCAGCTTTTCGGCGTGCCCGAAGCCGACCCCAAAGCTCTCGCGGCGCTGCGTCGCATGAATCAAGTGCTCTTCTATCCGCCTAACGTCAAGGGCTGGCCGGGCGGCAGCAGCTGGCTCAACAGCACGACCGTGCTCGCCCGCGAAAACTTCACCAATGCACTGATGACCTCGGGCACCGTGATGAGCGCCGCCGACTGGTTGCTCGCGAGCGGTCCGGGTAACCCCGCGGCCGCGGCGCGCACGCTAGCCGACACGATCGTGCAAGGCGACGTCTCACCCGCGGCGTTCGCGAAACTTCAGAGCTACTTGCGCGGCGACGGAACCGCGGCGCTCGGCGCGCTTTCGGGTGAGAACTTCGATCAACGCATGCGCGGCGGCGCATATTTGACGATGGCGATGCCGCCCTACCAACTCGCATAAAGGAAATAAAATGAATCGCAATCGCTTTCTGCTCGGCGCCGTTTCGGGCCTCACGATCGCTGCCAACTTCGACGGCTTCTTTGCGACGGCACTCGCGTCACCGGCGCTACCGAACATTCCCGGCGGCGTTGACGATCGCGTGTTGCTCGTCATCAATCTGCAGGGCGGCAACGATGGTCTCAACACCGTCGTACCGCACGGCATGCCGGAATACTATCAGTACCGCCCAAGCTTGGGGGTCGCGCCGAACGACGTGTTGCGCATCGACGAGCGGATCGGTTTGAACCCGGCGCTGGCGGCACTCAAAGCGATGTACGACAAAGGCCAAGTCGCGATCGTGCAGGGAGCGGGTTATCCCAACCCCGACTATTCGCACTTTCGATCGACGGAGATTTGGCAAACAGCCGTGCCCGACAAGTATGCGACGACGGGTTGGCTCGGCCGCTATCTCGATGCCGCGAATCTCCCGAGCAACAACCTCTTCAACGCGGTCGCCGTGTCGCCGGTGCTGCCCGAAGCCTTAATTGCCGAACGCGTCGACGTGCCGGCGATCGACGCGCTGCGCGGCTACGGGCTTACGAGCGATCGCAACAAGAGCGAACGCGGCGCCTTCGCCGCCTTCGCAAGCGATACGCGCGCGCCGTTCTCATCGCCGTATCTGCCGATGGTCGCGATGATCGAGGATCACGCCGAACGCGGCGCGGCGGAACTCCCGAAACTCATCGCGGGCTACACGACGAGCGCAACCTATCCGGCCACGCCCCTCGGACGCAGTCTCGCCCTCGCGGCGCAGATCGTCGGCAGCCGTCTCGGGACGCGGGTTCTCTACGTGCAGCACGGTTCGTTCGATACGCACGTCAGTCAAAAAGCGACGCAGGACCGGCTCCTCAAGGAGCTCTCGGAAGGCCTTGCGGCCTTTTACGCCGATCTCGCCGCTCACGGTAACGATAAGCGCACCTTGACGATGACGTTCTCCGAGTTCGGCCGGCGCGTCGCTGAAAACGCCAACCGCGGTACCGATCACGGCGAAGCGGCCCCGATGTTCCTCATCGGCGGTGGCTTGCGCGGCGGGCTCTACGGCGAGCACCCTTCGCTTACCAACCTCGACAGCGGCGACGCGACGTACACGGTCGACTTCCGTAGCGTCTATGCGACCGTCATCGAAAAGTGGTTCGGCCGGCCGACATCCGGCGTGATCGCGGGCTCCTTCCCGACGATGCCGCTGCTAGGCTAGAGGATTCGGTTTCACCGAATCCATCGCGTTTGCGGCGCTCGTACGATTCGGCGCAGCCGAATCGTACGAGCCGCCCGTCGTCGGGTGTCGTGGACAAAGTCCGACACCCTTGTATGATTCAGTGGGACGGCGAAAGCCGGTCCACGGCCTCCCTTTCCGGGACTCTCGGTGGGATGGCAGGAGCGAACATGCTGATGACACCCTATGGCCGGTGAGCCAGACTAGGAGATGAGCAGTTCGCTCGTAGGTCGAGACAGATCGAACGGTATCGAAGGCCGCTCAACGAGCTGAGCCTGTATGCACAAGGTTGATCATCGAACCTCGACCGCTTTCAATGTATCGACTCGTCCTTTTGGGAGCGTAATGACAGTACTCGGTATCGACATTTCGAAGCTGGACTTCCATGTCCATCTTCTCGAGGAGAAGCGTGAAGCCAAGAAGAGTTTCCCCAATTCGTCGGTAGGCTTCGCCCAACTCGATAAGTGGCTTGGAAACCGGAGCGTTAAGAATGTGCAAGCATGCATGGAGGCAACCGGATCGTACTGGGAAGCCTTAGCGATCCATTTGCATGGCACCGGGCACCGCGTGAGCGTCGTGAATCCGGCGCGCACGAAAGCCTACGCCCAAAGCGAGCTTTTGCGTGCGAAAACCGATAGGGTCGACGCCGCCCTCATCGCTCGCTTTTGCCAAGCACAGGAGTTGCCACTGTGGGAGCCTCCCGCGCCGGAAACCCGCATACTGCAAGCCCTTGCACGGCATTTGCAACAGCTCAAAGAGACGCGAGCCGAACAGCGCACGCGCGTTCAAACTCCGCAGTTGCCGGAGTTGGTGGTGAAATCCATCGCGGACCTCATTGCCGTCTTCGACACGGAGATCGCGCGAATCGAGCGGACTATTGACGACCACATCGACCGCCATCCCGATCTCAAGACCAAGCGTGACCTGTTAACGTCGATCCCCGGAGTTGGGGCGACGACAGCCGCTTCAATCCTCTCAGAAATGCCGAACATCAGTGAGTTCAAGACGGCAGGAGATGTTGCGGCGTTCGCCGGGCTCTCACCGCGCACAGTGCAATCTGGCACGTCGATTCGAGGCCGAGGCGCGTTGTGCAA
>JAABUO010001130.1_pt1 | contig 37305 bp, 34 predicted proteins | sample 5559291 | NCBI WGS metagenome assembly JAABUO01 (sample SAMN10711878, study PRJNA513372) | rock metagenome | isolation source: Antarctica rocks | place: Antarctica: Victoria Land, Finger Mt sud
CCGGGGCGCACAAGCGACGGGGCGCACAAGCGACGGGGCGCACAAGCGACGGGGCGCAGAGAGTGAGACATCAAAGTTTCCTCCACACAAAAGCCGTAGCAGCAAGTCGTACAACCGTCAGCAGGAGAAACGAGTGGTTGCGGACGCCGATGATTTGGCGTCGTGCAGTAATTGTAGCACGGCACACCAAAAGTGTCAAGTGCTATATTTGCAATCATTTTATGTTGGTTTGGAACAAATTTCTACATGCCATAGTCAACGATGCATTAGGAAAATGGAAACGGAATGCTCTGAAATAGCTTTCCAAGAAAGGCTGCTGACCATGACACGGAATACAACACTGACGACGTTTGGACTGCTTGCGGCACTTGCGGGGGCTGCAATTGCTCCCGCGATGGCAAACGATCAGGGCGATAAGAATAACGCGCGGAACCTTGCTCTCGGCGGCGTTGCCGTCGCGGCGTATGGCCTGTTCAGCCACAACAATACGGCCACTCTGCTGGGAGCGGCGGGCGCGGCGCTTGCCGGCAGCCAGTACGAGAAAAATCGCAAGGACCAGTCGCAGGACAGCGGCCGCTACTACCATTACAACAACTACGGCAACAACAATAACTATGGCGACGGCGGCTATGACCGCAATGGATACGACCGGAACGGCTTCAATCGAGACGGCTACAACCATAATGGCTATAACCGTGACGGTTACAATCGTGATGGGTTTAATCGTGATGGGTTTAATCGTGATGGGGATAACCGGAATGGCGACAACCAAAACCGGAACAACCAGTACCAAGACAATCAATATCGGGACAACCAGAATGGGCGCGGCTGGAACGGCAACAACCGAGACAACCAAAACCAGGATAATCGCGGCGAAGACCAGGACAATCGCGGCCAGGACCGGAACAATGGCTCCCGTGACGGCGACAACCGCGATAACGGGCATTGGAACGACGACCGCAATTAGCAAAGACAGCAGTGCGGAAACAAAGAGACCTGCCTTGATGGCAGGTCTTTTTTGTGCGTCAAAAATCTCCTCTTGACAGGCCAAACATTTGTTTGCTATAATGCCCGCAAGACACACCAAAGGACACAGCCCATGAGAAAGACGCCTTCGCCGCTTCCCGTCCAGCCCGCCGCCGCCGTTAAGCCCGCTTCTACAAAATTATCTGCCACGAAAGCACCGGCTACGAAAGCGCCTGCCGCTAAAGCACTGGCAGCCAAAGCCACTATCACAAAAACGCCCGCCGAAAAAGCAGTAAAGGCCGTTGCGGAAACGCCCGCGTCTTACTTCACCGGGGCGGCAGGACGCGCCTGGCGCATGAGCGGCAAGCACGCCGTCGCCTATGTCCACACGGCGGCGCTGGCAAGCGAGCTTCTGGCAACCGAGCCGCGTCAGGTCGCCGGGTCCGCGATGGCGGTGTATTACGACCGCAAAGGCCGCCCTTTCGCCTGGCAGTTCCGCTTTGACGCCGCCCGCTGGGCCGAAGTCACTCAGCGCTTAGTGTAGCATACAGCTCAAGGAGATTCGCATGAGCATCACCGCCAGCTACCGCCGCTTGACGCCTGATGAGTTTCAGAGGTGTTTGGACGATCCTATCGCGGCTGCCTCAGCTAACTTATTTAATCTGGATGAGATGGACGATGATTTTGAAGACAATCTTGGCGATGAGTTTGATTTCGATGTCGCCGCGAAAAGTGGCCGTTACCTAGACATCGGCAAGTTCTGGCACAGCCTCCACTTCCTGCTAACCGGCAATACTGAAATGGACACGACCACGGTTCCGCCGCCTCTCGGCAATGTTGTTCTGGGCGGCACTCCGACGAAATGGGAAGCGACCTACGGCATGGTGCGTTCACTGACGCCCGAAGAAGTCAGCGAAGTCGCCTCCGCGCTGGAAGCCACGACACTTGCGGATCTGCGCCGCCGGAGCCTGACGCAGTTTGGTGCGGAGCATCTTTACGGGTATCATGGTTCACCGCCCGGCAGCAGGTTAGATGATGAGGACGTAGAAGCGGTACTGGAAGTGTTTGAGGAAGTCCGCGATTTCTTCATCGTCGCCGCTCAAGAAGGTGATATCATGCTGTTGTCGTCGGACTAAAAAAGCAATCCGTAAGAAAAGAGGGTAGGGGCAAGCCCTACCCCTACTTAAGCCGCTGGCGGCAATCCCAGATAGCCGCGTATCCAGGGTTCGCTTGGGGCGATGACGTTTCCGGCGACGAGATCGGCGATCAGTTTTCCAGATGCTTCGAGCTGACTGGTTCCCGGTGTCCCCAACGTGAACGAGGGCCGGGCGGCCTGCGGGCCGAAGTTGTACGCGACCAGCGGCGCGAGGAGCTGTGCGCCGATCACTGTTTCTTCTAAATCGCGCTGGATTTTGTCTACATAAAATCCCAGTACGTCCTGATGCACCGCGCCCAGCGCGTAGCTTCCGCCGCCCCCAGCGGGAGTATCTGTGGTCAGCGTCTGGCCGAGGATACTTTTTGCAATGGCTCTGTCCAGATACTCCACCGCTTCGGCAAAGCCCGCCGCCTGAGCGCGGGCCGTCTCTAAAAGGCCGAGGTGCATGTCCGACGGCAGCACGACGGCGCTTTCGTTATGCACCTGGGCCACAATCGCCAGCAGTTCCCGCTGCTGGTCCGGGCCGTAGCCCCGGTTCGGGTCATACGTTCCGGTCACGGTCGGCAGTCCGAACTTTTCCAGGTACTTCGCCCACCATTTGAGAAGCTGCTGCTTGACGAACCACGGCTTATACGCGGCTTTGAGATCACTCTGCCCGAGCGGACTCTCGTAAAGCGGCAGCCAGCAGTAGCGCAGGAACTTGTCCGGCGGATACGCCGCGCCGTCGAGGCCGCGCAGGGCTAAGACATTGGCAAAGGCATCGGTCTCAAACGTAAAGCCACTCGGGTCTTTGCTCTTCAAACTTGCCAGTCCGACCCGGCCGGCGTCTGGGCCGGTCTCAATCAGCGTGTAGTTGATCTCGACAAGGGACACTCCGAACGCCAGCGCATCCAGCAAATCGTAGAGCGTGTCCAGAACGCTGCCGCGCATGTTCAGCAGTGCAGAACGCACGAAGGCAGCGATCTGCAAATCTTCCGGCGACTCGGACGCCGCATGGACTTCCCAGCTTTGAGACAGCGCGGCGAACTTCTTGGTTTGAAGGCACGCCTTGACCTGCGGGTCCGAGAGCATCCGCCGGTACGTTACGCTGCCGCCCGGCAGGCCATCGTCGGGCAGAGCCGTCATGTTCAGCGCTCCCAGCAGCGACACGCCATTGACCGGGGCAAGCTCTTCCAGCATCTCTCCTTTCGGCATTTCTCCTTCCAGTGGCGGCTTGCCGCCCAATCCCGTGATCTTCACGATACTCTGTAATAGGCGACTCTGCAATTTTAGTGGATTGTTCATAATCGCACCGCCAGAACATACGCATCGGTTGTTTCTGCGCTCAGAACGTGCGTCGTAATCAGGCGGCTGCCCGGCCCGTGTCCGCCCCAGCTTTCCAGCGTCCGCCCATTGCGGCATAAATAAACATGGCCGATGGCGTGTGCTTCGCTCGGGCGGATAAAAGCGATCCGCGTCAGCCCGTCCTGAAGCCGGCAGGCGGCAAACGTGCTGCGCTTCAGCCCCTGCGCCGCGCACCAGTCGTTCTGGTTGACCGAGCCGTCCGGCAGGATGGTCTGCCCCCGCGTCGCCACCGCAACCGCCGCCCGGACCCAGCCGGAGCAGTCAATATTTTCGTAATCCGGCGGCTCTCCGGCCAAATCATCCGCCTTTGCGCCGAGTTTGTAGCCGATTCCACGCGCCATGCAGACCGCCAGGTACTGCCGCAGCTTTTCTGGGTCCAGCGGGGCGCTGTGCCAGGGATAAGATTCCGTCGGCGGCAGCAGCGCCGGGGAGTACAGCGCGTTTCGCGCACTTGTGTCCGAGAGTGTCTTCATTGTCTGAGAGCCTTTCTTGTTCTTAATCGCATAGCGCCAAAATCAGCAGCGGCGTGCTGACCAGGCGAAACACCTGCGTCTTGCGGATTGTCCAGAGCCGCCCGTCCCGGTAAAACAAGTCGTTCGCCACCGGCGGGTCAGGGTCCGCGCCGTCGCAGTACAGCGCGAGGGCCGGACGCAGCAGCCCCACCGACTCGTTGCCGTCGAAATAGGTGCCGAGCGTCGGCCCATCCATCGGCGTGAAGAGTCCGCGCTGAGGATGATTGACGCCTGCACGAATGCGTGTCCAGGTCTCGCCATAGCGCATAAACAGCGCGGACACGCGCCGCGCACGGGCTGCCGCCAGGATGTCGGTCATCGAAAGCCTCCCAAACTGCTGTCATCCAGCGGCAGATCAAAAAACGCCCCATCAAACAGTGACGGCGTCGCGGCATTGGACGCAGTCAGATCAGTCTGAAGCAGCACGGGTGCCTTCGAAGAACCGTCCGGCAGCCCCGCCGACGCATCCACCGCCACCTGCCGGGCCGCACGTCCAAACGGTTCCAGGCGTTTTAGCCCCAGCACCGCTAAACGCTCGCCCATCTGCGCGGCATTGTCCGTGCGTGACGCTGAAACCGTCAGCGGCCCCAGATGAAAGTCATCCGTCGCGCCCGGCGCACGGGCCTGACGCCGCAGATATTCCCCGGCCAGCGCCTCGGCCATCCCCAGCCTCAGCGTTGCCATGAGGCCCGCGCTTCCCGCAGACGCGGCCAAAATCGCCGGGTCCAGGCCGTATTCCAGCGCCGGCTGCTGGGCCGCCAGCAGCAGCGTCAAGTCGGCATCCGCCGTAGTATCCGCCGCCGCAATCGCCAGCAGCGGCTTTAGGTCTGTAATCGCAAGCGGTAAAATCGGCATGGTTAGCTCCTTTATGTTCACGGGAGGGGAAGCCCCTCCCCCGCGACGGGAGAGGGGAGCAAAAGGCAAGCAAAATATCTTCCTATCTCCGGCTCCCCTCTCCCGTTCTGACGGGGGAGGGGCTGGGGGTGGGGACGTCCCCTTACCCTACTTGCGCCCCATACGCCGCCCGCCAGTCACCAAAGCCGGCGTTGTACCGGGCGCGGACCCCGTACAGGAACTGGTCGCGCAGGAACCCGTTCTCCGAGCTGCCTTCCAGCGCGTTGAACTCAAACTCCTTTCGCATCTGCAAGACCAGCGCCCGCACCACCCGCCCCGTATCCAGCAGGAACCAGTTCGTCGAAGACGTCAGGTACGGCGTCGTCAGCAGGGTCAGCATTCCCCGCAGCGGGTTAATCGCCAGATTCTGAGAGCCGACCGGAGCCGGATCCGGGAAGAAGCTGGAATTGAGAAGCTGAGTCGCTTCCCAGTACAGCTCCGGCGGGATGACCAGCAGGTTAGGCCGGGTTCCCATTGGGCGGCCCTGATCGTCCGTGAAGCGCATCATCGTCGTAATCGCCGCCTGCAAGGAAGACGCCGTCAGCCCGTCCGTGCCTTTGTTGGACTGCGCCGCCCCTTGAGCATGGACACCAAAGAACGGGACGCCGTCGTAGCCGTTCGCCGTGAACCCCAGCCCGAGCAGGCCGAACACAATGCTGTCCAGATGCTGCTTGGCGACCAGCGCCATCTGCCGGACCCGCAGCGCGATTTGCCCGTATTGATCGTCTTCCAGCGCCGTCCGGTCAATCGAGAGCGTGCTTTCCCATGTCTTGTTCGTGATCGCATACGAGTACGGCTTCAGGTCCGCCGGAGACCGCTCATCGAGAAACTCGCGCATCCCCGGCAATGCGCCAAGCCACGCATACTGCTCCGTGTCCCGCTCCGACGGCACCACGGTCGCGATTCGGTCCCACTGCGCGGGCGTCTCGCCAAAGGTCTGAAAAAAGAGGGTCTGGAGGCCCGCCGTCAAAAGCTCGGGAATGTCCGATTTCACCAGTGTCATGTTGATTGTCTGCTTTCTTTTGTAAACTGCGGGCGAAGGCCATTCGCCCGCAACGAGAAAAACCGGGCTAGGAGAGTGAAGTCCCTTCCCCCTCTACTCTTACTCCCCTCTCCCATTCCGATGGGGGAGGGGCCGGGGGTGGGGGCCTCTTAGGACTTCACACTCTGCTGAAGCGCTGCCAGAACCGCGTCTACTTTTGTTTCAATCGCGTCCACCTGCGCCTGACGCTGCGGACTCTTCCACAGCGTCTTCGCCAGCGCCGCCAGCAGGTGCGCCCCAACGCCGACCGCGATTAAAAGCTGCAAATCAATATGCATGAGAGGTCTCTTTCTGCTCGTTTTCAATGAGCGCCGCCACTTTGGCTGGGTCTATCCCTAGCCTTGATAAGAACGTATGTTCGTAGTGTGTGAAACCGTTCGGATCGTCCCCAGCCGGCGCAGTTTCCCCCAGCAGAACCACCGGTGGCTGCGCGGCGAGAAACCGCCGGAACACCGCTGACACCGGCTCCGGCCCGCCCGCCATCAGCACCGATGTTTTGCCCGACAGCAGCAGCGCCCGCGCCGCCGCTTCCGACGCCGGCACGATCCGGCCCTGCGCCTTGAACAGTGCCACCTGCGCGTCCGCCTCCCGCGCCGAAAGCGCCGCCCGCAGCCGCACGATCTCGGCGCTCAAAGCGTCGGCGCGGGCGCTGCCGTCCCTCATGAACGCCGCTGAGGCCACGCGCGGCTTGAGCACCAGCGAGACTTCCAGCAGCGCTAGCGGCTCCCGCGACAAACCAACCGATAGCTTTGCCGCCCCGCGCCGCCGCAGAAACCCGGCCAGGTCCTCCGGGAACGCCAGCACCCCGAGCAGCGCGTTCCCCTCGCGCCACACCCGCTGCACCCGGCCCAGCGGATCGAGCGGCGAGTCCATATGCTCCACTTTCACCGGCAGGCCCGCCGTGAACCGAGCCACAATAGCGTCCAGATCGCTTTCCGTCAGTGACAGCGCCTTGTCCGGGTACTCTCCCGCTTCTAAAAGCCGGGCCGGACGCTCACTCAGCATTTCTTCTTCCGACAGCGCCAGCGGCACCGGCGCTTCAACAGTGATTTCTTCAACAACGACTTCTTCAGACATAGTTTAGTTCACCTTTCCATCAATGCGGATCTGCACCGAGACCGCGTTCGGAGCGCCGACCACGACCCCGCAGGCGATGCTGTCCGTCGTGGCCGCTGTGGCGACTGTGGCGTCATCTACCACGAAAGCCGCCTTGCCCACATCCGTTTGCACAGCAGCCGTTTTGGCATAGGTATAAACGCCGGTCTTCAGAACACGGACCGATTTCGCCGCCGCCGCGCCGCCTGTGTTGTCGGCTTCTTCATACGCGATGCCGATAAAAGTCACGCCGGCGCTGTCCGACGCTGGCTGGGCCAGCCCCGTCGCCGCGACTGCAAGCAGGCCGCCTTTGCGGACATGCACCCCCGCGCCCAGCGGATACAGGACCAGTGCGCCGTCCTTGCGCCTGGCATCATAAGAACTCGACAAAGCAGTCATCAGTGTTTTTCCTTTCTGTCCTTTTCTTCTGTCTTTTCCTCACCCTCTCCTTGCTTAAGGAGAGGGTCGCCGCTTGCGGCGGGGTGAGGTTCTTGCCCTGGCCGGCAGTCTGGGAGAGCTGGAGACTACTGCCAACCAGGAGCAAAATTAGTATACACTTGTTTCCTAAGATTGTCAAGCGAATTGTAGATACTTGTCTACTTATTTTTGCAGCGTCCAATGCAGACAATGATTATGGAAGAATTCGCGGCGTGTGTGGTAAGATAAGTCCCTGATGTCTCTTTGCTTGCCTGCACTTCCTAGAAACAAAAAGCAGAGGACAAGAGCAAGGTAAGACCGCATTTATGACGAATATAACGAAGGCCAACGACCGCTTTTCTGGTGACCGCTTCTCCCCCTGGCGGCTGGAAAATACGCTTGCCGCCGGCTTCTTCCTGATTATTCTGCTCGGCCTGCTCGGCTACTTCCAGACCGTGCGAGCCATGCAGGAGTCGGCTCGGCGCACACATCAAATGGAAGCGCGTGTGGACTCGTGCATCTCGCTTGCCAAAGACGTCACCCTGCATTCTCACGACACGTCTTTTTTCACGCTTTCCTACGTCTATACAGGCAATCCCGGCGACAGCGACCAGAAGTGGGCGGAGCAGGAAAGCACGCGGGCTGGGTTTGCCGGCCTGGACGCCCAGCTAAGGCTGCTCCCCGGCAGCGCCGCCCTCCAGGCCGAGTGCGCCGCCGCCGAGCGCCAGAACAAGAACATCTGCGAGCCGCAGGAGCTTCTCGAAATGCGGCTGGCAAGCCATGGCCGCCAGCCTCAGGCCCAGAACCTGCTGCAAACCGAAGGAACCGCCGGACGTGACAGTTTAGAAATCCAGCTTGACGATCTTGCCGGCGTCAATCCGGCTCAGGACCCCGACGCCGCCCCGCGCGGGCTGATCGCCTACCGCCTGAAGGCCCAGACGGCCAAAGCCAGGATCAACCACCGGATGCTCCTGATCGGCGAGGCCGTTCAAGCGGTGATTTTGCTGCTTTCCCTGCTGATTGCCGTCGCCGTGATCCGCGCTGCCTCCGCCGGCATTCGCGCTGTTCTTCATGCCCAGGATGATCTCCGCGACAGCGAGGCACGCTACCGGGTGCTTTTTGAAGGCAACCCGCACCCAGTGGGAGTCTTTGATCAGAAATCACTGCGCTACTTAGCCGTCAATGATGCCGCGTGCCGCAATTACGGGTATACGCGCGAAGAGTTTCTGACAATGAAGTACGGCGATTTCCGGGACGCCGACGCGCCGCCGGCGTTTGACCTGTCCGGCGACTCTGTCATCAGTGAAACGCTGAAAGTCGGCGAGCAGCAGCACAAACGAAAGGACGGCAGCCTCTTTTGGGTGGACATCGTTCTGCATCCGTTGAAGTGGGACGGATACCTGTCCTGCATGGTTGTGACGCAGGACATCACCACCCGGCGCGAAGCGGAGGCAGGACTAAGCCGGCTTGCCGCCATTGTCAGCTCCTCGCACGACTCCATTGTCGGCTGGAACGCCGATATGCAGATCACAAGTTGGAACCCCGGCGCGGAGCGGCTGTTTGGATGGACGGAAACCGAAATGCTGGGAGGTTCCATTCTGGAGCTGGTCCCGGAGGAATGCCGGTCTGAGACCGATAACGTCTACAAAGACCTGGGGACGGGACAGTCCGTTGAGCTGCCGGACACGCTGCGCCTGCATAAAAACGGACGCCGGCTGGAAGTCTGGGTCAGCACCTCGCCGATTGTGGACGCTTCCGGCGCAGTCGTCGGCGCGTCCACCATCACGCGGGACATCTCCGAGCAGAAGAAAACGCAGGCGCTGGTCCGCTGGCAGGCCTACAATGATCCTCTCACCTGCCTGCCGAACCGGGCCTATTTCCAGCAGGCACTGGAAGACGCGATTGCGCGTGCCAAGCCGTTCAGCGTTCTCTTTGTAGATTTGGACCAGTTCAAGCATGTCAACGACAGCCTGGGCCATGCCGCCGGCGACCATCTGCTGCAGGAAGTCACTGCCCGGTTCGAGCGCTGCCTGGAACGCGATAATCTTCTGGCCCGCATGGGGGGAGATGAGTTCACGCTGCTTTTCTTAGAAGAAGACGCCCGGCCGGGCGAGAAGGCGGAAGCGCTGCTCCAGTCCCTCTTTCAGCCTGTCTTCATTGAAGGCCATGAGCTGCATGTCGCCGCCAGTCTCGGCATCAGCCGCTTCCCGGACCATGCCGAGGACGCGGAAACTCTCCTCAAATGCGCCGACCTCGCCCTGTACCACGCCAAAGAAAGCGGGCGGGGGCAGTGGCAGGAGTTCAGCCCGGCCATGACCGAGGCGGCCCGCGAGCGCCTGACTCTGGAAAGCAGCCTGCGAAGGGCGATTGAGCGGGACGAGCTGATTTTGCTGTATCAGCCGCAGGTTTCCCTGGAAACCGGAGAAGTCATCGGCAGTGAAGCCCTGGTCCGCTGGCAGCACCCGGAGCTTGGCCTCGTCTCGCCTTCCCGCTTCATTGCCCTGGCGGAAGAAACCGGCCTCATCGTGCCGCTTGGAGAATGGGTGCTGCGGGCCGCCTGCCGCCAGGCGGCCCGGTGGGAGCGCGAGGGAATGCCGCTGCGTCAGGCAGTCAACGTCTCCGCCCGGCAGCTCCGCGAACCGGGACTGGCTCACACCGTTCAGCGCATCTTAGAGGAAACCGGACTGAGTCCGCATCTCTTAGACTTAGAACTCACGGAAAGCGCTTTAGTAGCTCAGGGCGAAGCGGCCGCCACCTGCCTCTCCGCATTGCGGGCGCTGGGGGTCCGCATCTCGCTGGACGATTTTGGGACCGGCTACTCGTCGCTTGCGTATCTGCGCCGCTTCCCACTGGATGTGCTGAAAGTGGACCGCTCGTTTGTCCAGGGGCTAAGTCACATCGGTGACGGCCTGCACACCCGGCAGGACCAGGCTGTTGTGCGGGCCATCATTGACATGGCGCACGCACTCGATCTAGAGGTAGTTGCGGAAGGAGTGGAAACATTTGCCCAGCGCGAGACGCTGCGGCATTTAGACTGCGACTTCATGCAGGGGTTTTTGTTCAGCCCGCCGGTCACACCGGAGCGCCTGGAAAGCCTGCTGCCGCAGCGCCGCCCGGAATCGCCAGTGGAAGCTCAGCGCGAAGCCCAAGCGGCCTAATGCCAGCTACTCGGTGCCGGCATGGCGCTGAAGCAAGACTTTTCCCTGGTACAGCGACACCGCCTGCACCTGATAATCTGCGCTTGCGAGGTCGGTCCGGGACAAAGACACATAGATGCGTTGATGGGGATAATCATACGACAGCAGCAGCACATGCGGGTCCGAGGCACGAACAACGCGCCCCATCCCGCCGGCGGCTTTGTCAAGATCATACAGGGACATCGCCGGCTTAATTGTCTGGTAAAGACGCAAAGCCGGGCTGATCGAAGCGGAGGGGAGAACAGCCGGCCGGAGCGAAAGCGCCGCCGCCGGCTGCCGGATACTCCAGACCAGGCAGATTAGACCGCCTACCAGCGCAACGAGCAAAAAGCTGCCCAAGAACGCCAGCCGGAACGTCCGCGCGGAACCGAGCCGTCGCAGTGGCCGCACCACCACAGGCGGCGTAACCATCAGCGTAAAGGCTTCCGTTTTTTCGACCGGCGGCTCCACGAAGCGGGTTCGAAACCGGTGACCGCAGACAGGACAAGAAAGAGCCTGAAGCATCACCGCTTTTCCGCACTCGGGGCACCGCTTCGCACTGACCGATGTCCTCATGGCTTCATTATATCACAACGCTTGGTATTATCAAAGCGTTCGGTCTTATTTGCCAACATACCGCACTCGCCAGATGCTGTTGGAGCCGTCATCCGAGACCAGCAGCGAGCCGTCCCGCGCCATCGTCACCCCGACCGGGCGGCCCCAAACACCGCCGTCCGGCGTCACAAACCCCGTCAAGAAATCGTCAAACTCGCCCGACGCCTGCCCGTTCTGCCCAATCGGAACGCAAACCACTTTGTAGCCCGCCCGGTGCGCCCGGTTCCATGACCCATGCTCGGCGGCGAAGATCATTCCGCGGTACTTAGCTGGGAACTGGCTGCCCTCATAGAATGTCAGCGTCAGCGATGCCATGTGCGGCTGCAGCAGAACATCCGGCGTAATCACCCGCGCCTTCAGGTCTGGGTGCGCGTCCGGCAAGTCCGGGTCCTGATGTCTGCCCATGTAGTACCAGGGCCAGCCGTAAAATCCGCCTGCCTGCACATGCGTAATGTAGTCGGGAACCAGATAATCGCCCAGCGTGTCCCGCTCGTTGACCGACGCCCAGAGCTGCCCGGTTTCCGGCTGAAACGCAATCCCGACTGGGTTGCGAATGCCGGACGCATAAACGCTGCCACCGGTGCCATCGGGGCTATATTCTAGAATGTTCGCCCGGTGAAACTCTTCCGGGTGCGTGTCCGCGTCATCATGGTTTGAGTGCGAGCCGACCGACACAAACATCTTGTTGTCCGGCGAAAACGCCACGTCCCGCGTCCAGTGCCCGCCGCCGCGCAGCCGCCCGCCTCCTGGCAAGTCCACAACATTCTGCGCGTCCCCCGTCGCCTTCAAGTCGCCGCTCTGATAAGGAAACCGCACTACCGAATCCGTATTAGCAATATACACATACTTCGGGTTCGGCCCGCTTGGGTAGAACGCAATCCCAAACGGCTGATGCAGATTGTCCGCATAAATAGAAGTCGCCTCCACACGCCCCATGCTGCGGTCAGCCCGCAGGACTTTCACCCGGTTCGCCCCGCTTTCCGCCACAAAAATATCGCCGTTCGGCGCAGTCACAATCTTGCGCGGGTTGCTCAGATTGCCCGCGAACAGCGACACTTCGAACCCCGCCGGAGCCACCGGCAGCACGCCGTCCGGCTTCGGGACTATCTGCGCCCCATTATCCACGGAAGGCGTGTCATGCGGGGGCGGCAGTTCACCTACCGACAGCTTCCGCCGTACCCCCGGCGCATCCGAAGACCAGTCCCCGAGCGCGGCAGACCCCGTCAGCAGCGGTCCGACCGGACTTTTCCCCATCGGGATCGCCCGTACCTGCGGCGAGACTGCATGAGGAACAGACGCCTGATGAACATAAACCGACCCTGCCGACGCGAGCGCGGCGGCGACTGGGACAAAAAGAAGTGCTTTCATAGTGAATTTAACGCTCAAAACGGGGGCGGAGGTTCCCAAAATGTCGGGGATATACTTCAAAAATAAAAAGGCGAAAGCCGCTGGAAGGCTTTCGCTTGCCGCTTGCTCTCCCCTCGGGATCGCAAACGTGAGTACAGTATATCACAGAAGAAGCACCGTGTCAAGCGCAGTTTTTGAGCCGTCTCATATCAAAAGCGCGGCGAGTGTAAGCCTCGGTGAACTAGAAGTGTTGCAGTTCGGCGTGTTTTGGTTTGGCACAGGACATTTAGCAAAGTTAGTTGTATTTCTTTTGTCTCAAAAAAGGACCGGCACTGGAAGTGCCGGGTCCAACATCATTTTGGTTCTTCTCTCTTACTCCCCGCGTATCGTCGTCACCATCGACTCGGACAAAATGCCGACGCCGGGAATGAACCGCACACGCGGGTCCGCCGCAAGCCGCATCCACTCAATCAGCGGCGAATCATCCAGCAGATGCAAAGTCCGGCGGGCATCCGCCACTCGCACTAAGCCTTCACTCGCCGCCCGGTCACACAGCGCCAGAACATCCTGCGGCACCGGCGGCGGGGCAGCGTCGGGCAGGGCAAACAAGTTGGTCACTGCCAGTTCCGCACGGGTCAGCACGTCCGCCCCCGTCAGCGGCTTCCGGCCCAGCGGCAGGGCCAGCACCAGATCGTCGCTGACTTTGGGGGCTTCTGCGCCCAGCATCAGCATCACCTGGCTCTCGCCCCGGCGCAGCACGAAGTCCGGCATCTGGATACCCAGCGCGGAAACCGTCGGCTCCGGCAGGCGCTTTACCCGCCAGCCATTCGTCTCCCCTGCCAATCGCCGCTTAGTGGTTTCTTTAAGCAGTTCTTTGTGCAGCGCCAGCCCTGCCTCAAACCGCTTCTTGAACGCCGGCTTCTCGGCTGACACCGCTTTCAGCGGCATTCCCAGTACGCGCAGTAGATCGGTGGTCAGCGTCAGCCTAAATGGTTTCGAGTTCAGCCGCGCTTCTACATAGCCGCCGGTGCTTCGCGTGGCACACACCGCCACGAGATGCAGCAGGCAGCGGCCCAGACGCCCCGCCCGGCGTGGCAGAATAGAAGGCATATCAATCTCAGACAGCGATACCGTGCCGGCATCCGCGCTGACCACGGCTTTGACACCCAGCGCCCGCGCCAAAGCGCGGATTTCGGCAGCATCACCCGTCGTCAGTGAAAACCCCAGCAGCACAATCAGCGTGGACCGGCGCAGGACGGTATCCAGCGAGTGAAAGTTATACAGCGCGACAATATCAGCCGGCGTCGGCACCGCGCTGAGACGTGTCAAAATCTGATTGTCTTCCGAGTCCGAGTGCAGCAGCGTGTCCCACTGATGCGCCGTCATACAAAACTCTTCCGCCAGCGCCCCGTAGCACACTGCCCGCTCCGCTTCCGCGAGAAAGCCGTTGTGCCGCTCATTCACAGATGCATAGGTAAACGCCCGCACTTCCACCGGCTTTGTCAGGCCCGCCTCCCGCAGCCGCGCCGCGCCGTCACACCCGACAAGCTGCCGGAAGTCCGGCGTCTCATACTTGTAGAACTGCCCCAGACACGCCACAATGCCCCGCGCCAGGCGCGGATCGCCGAAGAAGTCCGTCATCGCCTGCGCGTCCATGTCCCTGCGCCGCTTGCCCGCCGCCGCATCAAAGGTCCGAATGGCGATCTCTAGCCGCGCAATCGCTTTCTTGTCTTTAAGCTGATGCGGGTAGACCGCCGCCGGTGCGCCGGGGGCGCTGCTTTTGCGGGATGTCTTCTTGAAATCTTCCTGACGAAACGCCATATGCTTTACTTTCTATCTATTCGGAACCCCTCCCGCTCGTTCCTCGCTCCCTCCCCTGTTAGGGAAGGGCGATTAAGAGCAAGAGAGCAGGACCAAAACCGGGAGCGGGCGCGTCTTCCATCCTGTATTTCTCCAGCCCTTCCCTAACAGGGGAGGGAGCGAGGAACGAGCGGGAGGGGTTCTTACTCCGCCTTCTCCACCGGCTTGCGCCGCCGCGCCGTCTTGACTTCACTTGTCCCGCGCGATACGATCTCGTAGAGGTACGCATGGCCCGGCTTCGGGCGCAGCACCCGGCCCAGACGCTGAATATACTCGCGGGTCGTCGAAGACCCTGACACCACAATCGCGACGTTGGCGTCGGGAACGTCCACGCCTTCGTTCAGCACCCGCCCCGTCACCAGCTTGGAGTAGCGCTGCTGCCGGAACTTGTCGAGAATATCCCGCCGCTCGTCGGCATGGGTCCGGTAAGTGATCGCCGGCAGGCACAGACGCCGGGACAAGTCGTTGACCAGCACGTTCCACTCGGAAAACACAATCACTTTGTCGCCCTTGTGCTCCGCCAGCAGCTCTTCCACGGCCTTGACCTTGCGCTCCGCGTTCATCGCCAGCATCCGCGCTTCGCGGTGCGAGCGCAGGGCAAGACGCGCCGACGGGTCATGCCCGGCGCTTCGGATCAGCGCCTCAAACAAGTTCGCCGCGCCGGTCATCATCAGCTTGGTACGATTGGCCGCCATGTACCAGGAAAACTCCGCCGTCAGCCGGTCATAGCGGGCCTGTTCATCGTCGGTCAAGTCTACGGAAACCCGATGCACTTTGTAGTCGGCAATATGCTTGTCACGGGCCAGTGTCGCCGGCTGACGCTCAAACACCGTCGGCCCGATTAAGCTGGCGAGGTCGTCATGCCGCCCATCCGAGCGCTCCAGCGTCGCCGACAGCCCCAGCCGAAACGGCGCGTCGGCACGGGTCGCAATCGTTCGGTACGACGCCGACGGCAGGTGATGCGCTTCGTCAAAAACAAGCAGCCCAAAGCGCGACAGATCCCGCTTCGGCATCGCTGCCGAGTCATAAGTGATGACCGTAATCGGACACCCGCTCTTAAACCCGCCGCCGATCATGCCGACTTCGGCAGCGCCCAGCCCAAAATTCGTGCAGATCGTGTCATGCCACTGATGCATTAAATCAATCGTCGGCACGACCACCAGGGTCGCTACCCGCATCGCTTCCATGACCATCAGCGCCACGACTGTTTTGCCCGCGCCCGTCGGCAGCACGACCACACCGCGCCCGTGCGCCCGCCCCCACGCCGTCAGCGCGTCCTTCTGGTAAGGCCGGGGCGTCACGCCCAGCGCCGGCAGATCAAACGGCAGCGCATACTCATCATTGCCTGCCTCCAGCCACGCCGTCTCCGCATCCTCGCCGTCCATCTCGTCGCCATCGCGCTCTAAGTCAGCGGCGAACAAATCCAGCTCAATCTCAGTCAATTCAGGCATAATCTATCTTTCACGATCAGACCCCCTAGCCCCCAATAATGGGGGAACCGGACTCTAGAAAAGAGTATCTTGCTCCTTTTCTTCTCCTGTCCCCCCATTATTGGGGGCTAGGGGGTCTTCTACTCCTCAAACAGCGACAACTGCCCCCACTGCGCCGCCCGCTTCGGCCCAACGCCATAAACGCCCTCAGCGCGGCCTGAACGCACTGCAACAGCAAGCTGCTCGGCAGTCTCCACGCCCAGCGTGTCATGCAAACGCTGGGCTAGGCGCGGCCCGACGCCCGGCGCAGCCATCAGCGCTCCGATATGCGGCGGCAAATCCGCGCACAGCTCCGCAAAATACTCCATGCGCCCCGTCCGGGCCAGCTCCGACAGCTTGCGCCGCAAGCGCTCACCGAGAACGCCTTTGCGGCGGCGCAGGCACTGGGCGTCGTCCCGCAAAACCGCTACCGCATCTTCGCGGCGGCCCATTAAAGCCCGTGCGCCGTTCTCATACGCCTGAATCCGGTACGGGTTATCCTGCCGGTCTTTCAGCAGCGTCGCGATCTTGAACAGCGTCTGCGCCATCTCTTTGTTAGTCAATCGCTCTGTGTTTTGTGTCATCATTGGGGATTTCTTGATATCGAACAGATGTCCTATTATACCCAATTTAGACACTTCTCGTCTACTCTTTGTTCCAAAAGCGCGGCTTGACAGAGGAAAAAAATGACGGTATGATACAGAAGAAATAGCGGAGGGAAATAGGCTAATGGCAGCCCGGTTTTGCTCGCAGTGCGGTCAGGAAGTTTCTTCAGCGGCCAAGTTCTGCCCGAACTGCGCGGCCCCACTGACGCTTGGCAATCCCAGCGTCCCGGCTCCGTCCGCCCTGACGGCGCATCCGCTAGACAGCGCGACCCGCAAACCCCGCTCCCTGCTGCTGCCCGCCGCCATTGTCGCCGTCGTCGTGCTGGCCGCCGCGCTAGCCGTTCTCGTCGCCCACAGCCGTCAGCAGGCGTCGCTGCTGACCAGCCCGCCGCCCACCGCCATGACCGCACCCGCCGTTACGAACGCTCCGCCCTTACCGCAAAGTACCGCCCCGCCGCTGACTAATGCGCCAACCCAGCCGCCGGTCACCGCCCCTGCCGTCACCAACGCCCCGAACAGAGCCATGCCCAGCCTGCCGCCCGACGTTGCCGCCTATTTAAATTTTTTGCAGGGGATTGAGCAGAAGCGCATCGCTCTGAACAACGACGTTTCCGGGGCAAACGCGATGCTTGGGGTCGCGCAGGGGATGCAGACGCAGGGAACGCAAAGCGCAGGCGGCGACGCCGATCCCGATCAGTCGGGCGGAGCCAATAACCAAGATGCCGCCAGGCAAAACACGCAGAAGCTCAGCCAGGGCTACAGCGACTACGCCGCCAAATGGCAGGCGCTCATTCGTGAGTTCCGTGCCACGACTCCCCCGCCGGCCTGCACCCAGCTTGCCGCCCGCTACCTGACCTTCCTCAGCGACTACACCACTGTCATTTCCAAGATGCAGGTCGCGCTCCTGAACCACGACTCCAGCGGCCTGCCCGACCTCAGCGCCGTTTCCCAGGTCCAGGCCCAGGTCAACGCCGACGGCACCCAGGCCGACACTGCCCTCACCGACCTCTGCGCCCGCTACGGCGTTTCCAAACCCTTCGTCATCGCCCCCGAAGGCGCAGCCCCGTCACTTTTAGGCCATTAGGAGAAACCCATGCGAAGCCGAATGCACTTCCGCAAGCTCGCCGCAGTCGCGCTCGCGCTCTTCAGTTTTGGCACAGCCGTTTCCGCGCAGGCAGGGCCAGTCAAAACGATTGTCGGCGTCTTTTCTGAAGAAGACCCGCAGTTCGCGGAGACGATCACCCTCTACTCTGACGGCAAGTATCAGCAAGCAGAGACAGAAAAGAAGAAAAGCCTCTACCGGCCTAATTCCGTACATGGCTATGGTCTCCCGGATTATTCTGTCTCGAACCTACTGAACGACTTGAAAAGAAACGGCACTTGGCGCGTTTTAGACAAAGAAGGTGGACAGCCGATCGTCTTCAAGACGCTGGCAAGCCTTCCCAAAGACGCCGTAATTGAAGTCAAAGGAGCCATGCCGTTCGGCATTACCTGGGAACACCAATCCCCATATTTCTCACACGGGAACCGAACGCTCCCGGCAAGTTCATTCCAGGTTACGCTGCCCGCGCCTCCAAAAAAATAAGCCCTCCCCTAACAGGGGAGGGTGGTGAGCCTTAGCGAACCGGGAGGGGTCTTGCTTTGACCGGGAGGGGTTATCCCACCCCGTCCCCCACCACAATATCACGCCCCCGCAGATACGTCATACGCCGCTCGGCCACCCAAAACAGCAGGGCAGACAGCGCCAGCAGATAAACGCTGTTGCCCAAAAGCAGGCCCGGCAGGAGCTGCCAGTCGCTGAACAGCCCGCCGGGCAGCAGCGCGTTCTCCGCGTACATGCTCCCTCCGATGACCAGAACAACCAGCAGCGTGGACGCACCCTTTAGAGTCTTCTGGATCTGCGGGAACGTCGCCAGCGCCGTGCCGAGGCTAACGCCTAGAACAAACAAAGCCGCGACAAAAAGCTGCCCGACGCCCCACGCGGCCAGCGCCGGGCCGACCCCCACCAGCGGCGAGGCCGCTGCGTACAGCAGCAGGCACGCCAGCCCCGCCGCCGACCACGCCGCACCGACTGCCGCTGTTTGCCCGAATACTTTGCCCCAGAAGATTTGCGGGCTGGAAAGCGGCGTCATCAAAACAAAGCCCCACGTTCCCTGCTGCCGGTCTTTGGTAATCAGGGTTTCCCCGATGACCTGCCCGCGAAGCGCCAGAAAGTAGCACTCCCCCGTCAGCAGCAGTGAAGCCAGCTCCGGGAAGGGATGCGGAGTTCCGGCGGCACTCAGCCCCCCCAATCTGCCCTCAAAGAAGCGAAACGGGGACAGAAACGAGAAGCCTTGAACCACATCCGGGTAGATCAACGATAGCGCCACGATCGCGGCAAAGCCGGCAGGAGCAACCAGCAGCCAGTCAAGCCAGCGGCCCGACCGGGTGCGAATACGCATCTCGTAGGTAAACAAGGGATTGTCCGTGCGGCTCGTAATCCAGCCCATGAGCGCCGCCGTCCGCGCTTCATTGCGGGACGGCGCACGTTTCGCAGATTTCTCCGGCACCGGCGCAACCTGACGCGCCTGCCGGGGAAACACAGTCATCAGCGCGATGCCGGCCAAAGCCGGGGCAGCGGCGCAGATCCAGAACGACGGCAGCGGCCCAAGCCGCCACGCGGGAAACTGAGACAAAAGCCCTGGTCCGCCGGCAAACAAGCGCACCCAGGCAGCGACCGGGCTGAACGCCGCCGCCGGGCTGCCTCCCGGCACCGACAGCGCAACGAACGGCACCGCGTACAGCAGCCCATTCGTCGCCCATTTGCCGATCTTTGGAAGCGCCCGCCGGATACCGACAGCCCAGAACACGGTGCTGACTCCCGCCAGCAAAACCTTCCCAGCGACTTCATAGACAGGCCGCGCAAACGGTGACAGCCCGCCTAAGAGGCAAACGAATAAAAAGACGCCCAGCGCCACGCCCAGCGGCCTGAGCGAGCGGCGGAGCGCCCGGCGCAGCACACACACCGGGGCACGGAATACTGACTCTTGAAGCTGGGGCGGTACGGCCAGCGCCCGAGCGCAGACGTTCGGCAGCGAAAAGCCGCCTAAAAGCAGCAGCAGACCCGCCGCGTTCCAATCCGGTCCCACCGCGAATATCTTTGCCAGCCCCGCCGTGTCCCCGCTTTCCACCCACGCCCGCCAGACCACGCCCAGCACACACACTCCCGCCGCCCGCGCCGTCCAGCGCCCGAGCGTCTGCGCCCGTGTCCAGAGCGGCAGCCGGTGCATCTCCGGCACACTGCCCGCCGACAGCGCCGACGCCGAAGACAGCGCCGACCCCGCCCATTGCAGTGCCACCAGCGGCAGCACATAAAACAGGGGCGACAGCGCCGTGTGGTAGAAAGGCAGCCGGTCCCCAAGGGCCTGCGTCGCGTAGTACGGCCACGACAAAAAGATCAGAAACGAGAAGCCCGACAGCAGCGGCAAATTCAGCGCCGAAAAGAGATGCGTCAGCCAGCCTCCCCCAAGCGACCCGAGAAAGCGGCCAAAAAACAGCACACCCAAGACAATGGGAAACCCCACACCCAAATACGAAGCTCGCCGCATCGCCCGCCGGTTGGGGACCGCCGCAAACTGTCCCGCAGGCGACTCCGGCGTCGGTGCCAGCCCCGACAGCGCCGGTACCGCATACGCCGGCGGCTGATAACAAAGAAGCGCCAGCACCAGATAAAAACAGGCAATCTCCTGCCAGGTCAGCCCGCCGAACTCCCCCAGCAGCGCATACACCGGCAGCCCCGCCAGCGCCAGCAGCCCCGCCGCCCGTGCCGGCCCCACCCCCATCGCCAGCAGCATTTCCGCCCGCCGCAGCGGCGTCATCAGCAAATCCGGCAGCGTCGCCCTCCGCGCCTCATCCGCCAGCACGACTGACGACGCCGTCCGGGCATTCGCGACCAGCAGCACATGCACAAACGACACGACCACGAACAGCACAACGGGAAACGACGCCTGGAACACAAAGTGCAGAATTACAGTGAATGCAGTCGTGTGACTGTACTTGTTTTGCAGCGTCAGCCCGCCCACCAGCAGGCCCCCCAGCAGGACCACCACCGCCGCCAGGCGCAGGCTCAGCCCGAGGCCCCGCGTTTCCGCCCGGCCCAGCTTCAGCAAAAACGGGTTGTCCCGCAGCCAGATCGGCCTGCCCGGCCCACCGAGGCCCAGGTCCGCCCGCATCTGCCCCAGCAGCCACCCCGTCCGCCGCGTCCACCGCTTTGCCCGACGCCAAATATATTGAGGTTTGATCACAACAAGCCATTTGAAGGCCGAGTAGTTGAAAACTACTCGCTGGGTTAAGTGTCCTGCGGACGGGAGATGCTGTCCTGTGGGCTTTTCCGACACTCGAAGAGTGCCTCACCTAGCGAGTAGTTTTCAACTACTCGGCGACTCCTGTTCGCCCTTATCTCCCAAACATCTGCCAGGGGTTAGGCGCTTCCTCCGCCGGAGCCGGCGCGAAGTTCGTCAGCGCTTCCTCAAAATCTTCCCGCGTCAGCACCCGCTTCACGTCCGGCCCCGCTTCCGACAGCCGGATCAGCGCCTGCAAGCCCGCTTCGTTCACGACTGCTTTAATGTTCGCGCCCGAGTAGCCTTCCGTGCGCCGCGCCATTTCATCTAAATCCACATCGTCCGCCATCTTCGCGCCCGACGCCGACAGGGCAAATAATTGACGCCGGGCCGGTTCATCCGGCAGGGGAATCTCAATCTCACGGGACAGCCGTCCGCCGCGCAGCAGAGCCGGGTCCAGCATGTCCCGGCGGTTTGTCGCGCCGATCACAAAGATGCGCCGATTTTTTGTGAGACCGTCCATCTCATGCAAAAATTGATTGACCACTTTGTCGCTGTACTGGTTGACGCCACCGGAGCGCGACGGCAGCAGAGCGTCAATCTCGTCCAGAAAGATAATAGCCGGGGACTTCGCCCGCGCCTCGTCAAACAGCTTCTTGACCGACTTCTCGCTCTCGCCCAGCCACATCGAGTTTATTTCGGCGGGCGAGGTCGCGACAAAGTGGCAGTGCGACTCATGCGCCAGAACGCGGGCGATGGTCGTCTTGCCCGTTCCCGGCGGGCCGTACAGCAGGAGGCCCGTCGGCGGCTCAATGCCTAAATCTTTGGATAAGCTGGGGTTTTCTAACAAAAGCTGCATCTGGCGCAGCTCGCGCTTGGTCCGGGCCGGCAGAATGACATCGTTCCAGGTCACGCCGCCCGGCACCGCGTTCCCCTCGCGGGTCTGATACTCGCGGCTCGCCGCCTGCCCAAACGCCGCCGCACGCTCCCGGTAGACCGGCTCGCCCGGCGACAGCGAGGCGGCTGCCTGAGCCGCTTCCGCCGCCGCTTCGGTCTGACCTAAGTAGCGCAGGGACAGCGCCCGTGCATGAGGAAAACGCGCGTCGGCGGGGTCCAGCAGCGACGCCTTTTCAAATTGCACCACCGACAGCCGGAACGCTTCCCGGTACTGCACGATCCAGTCCGTGTTTCCTAATGCTTTCGATGCCGCCAGGACGCCCAGCCCCAGCACCGACGAGGCCAGATCGCTGAAACCCGTTCCCGACCCGACCGGCTTTTCCGACTCGCGCATCGCCGCCGGCAAAATCGTCTCCGCCCGCTGCTGGTACGTCAGCCCCACCTGATATGGCCCTTCCGCGTCGTCCGGGAACCGACCCGAAGCCGCCTCAAACGCCGCAATCGCGCCGGGGAACTCACCCCGTCCCCGAAACTCCAAACCCGCTTTATAGGCGGGGTCTTCCTGAATAGCACTCATGCTCTTATTCTACCCCGTTTCGGCCCCGAGATTGGGTAAACTAGGGCAGCAGCGTTCAAGGAGAAATCAATGCCTGACACTAACAATTCTAATACCAATCGTGTGGAAGTGCCGGGAAGCGACAAAGCCGCCCTGCCGGAAGCAAGTCTCGTCGGCGATGTCCCGGCGGACGAACGGTTTCAAGTCACCGTGCGCGTCCGGCGGCAAACCGCACTTCCCTCTTTGGAGGCTTACGCCGCGCAAGCGCCGGGCCAGCGCCGCTACATGACCCGTGCTGAGTTCGCCGCGCAGCACGGCGCGTCTGCCGCTGATTTGACCCAGGTCGCCGCGTTCGCTCAAGGCTACAATCTGGCGGTGGACGACTCGGACTCCGCCCGGCGCTCGGTCCTGCTGTCCGGCACGGCGGCAGACTTCGAGCAGGCATTTGGGGTGACGCTGAAGCTGTACAACTTGGGAGGCAAAGTTTCCTACCGAGGCCGCAGCGGCCCGATTTTTGTTCCGGCAGATTTGGACGGCATTGTTGTCGGCGTCTTCGGCCTGGACAACCGCCCATTTGCACGGGCGCATCACAGCCTCAAGCGGCGCAAGCATCCCCCGGTCCCGCCGGAAGCCGTCACTGCTTACTACCCGGCGCAGATCGCCGCGCTTTACAACTTTCCTACCGACGTGACCGGACAGGGGCAGAAGATCGGGATTATCGAGCTTGGCGGCGGCTTCCGGCAGACCGACCTAGACGCTTACTTCGCGGAAGCGGGCGTTAACGCGCCGCCCAAAGTCTCTACGGCGACTTTTGCTGGCGGCGGCACGAATTCGCCCGGCACGGACCCGCTGGACCCGGCGAACCCCGACGTCGAAGTCCTGCTGGACATTGAAGTCGCCGGCAGCGTTGCGCCCGGTGCGGAGATCATCGTCTACTTCGCCAAAGATGCGTCCGACCAGGGATTTTTAGACGTGATGACCGCCGCCGTCAACGACCCGCAAAACGCGCTGACGGCCATCTCGGTAAGCTGGGGCGGCCCGGAAGCCGGGATTGGGGCCGGCACGGCGGCCTCGGCCACGACGCAGTTCCAGGACAACTTTGATCAGACGCTGCAAACGGCGGCACATCTCGGCATCACCGTCTGCGTCGCGTCCGGTGACTCCGGCTCCGCGAACTACGCCGCCAGCGACCCGAACTGGGACGGCGGCGCACATGCGGATTTCCCCGCCTCCAGCCCCTACGCCCTGGGCTGCGGCGGCACGCGCATCACCACGTCCGGCGATGCGATCACAAGCGAAGTCGTCTGGCACCCCGGCCCAAATGTCGGCACCGGCGGCGGCGTCAGCCGCTACTTTGCCCTGCCGTCGTACCAGGCCAACGCCAGCGTCCCCCCGGCAGTCAACCCGCCCGGCCCCGTCATGCGCGGCGTCCCGGACGTCAGCGGCGATGCGGCGTCCGAAAGCGGCTACCGCGTCCTCTGCGACGGCCAGGAGTTCCCTGACCCGGCCAAGCAGCTTCCCGGCATCGGCGGCACCAGCGCCGTCGCCCCGCTGTGGGCCGGCCTCGTCGCGCTTTTAGCCCAAAGCCTGAACACCAAGCTCGGCTGGATCAACCCGCAGCTCTACCAGATCGCCCCCAGTGCCGGCGCATTCAACGACATCACCGACGGCAGCAACGGCGACTACCAGGCCGCCCCCGGCTGGGACCCCTGCACCGGCCTCGGCAGCCCTAACGGCCAAAAGCTGCGTGATGCGCTTGGCATGCCGCCTACAACTTCAGCGTGATGGGCTGAACCCGAATTGTCTTCATGGTTGAAGCTTGTTGAGCATTCACTTTTACCTAGCGCCAAAAACAACTAAGCCTCTTTGCATTGCAAAAAGGCTTAGTTTGTTTGGTTAAGACTGCGAACGGTGTGTTTGCGGATTATTTTTTGGTTTGGCCTCACCAGATTGCTTGACTTTGGCCTTATCTGGTTTTGGTGTTGGAATTACAGGCGGAGGTGGAACCAAGAACTGCCTGAACTCGCCCAGCGGTAGGAAGTCTCCCTTCACTAAAGTTGTGTCTTGTCGCTTCAATGTTTTGCTCCTCCTTTCTGATAATTCGCCACAAACCCTGGATTTAAGGTCGTATCAAAGTAATGCTTCCTGTCGATCCAGATCATTCCGTCACCCTTAGATATTACTGCTACGTCGGTTGGGCCTCCGACAGTTTCCACATCCGGGGTACTTCGCCGTTTTATTGCTGTTAGATTGACTAATGCTTGCGCCATTTTTGCTAGTTCTTCCTTGGGCATCGCACCTACTGTCATTTCAACAGGGTCTACATGATTTTTGTTCGTGAATTCTTCTAATCGAGCTTTGAACTGTGTTTTCAATTCATTGTTCATGCTGTCAAGGAAGCCTGCAATTGTACGCGCCTGTCCAGCCATCGCAGGGTTCTGGGCAATCTTCTGCTTTTCAAGTACAAAGAACTGATCAATAAAATCAAGAAGCTCACCATCAAGCCTCGATGACCTACCCCTCACGAATGTTTCTACCATTTCTTTCTGAGCGAATGCAATAATTCTCGGAGAGTCAGTTTTCATGTCTACTGACTCCTGTTCCCTTATCTTGTGAATGTTGAAAACAGAGGACTCAAACTCAAAGCTCTTCAACTGAGGAAAGTATTCATCGCCACCAAACCCAGCTATAACGAAACCTGTTTCGCAACCTGACTCGTTGTCTTTAAGTACCAAATTCAAACATAAATCAGAAATCAAGCTCAGGTCTTTTTGTGCGAGGCAGTAAACTCCGCCAAACCATTTTTGCCAATCCTCTACATAGGGGCGCAACTCTTTTCTTAGTCGGCCCCTAATCCTTGAGTTGACGCCGTCAAGATCATCTGTAACATTGTAACCTTCGCAGTGCTCAACAAGAAGTTCACGAACCGTTTCTTTAACCTGCGTCGAAGAAGGTTCGCCCCAGTTTGGATATTTACTGCCTATTATGAGTCCTGCGTAGCGTCTGAACTGATCTAAGTTCTGGCTTATCACTTGTTGGCATTGCGTCACACGTGCTTCATCAGGAAATAGCTTTTTATCAGTCTTCAAGAACGTTTGAAAACGGTCGTAATACTCTTGAAGAGTATCACATTGCTCACTTCCCAGATCTTGACGAAATACCTTTATGGCGGTTTCGATAGGAAGTGCCATAATCTCAGCAGACGAATAGACCATTATTCCAACAGGTTGGTGCTTTGACAGTGCAAACAACTTCAGTGTGTTAAAAATTTTTGGATTTGTTGGTCCTCCAATAGTAACAGCACTATCAGCAGCTAGTGCCACGGCTTGCTTGTTCAGGACTGCAACCTCTAAGGTCATGCTTTTTGCACTGTCAGAGGCCTCATTGCCTTTCTGATTACTTTCTGCCAGAAATGAGTTACTAATTTCGCTAAACCATTTTGGCGAAATATGCTTTGCATTATGATAACACAGAACTTGACTCTTGTAAACCTTTTCGGAATCAAAACTCGTTTTATTTTCGGCGATCAGGCAAGGAAACAACAGAGTGTAAACCGCGCATTGAAGTCGTGTTTTTTGCTCATACCGTAGACAAATAACTTTTTTTCTACAGCAGGCTTTACAGCACAAACTCGGCGCAGAGCAGGCCGAAGTAATGGTCTACTTCATACGACAGAAACTTTGCTTTGAGCGGGACGTGCTTCTGGACCCCAATCAGCGCCAGAGCCTGCCAGTACGAATCGGCTAGAGCGGTACTGGCGTAGTCTGCGGGCCAGTCCAGGAGGCGCGGCAGGTCGTCGGCTTCAATCGCGGCCTGCATGTCCGCGTCGTACTGGGCTGAGATGGGCGTGTAGCCATAAGGACCATCAGCGGCGTGGCCGTGGCCCTGGTCGGCGCTGACAATTAAAGCGACGCGGCGGCCCAGCTCGTCCGACGCTTCCACCAGCGCTTCGCCCCAGTCTACGAGCGCTTTCCGAGTCAAATCACGGGCGGGACACGCCACCACAGTCGGCAGCGTGTCCGGCGGTGGGGTCAATAGCGCTAGCGGGATGGTCACGCCCCAGTCGAGCGGCAAAGCATCGCCCTCGTTCTGCCCCGCAAGCGGCGTCACCGAGATGTTCTTCTCCGCTGCCCGGTACGCCCACGCCGCCGCTAAATCAAGATCAGTCTTGACGCCGACTTTTGCGCTGTCCAGTTCCCCGTACCCAGTTTTGGTCACGCCCTGCGTAATCGTGCCGGCCTCGTAAGTGCCGTGCGGGGTCAAGATCGCGACGCTGTCCGCACCGGACGCCCGCAGCGAGTCGCGCATCTGCGCCATCGCCCGGCGTCCTTGCGGGACCGGCCCCGGCGCGTCTTCTCCGAGCAGCAGGTTCCCGCCATGCGGCGCAATACAAGCAAACACAATCGGCATCTGGGTTCTTCTCCTTTTTCAAGTAACAGGCGATTGAAACCGCCCATTCCTAATCCCTTACTTTCACTTAGCTGTTGTCTGCCCCACGACCCAATCTTCAATAATCGCCAGCGCAGACGGAGCCATTGTTTCGGTTATTTTGGCATATTCCGACGGCGAACCGGTGCGGCAGGTCTGAAATAAATGGTTCAAGTGCGGCAGTTCTTTGATCGTGATCTGCGTGTTGCCGCCGGCCTTCAGCGCCTGGCTTATCAGCGCCAGGTCTTCAGTCGGCGGAACCTGCACATCTTTGGAACCCGCCAGCGCCAGCACTGGGCAACGCGTTTTTTGCAGCGCGGGCAGGGGATCATAGACGATGAACGAGCGGAACCAGGGCGAATCAGATTCACGGCCTAGCTTTTTGGCGTACACCGCCGGGTCTCCGATCTGCGCTTTCTCGGCAGGAGTCAGGGCGGCGATGGCGTGAAGAACCACTTTCTGCAGTTTGGCCTCGGCGACAGCCGGGTCCGGCTCCGCCTTCACAACAGCGAATATCTGCGTGTTGAGCGCCGCAGATTGCGCGATCTCTGCCGGAGTTGCACCTTCCGCTCTAGCGATCAGCGCGGACTGAGCCAAAATAATCTTTTCCCCGTTCATGCCCGGCCCTGCCAGCAGGACGGCAAATGCGATGTCGGCGGGATGCTCGGACGCCACCAGCGGCGCAATCATGCCGCCTTCGCTGTGACCAATCAAGCCAATGTGCTTTGGACTGATCGCAGCCTGCGTCTTGAGGAAGTTGACGGCGGCGTCTGCATCTGCCGCGAAGTCCGCTGTTGTCGCCAGCGCGTAGCTGCCGGTGGATTTGCCAGCACCCCGCTTGTCATAGCGCAGCACCGCAATCCCCCGGCGCGTCAGCGTGTCCGCCAGCAGCAGAAACGGCTTGTGGCCGAAGACCGTTTCGTCCCGGTCATTGCGCCCGGTGCCGGCGATCAGAACGACCGCCGGAAATGGCCCGGCACCCAGCGGCGTGGTCAGTGTTCCTGCAAGCGTCACTCCCGACGCGCCGCCAGGAAACGTCATATCCGTTGACGTATACGGGAACGGCGGGTGCGGCTCCTGCGGGCGGTCTAAACTCGCCACATGGTCGGTCCGTGTCAGCGTCAGGGGCAGGCTGCCTGCGCCCTGCATCCAGTGGCCCATGAGTGTTTTTCCTGCCGCGTCCAGCGACCCATTAAAACTTGCGCCGAGGCTTGCCGCTTCCAGATGCACGGTCCGGCCCGTGACCCGAACCGCGCTGAAGGGCAGACCCGTCGCGCCTTGATCCAAGCTGTCGAACGTCCCGCTCAGAGCACCGTCCGGCTTGGGCGTGAAATGGCAGACTAAATGCAAAGTCGTTCCACTGACATTCAATGAGCCGGTCCAATTTCCTGTCAAGGGAGCAGGCGTTCCCTGGGCGTAAGCGCTGCCGCTGAAAATCAGCAGGGCACCGAGAAGGGTCAAAAGTTTCAAGAGCAGCTTCATTTGGGTTCTTCCTTTTCTAGGACAACATCTTCTAGGACAACATCGGGCACGATAACGGTGGACAGCAGGCGGCGACGGCGCTCCGGGGACGGCGAGTAGTCCAAAAAAGGCACAAAGGCAGCCTGTAGGTCTGCGCGGAGCTGCGCCAGCTCCGCATCACTGAGATGCAGCGCCCTGGTGCGGAAGGAAACGCCGTCGTTGACCGGATCGGCCCCCTCCTGCCGGAGATAAGCCCCAAACTGCCCCAGCAGCGACGCCGTGAACGCCGCAAAGCCCCGCTCCCAATCTTCCCGACCCATTCCGCGAGGATCAAGCTGGACAGAGTCCTCCGCAAGCGCATAGACCTTTTCCGTGACTCCGCGAACAGGCCGCTGCGCGACCACAGCAAGCACGCCCGCCTGCACCAGCAGGCGGAGGTGGCGGTACAGTGTCGCCTGCGCCACTTCCGGCAGCGCCAGCCCAATCTGCTGCGTCGTGAGCTGCCGCCCGAAAAGCGTGCTGATGATCCGCATTCGCACCGGATGCAGGATTACATCTGCTCCTGTTTCCGCCATACTTCCAGTCTCCATATTCTCAATTGTGATTATATTACCGATTATGATAAAAGTCAAGGAAAAGAAAAACCGGCATTGAAAAATGCCGGTTTTTTCGCCGTTAGTATCCTAGAAACGGTAGCCCGCCGAGAGGTTCAGGCCGCTGAGATCAAAGCCTTTGATGCGCGACACATACAAGTAACGCGCTTCCAGAAAGCCGCTGTCACCGAACGAAACACCGATCAGCGGGCTTGCGCCAAAGGCCGTCCGAACGCCCGAATGCACATCATAGTCGCCGGAGCGAATGTCTACGAAATCTAAATCAACCGTCGCACCAACATACACGACGTTCGGCCCGCCCTCGTTCAGCGCTTTACGATAGGCAACGCCCAGCGGCGCGAGGAACATGTGGTTGCCGCTGCGGGTCTGGTACTGCACCTGCAAATCCAGCGCCAGCCGCCCGCGCGTGGATGCCTGCGCGATGGAGCCTAGCCCTAAGCCCAGCGAAAGCGAGGAATTGCCGAACTGGCTCCGCGCCTTGCTTGACGTCAAAAAGTAGACGCCGATCTCCGGCCCAATCCGAAACCGATTGCTTTTCTTGGACGCCGGCTCCGGCGCGGGCGCAGGCGTTTCCGGCGCGGTGGACTGCGGCGCAGTGGACGGTGTCGGGTTCACCGGCGCAGGTGTCGCCGGCGGTGTGGTATCCGTGGGTGCCGGCGCAGTCGTGGCTGGCGGGGCAGCCGGCGTGTCAGGTGTCTGCGCCAGCGCGGCGGGCATGGCAAGCATCAGCGCCAGTGCGCTTCCGGTCAAAAGTCGTGTAATCATGCAGTCTTAGTCTCCTTAAAATGGGTGCGGTTACTTAAAATGGAGGCGGTTAAGTGTCAATAAATGGCCTGCTCGGTTTCGGCGTCAAACAAATGCGTCTTTGCCAAGTCCAGCACAATATCCAGCGTTTGGCCGTCTTTGGCCTGTGTTTCGGCGTCAATCGTGGCGACCAGGGAATGAACGCCTGCCGTGAGATAGAGCGTAATAATATCGCCCATGGGTTCCGAAACATCCACAACCGTCCGAACCGTGTTGCCCGGCGCGGAGGCAATTAGGGTGGTCAAGTTTTTATCGAATATATCGGCGGGCCGGACGCCGAAAATCACGCGCTTGCCGGCATACGCTTCCAGCTTGCCACCCTGCGCGGGCGGCGCGGCAACTTGGAACGCGCCGCAGTCAATGGCGTAGCTGTCGCCGTCTTTGCGAAGCGTCGCCGGCAAAAAGTTCATGGACGGTGTGCCGATAAACCCGGCGACAAAAACATTGGCGGGCCGCGCATAAATCTCCATCGGCGGGGCGCACTGCTGCAAGACGCCGTCCTTCATCACGGCGATCCGGTCCCCCATCGTCATCGCTTCGACCTGGTCGTGCGTCACATAGACCGTCGTGATCCCGAGACGCCGGTGCAGCTTGATCAGCTCGGAGCGCGTCTGCACCCGCAGCTTGGCGTCTAAATTGGACAGCGGCTCGTCCATCAAGAAGACCTGCGGCTCGCGCACGATTGCCCGGCCCAGCGCGACCCGCTGCCGCTGCCCGCCGGAAAGCTGACCCGGCTTGCGAACCAGCAGCGCTTCAATCCCAAGCAGCGCGGCGGCATCGTCTACCCGCTTTTTGATCTGGTCTTTCGGCACGCGCCGCAGCTTCAGGCCGAAGGCCATGTTGTCAAACACGGACATGTGCGGGTACAGCGCATAGTTCTGGAAGACCATCGCGATGTCCCGATCCTTCGGCGAAACCCGGTTGACGATTTTATCACCGATCTTGATGTCACCGTCCGAGACCTCTTCCAGCCCCGCGATCATCCGCAGCGCCGTCGTCTTGCCGCAGCCCGACGGCCCGACCAGCACCATAAATTCCCGGTCTCGAATCTCTAAGTTCAGGTTGTTGACCGCCGCCACCGCGCCGAACCGCTTATATAAATTATGCAGACTGACCTGCGCCAAAGTCTTCCCCTGCCACCAGAATACAGACGTATTCGCCGCCGCATGGGGGGATTCCTGCATGACCTACCACCTTGCTTCGTAACAAGTTACTTCGCAGGGTCCTCCCTAAAGGGAAGATTAGGACAGAGAACATGGGGCTTGTGCCTCTTCTCCGTGTCCTCCCTTTAGGGAGGACCCTGCGAAGTAACTTGTTACGAAGCAAGGTGGTAGGTCATTCCAGCGTCATAAACAGATTGTTCAGCGACTCGGCCAGTGTCGGGTGTGCCAGCGTCGCATCCCGCAGGGCCATGTACGGCAGATGGCCCATCATCGCCACTTCCAGCGTCGCCATGATCTCACCGCCGTCTACCGCGAGAATGGACGCGCCAAGGATTTGCTGGGTGTCCGCGTCCACGACCGCTTTGAGGAAGCCGCGCGTTTCGTCGGTTTCAATCCCTCGGGCGACTTCGCTCATCGGGATTTTAGCGACTTGGATGGATTTGCCCGCTTTTTTCGCGTCGGCTTCCGTCATGCCGACACGCCCAAGCTGGGGGTCAGTAAACATGGTGTACGGGACAAGCCGATTTGCCGTCGTGCGGCTGCCGTGTTCCAGCAGATTGGTTCGGATGATTCGAAAATCGTCATACGCGATGTGCGTGAACTCCGGGCCGCCTTTGATGTCGCCCAGCGCATACACGCCCGGCACATTTGTTTCCAATGTGCCGCTGACTTTGATGAACCCATGCTCGTCCGCGTCAATGCCCGCCGCCGGAAGGTCCAGCGCTTCCGTGTTCGGCGTCCGCCCGACTGCAAGCAATAGGTGTGACCCGGTGACTTTTTGCTCGCCGGACTTGGTTTCCAGCGTCAGCGTGATGCCGGCCTCTGACTTTTGCACACCTGTTGCTTTGGCTTCCGTGATGATTGAGAGGCCGTCTTCTGTCAGTATCTTTGTAATCTCTTCTGCGACATCTACATCTTCGCGCTCCATAGTGCGCTTGGATTGGTCAATTACGGTTACTTCACTGCCGAAGCGGCGGAACATCTGCCCGAACTCCAGGGCGATATAGCTGCCGCCCAAGATGATCAAATGCTCCGGGACCGCACTCAGCTCCATAGCCGAAGTGGAGTCCAGGTACTCTATCTGGTCCAAGCCCTCAATCTTCGGGACAATTGGCCTTGCGCCCGTATTGATGAAAATCTGTTCCGCTGTGACCTGCTGTGTGCCGCCGTCCCGCAGTGTGATTTCCACTGTCTTTGGCCCAGTGAATTTCGCTTCACCGAAGATCAGATCAACGCCGTCCGTTGCTTCCAAGTGCTTCTTTTCGCCGTCCCGAAAGTCCACCACAATGTCGCGCTTGCGCTGCCGGACTTTCGTCAAGTCCACCGTCACCGGCCCGGTCTGCACTCCGAAATCCGCCCCGCGCCTCGCAAGGTACGCCACACGCGCACTGGCCGCCATCGTTTTTGTCGGTGTGCAGCCCCGGTTGACGCACGTTCCGCCAACCACATCACGCTCAACAATGATAACCCGGCGGCCCGCTTTCGCCAGCGCCCTTGCCAGCGGGTCTCCGGCCTGCCCGACTCCGATGATGATTGCGTCATAAGTCTCTGCCATCGTTTTGCTTCTTTCCGCGTTTCGGGTACAAATGCTTCATGAAATATACCGTTGACGGCGTCGGCTTGAACCTTCTTGAACTGGGAAGCGGCGAAAAAACACTGTTTTTTCTGCACTATTTCGGCGGCTCGTCCCTCACCTGGCGTCCTGTCATGGAACAACTCGCCGCAGACTGCCGCTGCCTGGCGCTGGACTTGCGTGGGTGGGGGGCCTCGGACGCCGTGCCGGCCTCCGCCTGCCGGGTGGAAGACATGGCCGAAGATGGCCGGCAGATTATCGCCGCGCTCGGCCTCTCCCGGTACACGCTGGTCGGCCACTCGATGGGCGGCAAAGCCGCGTTGGCGCTCGCCGCCGACCCGCCGCCGGGCCTGGAACAACTGCTGCTGGTCGCGCCCTCGCCGCTGTCCCCCGAGCCGATGACCGAAGACGACCGCGCTTCTCTGAAAGCCGCCTACGGCAGCGAGGCCGCGTCGCGTGAGACACTCAAAAAGATCGCCTGCCTGCCGCTGTCGCCGGAAACTCAGGACGCCGTCATCGCCGACAACCTCCGTGCTTCCCGCGCCGCCTGGGAAGCCTGGGCCGACCTCGGCAGCAAGCAAGACCTATCCACGCTTGCGCCAAAAATCCTCGCCCCTACCCACGTCCTCTCCGGCACCGGCGACGCCGTTCTCTCGCCGGACGTTCAGCAGAAAGAAGTCGTCGCCCGCATCCCCGGCGCTGCTCTCACGACTGTTCCCGACGCCGGCCATCTGCTGCCTTTAGAGGCTCCAGAGGTTGTCGCTGACTGGATACGGGCACATTTGTAGGAACCTACCCCGGTTCGTTCCTCACCGACCCTCCCTAAAGGGAAGGCAAAGAGTTCAACAGGTCAAAGGACACTGACATTGCCCACTGTCGCTTCTCCTCACCTTCCCTTTAGGGAGGGTCGGTGAGGAACGAACCGGGGTAGGTTCCTACACCTCAACGACCGCTCCAATCTTTGCCGACTCCCGCGCCGCCGCCGCCAGGCGCACACTCGCCGCGCCGTCATCGCCATTCACCAATAGCCGGTGCGCCGGGTCACGCACTGCCGCCGCAAAGTCCGCCATCGCATCCTGAACGGCCTTGAGGTAAACCGGCGTCGGCCCACCGAGCGACCGATGCGCGAGGATACGGCGCGAGACAAAGAAGTTCTTGCCGTTCCCGCGCACGGTCCGCCCTAGCGGCGGGAAGTCATCGTCATCAAATGCTTCCAGCGATGGCAGAACCGTGAGCAGCCCGTTCAAGCCGTCCTCATCCACAACTGCTGTCAGCTCAAGCGCTGTGGGTATCCAGCCGTGAAGCGTCACATAACCACGCTCAAACGCAAAGTGCGCGGTCTGCTTTTCTAAAGCGCCAGGCCGGTTAAACGCATGGTAGAACGATGCCTCCACGCCGTTCTCATACGTCACCAGCGCCTGAACTCGGTCTTCTTTTTGGCGGTCTTCTTTGTTTGTGCCGTCGCCGCGTACCCAGGTCCGGCCCAGCACATTTCGCGCCGGTGCACCGGCAATCGCACCGATGATGTCAAAGAAGTGGACGCCGTGCTCCACAAAGATGCCGCCGGACGCGATCGGGTCCCAGAACCAGTGGTCGTCACCCAAACCCTCGTCAGACGCATAGTTTTCAAAGCCCACATGCGTCAGCGGCCCGAGCCAGCCGTTTCGCGCAATTGCCAGCACAGTTTGATAGAGAGGGTCGTAGCGCATCACAAAATTGATGCCGACGACTTTGCCGGCCTCCGCACCGGCGGCCAAGATCGCCGAAGCATCGGAAGTGCTTGTCGCCAGCGGCTTCTCGACAAACACAGGCTTGCCGGCTTGAAGCGCGGCAATCGCCATTTCGGCGTGTCGGTCCGGCGGCGTCACGATATGCACGGCTTCCACCGATGGGTCCCGCAGCATCTCGCGCCAGTCCGGATAGGTGCTTAGGACAGCATACTGCCGGGCCATGTCCGTCAGCGCCTGGGCATCACGCCCGGCAAAGGCGACAACCCGTGCGACGCCCGCAGCGTGGTATGCGCCGGTGCAGAACGCGCCAAACCCGCGCGGCCCAATGAGGCCGAGGGCAAGCGGCTGGGAAGAGTTCGAAGTGGTCATGGGGTCGTTTACCCAGCGGGGGAGGGGCATAAACTCGGGGAACACGGCCCTGAAATGCCGATTCCAATCAGCGTGTAATTGTCAGCGTGTAATTGTCAGAGCGTAATCGCCAGATACGCTTCCAGTTCAGCGCGGCTGATCTTGCCCTCGCGGATCAGTTTGGCAGGCTGCGTGGTCACATCCAAGACCGTGCTGGGGGTGCGGTCAAGCGTTGGGCCGCCGTCCAGCACCAGATCAATCCGGTCGTCTAGGTCTTCCAGCACGTCGGAGGCCGACATCGCCGCCCGGCGACCTGTGAGGTTCGCTGACGGGCAGACCAGCGAGCCATCGAACGCCCGCAGAACGCCCAGCGCGACCGGGTGGTCCGGCATCCGCAGGCCGACGGTCTCTCCGCCGCCGGTGATGAAAAGTGAGACCGAGGGCTGCCGCCAAAGCACCAGGGTCAGCGGGCCGGGAAAGAAGTCGGCAATCAGTTTTTTTGCCGCTTGGGGAACGTCTCGTGCCAGCATTTCCACTTCGGCGACATGGGCAATCTGCACCGGCAGCGGCTGTCCGTGCGGGCGGCCTTTGGCCTCAAAAACCCGCGTGATGCTCTCTGAACTCAAGGCGCTTGCAGCCAAGCCGTAAACGGTTTCTGTCGGATACGCGACCAGACCGCCCGCCCGCAGGAGGGCACCGGCATAAGCCAGGATGTCCGGCTCCGGCGCAAGGGAATTGATTGGAAGAACTTCCGTCATAGATGTGTCCGGGCGCTGACGACGCGCCCAATCCCCGAAAAGTCGCGGCTGACTGTGATTGCGGCATAGCCGAGTTCCTGCGTCATCTCCGCAACACGCGGCGCTTGACCTTGACCCACTTCCAGCAGCACCCAGCCGCCGGGATGGAGAAGCGGACGCGCTTCCGCCAGAACGCGCCGGTGCAGCGCAGTCCCATCGGCACCTACCGCGTCGCCGAGGCCGGACAGGGCGAGGCGCGGCTCGTAACCTTGCACTTCCGGCTGCAAGTCCGGCAGCTCGGCTTCCGTGACATAAGGCGGATTTGCGACAACTGCGTCCAGGCGCAGGCCGCCCGGCAGCGGACCAAGCAAGTCCCCGTGCAGCAGCGAGACTCGCTCTAACAAGCCATAGCGCACGACGTTCTTGCGGGCTTCCTTCAGTGCGTCCGCCGACAAATCCGTCGCCCAAACCTGCGCGTCGGGCCGCTCGCAGGCCAATGTCACCGCAAGGCACCCGCTGCCCGTGCCGATGTCGGCCATCTTCGGGTTTTGTCTGTCGCGGCAGGCTTTCAGCGCCAGTTCCGCCAGCAGCTCGGTTTCCGGGCGCGGGATCAGTACGGCCCGGTTGATCTTGAACGCCCGTCCGTAAAACCAGGCTTCCCCGGTGATATACGGCAGCGGACGCCGCAGAGCACGCAGGCTGACGGCCTTCTCAAAGATCACCCGCTCCCGCTCCGTCAGCGCCCGCTCCGGCTCACGGGCCAGTGCCTCGCGCCGCACTTTCAGTGTCCATGCCAAGAGAAGCTGCGCGTCAAAGCGCGGCGTCTCGATCCCGGCGGCGATGAGAGGTTCGGTTGCAAAGGCAAGAGCGGCGGCAATGGTCATAGGAATAGGTGAGTACCTTCCAGCAAGGACGTTTGCGCCCTCGCAACGCCTGGCTTTGTCCACCGCTGATCCAGCACATCGTTCAGGGAATGCTTATGCTGTGGCTTTCGGCTGGTGATTTTCAGCGTGGATTGTCTTCCCGGCGCGATAACCGAAAAAATACTTGGCCCGCGCTGATTTCGGCGCTTACTTGGCATGATTTTTGCGCTAATAGAATTGCTTGCTTACTAGGCTGGCTGGACGCGCCGTTTGTCCCGTTTTTTGCTGTACCTCTTGTCCCACGGTGATCGTGCGGGGATAGGTGTTCCGGTTTATGGCCGGCAACCGTTTACGGATCTATTTGCAGATCTATTTACGGATCTATTTGCAGATCTATTTACGGATCTATTTGCAGATCTATTTACGGATCTATTTGCAGATCTATTTACGGATCTATTTGCAGATCTATCTCACCGTGCTCATTGAAAGGAACGATTTCGTGAAAATTTCTTCTTATGGCAAGCTGCTGCTTGCACCGCTTGCGTGCGGGCTGCTGATGGCCGCTCACCCCGCGCAGGCACAGTCGCCGAACCTGGTCACAAACGGCGGATTTGAGACCGGCGACTTCACCGGCTGGACACTGTCGGGGAACCAGGATGGAAACACCTTTGTCGCACGCTCAGTGAATGACTTCGGTAATATTCTTCTCCCGCATTCCGGCAATTATGCCGCTTTTCTCGGCGCTGTTGGATCAGACAACTTTCTAACGCAGCAAAGCATCCCCACCATTGTTGGGGACGGTTATGTGTTCACCTATTATCTTGCCAGTGACGGTCAGACTCCCAATGACTTTACTGCTTCTTTCGGCGGGAACACGGTCTTCACCCAGACCAACATCCCCCAGCAGAACTATGTGCAGTATAGCTTCACGGAAGTCGCGACCTCTGCCTCGACAACGATCCAGTTCGCATCGCGTGACGATCCGGGTTACCAGATTGGGCGGAAAGCCCCTGAATTTATTCACAGGGATCGATAGCACCATGCCTTTCCGAAGGCATGATATTCCTGCCATTCGGGTATAATGTTGTCAATCGTTTCTGACCCCTGAAATTCATCGGCACCTAACGTGACCAGGCGTGTACCTGTTTGTGCTTTTTTGTTTTGCTTCGGCTAAGACTGCTAAGAATAGGAGCGACTGCATGAACCCTAAAGTCTAAGCGGATAGTTCGCAGAAACAGGACTTGCAAACTAACCCTGTTGTTAGGGCAAGAAAAACCGCATTAGGACAATAATGCGTTCGTAAAGTCGATAGAA
>JAABUO010001131.1_pt1 | contig 37288 bp, 46 predicted proteins | sample 5559291 | NCBI WGS metagenome assembly JAABUO01 (sample SAMN10711878, study PRJNA513372) | rock metagenome | isolation source: Antarctica rocks | place: Antarctica: Victoria Land, Finger Mt sud
GAATAGTACTGTGACCTGGATGCAGACATGTTTGGCAGCCTGTGGACAGCCACGCACGTGTGCACCCCGCGCTACCCCCGCCCCTGCTCCTCAGCTGCCCGGCTGGGGAGCTGCCGCAAGCGCAGGGCGCCAGCTGCGCTGCCTGGCTGCCAGCAGCCCGCCTGAGGCGTGTTGCCTGCTGCCTGATGGGCCATGCGCAGTCGCGGGCGCGCGCTGTTTGCCGCATCCGGCAGCAGCAGCAGTTTTGGAGAGGGAGCTGGTGTGTGAGGCGGCGCCCTGCAGTGCCTGCAGCACGCTGGCACTTCGGACCGCATGCCCCGTGCCTGGGCTGCAACCCTGAGTCCGGCTGAAGCCTACACCCGGGCTACAGCCCGGGCTGTAAGCCTAAGCCAAACGGCACCGCTCCGGCGCGCAGAGCCGGAAGAACCTGGCGGCGACGCCGCGCGCGCTGCAGGTCGCGGCCGAGGACGCGGTCGCGCGCGTCGCCGCGCCGCCGCCTCAGGGCGCCGCCGCGGTGCGCCTGCAAGCGCGCCCGCGCCGCCGCGCGCCCCGGCGCCGCTCACACGAGTGCACCAGGGCCCTTCGTGGCGTGTTTGCAATTGGGACTGCCCGCCTTTTGCAGTTGGGACGCGAGCCGCTGCGGATGGCGCGGCCGTCAGTCCCAGAAAGGTGTTGTGTTGCTTTGAAGTCCTACGGAGGCGTAAGGTGTCCTGCCGCACTGCGAGCTCAGCAGCCTGGCAGGACCGCACCCCGGTAACAGGGCGGGCGTGCGCAGGCGCGCCGCGCCGCGGCGGACCGGCTGACGGCGAGCGTGTCGGCCACGGGCGACGCCGGGGCGGGGCCCGCGCGCTGGGGCGCCTCGTGGGGCCAGCAATTCATGTTCCTGTTGGTGCGCTCTGTCAAGGTGCGCCCGCGGCCGCTCTCATTTACTGTCACAGAAACACTACAGTGGCAGCGCATGACCTGCAGCCCAAGTCGGTGTCTTTCAGGCAAGCATGCGTGAGCCACGGACACCAGTGCTTTGTGAACTGGCTATAGCTCTTGCTCGGCAGTGGGCGCTGCTTTGCGACTGGGCAAGATCCGGCCAACAGGCGCTGCCAAACGTGACTGCGAAGCGATGCTGGGGCCAGGTGCGGCGTTTCGAGACGCTGTCCACGCAGGACTGCCTCCAGTTCGGCCTTGTGGCCATTCTCTGCGGTGTGCCCGCATCGGCGCTCCTGCCACCCTGGACGCCCCCCGCCTGCCATGCTGGGCAGCCAGCCGCTCCTGGCAGTGCTGCGCGGCTGATCGAGGCAAGCACGTGAGTCCGCAGCGGGCACTGCCAGTGTTTGGGCATGGAGCAGGCGGCCGGCAGATGCTCCACCGCGCCTCGCCGTGGTGGCGTGCATGTCACGCCCACCCAGCACACGCCCTCCGCAAGTGCCTCCTGAGCAGACCGCGTGGACATTATGCGCTGGTCAATCCGGATTCTACAACAGGGGTGTGCGCAGCGCTGTTTGCGAGCGGCGCGGCGCGCAGACGGGCGCGGCCGCGCGCGCAGGGCTGCTGTGGTGGCAGCAGGGCCAGGCGGACACGGTGTTTGCGGCCGGCAGCACCAACGGCCTCATCTTCTTCAACCTCGTGTTCCTCGCCTTCCGCTCCATGTTCGTCGCGCTCTTCACGTTCCCCAGCGAGCAGAAGATGATGATGAAGGCGCGGTGCCTTCCCCAGCCCTAGCTGTAGCCCTGGCCCCAGCCGCGGGCACCCTGAAACCCCCGTAGGCACTGCGTGTCCCCCCATGTTGTCATGTGGCAGGTCGTCACGTGTGCGGCGCGCACGAGCGTTGGCGGTCTCCGTCCGTGTCACCAACCTCAACCCTAGCACCAGGCAGCAGACTTGCGGCGGGCAGGCAGCTTACGCGCCGGCCGGCCGCGCAGGAGCGCGCGTCGGGCATGTACCGGCTCAGCGCGTTCTACTTTGCGCGCACCGCCTCGGACCTGCCCATGGAGCTGAGCCTGCCGGCGGGCTTCCTGGTGCTGACCTACTTCATGGGCGGCCTGCGGCGCGACGCCGGCGCGTTCTTCGCCAACACGCTCGGCACGATGCTGACCACGCTGGCGCGCTCCCAGCAGCTGTCACTGCATGCTCCCAGGCGTAGGGTAGGGTAGGGTAGGCATAGATACCGCCAACACGCTCGGCACGATGCTGACCACGCTGGCGCGCGCCCGGTGGGCTGTCACTGCATGCTCCCAGGCGTAGGGTAGGGTAGCGTAGGCACAGGCACGCCCAGCAGCGCGCTCTCCGCGCTGGCGCGGCGCTGCCCCGTCGTGCTCTCTGTCTGGTCAGGACGCGTGCTGACGCTGCGCGCGCCGCATGCAATGTGCACATGCATGCAGGCCGTCGTCACAGTGCGTGCCGCAATGCTGCGCGCCATGTGGGGGTGGCGCTGCGCATCGCGCCGGCGCATGGCCACAAGCAGCGGGCGAGGGCGCCAGGCACGGCCGCGCAGGTCGCGCAGAGCCTGGGGCTGCTGATCGGCGCGACGGTGATGGACGCCAAGATGGCGCAGACGGTTGTGGCGGTGGTCATGCTGACCATGATGCTGGCGCGCCCTGAAGCCCTATTGGGTATTTAGGGTATTCTGTAGCCCTGCTTTATAATAATGCATGCAAAGGTGACGCAGACGGTTGTCGCGGGGGGATGCTGACCATGGTGCTGGCGCGCGTCCCGAGCGCCGTGCGCTGGCTGCGGCCTGGCGCGCGGGGCCTGATGTTGCCGCCCAGTGCTGCGCGGCGCCCGTCGTGTCGCAGCCAAGCAACAATGCGCACAGTGTAGTCATGCACGCGTCTCGCGCTATGCGCCTGACAGTCTCCTGGGCAACGCTGGGCAACGCCGTGGGCTCTTTACCTTCGTCAGAAGCTCAGACAGCGACAGCACATGTACAGCTGCATGGAGACAGGAGAGCAAGGAGAAGGAGCAAGCCTGCGCCGCAGGTGGGCGGCTTCTACCTGGCCAACATCCCGGCCTGGATCGCGTGGCTCAAGTACCTGTCCTTCGTGTACTTCGGCTACAACCTGCTGCTCAAGGCCGAGTTCCGCGGCCGCACGCTGTGGGACTGCGGCGGCGGCAACCCGCCGCACCCCTCGGCGCAGGCCGGCTGCACCGCCGTGCCGCCGGGCGGCCTGCAGGCCAAGCTGCACCTGCAGGCGCGGCCGCGCGGCCCTACCCCGGTCGGGCTCTGGCGCATGCGAGTGTTGTCAAGGGCCAGGCCCCGCCACGCCGTGGCAACGGGATGGCGCGCGCTGGCGCGCACGTTCGCGGCCAGACGCAGCACGGGGGCTCATGCTCCCTGTGCAGTCGTATGCAAGTCATGGGGTTGTTCATCGGCGTCTTGTCAATCTATCTATGATCTGTTGAGAGAAGAGGGCCCGAACCTGACAGGGTTGTTGCCCTGAATGCAGGAGAACACGGAGGACTGGCCCTGGGAGGTGCTGGTGCTGCTGGGCTACCTGGTGCTCTTCCGAGTCTGCATCTACGTCGCCCTGCGCCGCAACACCGTGCAGCGGTAGCCCGCGCCCGGCCCTGCGCGCCAGCGGTCGCTAGGCTTTCTTTCCCGCGAGGGGCGACTGAAACAAGCGGGGCTGCTAGTCTGCAAGCTAGTGCAAATGGATGCTCTATATCTTTCACTGGGTCCTGACATGTGTATCAGTGCTGTCAGCTCATGACCGCGGTTACTCTGCGCGCCGTCCCAAGCTTGGAGCATGCGTGGGCACTACTGCTGCATGCATGGGAGGCCGTCTGCTCCATGCTTCGTGTGACGTTGGTCAGAAAGACTTCCGCCTCAAGCCAAGTCATCTAGCACATGTGCCCGCATTGGGTGAATAGAGTTCTGTCTGTGTCTCTGTCCCAGCATATTGGGTTGCTGGGTGACAAAAGGGGACAAGTATGCTAACAAGGCACCTGTTTTTACTGGGCCGGCCTCTTTGCACAACAGTATGGGGCTTGTTATCTTTTGCACATCAGTATGGGGCCTGAAGTCCACTGAAAGTATGGTGCACCTAGAGGTGCTGGGCAAGCACTAATGAGTTCTGGGGATGTATTGAAGAGTGGTGTAGGGCTGGTTTGAAACTGAGGTGTAATTGAATTACTTGAAGTCAACAGCACAAAGAGCTGTCTCAGCCTCCTTCCCCAGCACCAACCTGCCGGCATGGTGCAGCCGAGGACACAGACGGCCGCGGCAGTCGCGCGGTTCTGCAAGGAGGCGCCCGCCAAGGCGCTCGTCATCATAACAGACGCAGAGGTGCCGGCGCCCCAGCCCGGCGAAGTCCTGGTGCACATACACGTTCGCCCAATCAACCCCAGCGACCAGTTCTGGTGGGCAGGCCCGCCCACGGGCGGCGTTTGCACGCGCTGGTGATTATGCAAACTGTTTACGAGGCTGGTGACGCGGCTGTGTCGCACCGCAGCCTGCAAGGCATCTATGGCGGCTTCAGGCCCAAGAAGCTGCCCGCCGTGCCGGGCCTGGAAGGTGCGGGCGCCCACGGAGCCTGCAGTCCATGGCATTGCGGTGCACCTGAGCACAGTCACCTGCACTGCCTTGGACTTTGTTTGGGGAGCAGCACTGCGCAGAGGCGCCTGTTGCAAGCATGTTTGGCTTTGGAGCGGCTGCGATGCGTGCTTTCTGTGCCTGCGCCAGGCATGGGCGTCATCGAGCAGCTCGGCGAGGGCGTCACAGACTGGTGCCTCTGAGCGCGCTTGGTTGCTCCTGTCAGTGGTGCCAGAGCCTGCCAGGGCATGCGCTGCTTGCGGGGCGACGCGCTGACACCGGCGAGCCGCGAAGGCGGGAGGGCGCGCGCGTGACCGCGGTCCCGTGGCCTGTCGAGCACGGCCAGGGCACCTGGCAGGCGCGCGGCCCCGCGGCGCCGGCCTCCGCAGTCAGTCTGCCCGCCTGAGTGTTGCAGGGGCACAGGGGATCGGCGCGCACCTCTGACACCGCAGCTCTCGCCATCCGCGCAGGACTCCGCAGAACGTTTGCGTCAAAGCGGAATTCCTGGTGCGGCCGGGGCAGGGGCCGCGCCGCCTGCTGTGCAGGCGGGCCGGATGCCCTCGACACCCGCAACGCGCTGCGGCTGCGTGACCCAGCGCGCGCGGCGCGCAGGTCCGCGTGCCCGACGAGGTGTCCGACTATGAGGCCGCGCAGTTCATGGTGACCCCTACCCTACCCCTATTCCCCGGCTGGGCCCGTGCCGTGCCGCATGTGATCTTTCACGGCTGGCGTTCGCCTGGTGGGCTGACCCAGGGCGCGCCTGCCGCGGCGCAGGTCAACCCGCTGACCGCCTGGGGGGTGCGCCCGCGGCGCGCCGCGCTCCGGCAGCGCGGCCCACGCTTGAACGCCTGCAGCAAAGGAGTGCGATATCAAAGTGCAGGAGTGCAGGAGCGTTGCCCAGCATGTCAGGAAGCTGCCTATGGGCCCGGCGCGCAACGGGGCCCGTGGCGCGCTTGGGTGTGCGGCTCAGCGGGCGGCCCGGGCGCGCGCGCAGTTCCTGCAGGACTTCAAGGTGCCCTCGGGCGAGTTCCTGCTCAGCAACGCGGCCAACAGCGTGCTCGGGCGCGAGCTGATCCAGATGGCGCGCCGGCATGGCACGCGGCTCATCAACGTTGTGCGCCGCACCGAGCTCGTGGGCGAGCTGCGCAAGCAGGGGTGCGCGGGGAGCGCGAGTCCATTCACGGGTTAGGGTGGGGTAGGGCAGGGTAGGAGTACCCTTCCAGGGCACCCCGCACCCGGCTCCGGGGAAGTTGCTGCTGCCGCTGCTGTCAGTCCGCAACGTGGCCTCGGCGCGCGCGCATGTCCTGAGGCAGCAGCATCGCCGCGCATCGCAGCAGCAGGGGATGTTGGGCACGCAGCGCCGCCGCTGCCAGGCAATCAGAAAATGCAGGATGAGGTTAATGCCAAACTCTACCTATTGGTGAACGTGCTGTGAGCTGCCGCCAGGGCGGAGGAGGTCGTCTGCACCGCCGACGAGGACCTTGTGCAGCGCGTCATGGAGATCACCGGCGCGCCCCATCCCGCCCGGACTCTACTCCTAGTGCGCGGCGCTCGCCGCGCGCCCCATTGAGCCCGCGACTTGGCATGAAGCACTCCCTGGTGCTGAGCGGTGCATGGCGTGCACGCTGGCTGGCGGCGCGCCAGGGCCACCGCTCCTGCCGAGCTGCACTCCGCGCCCCGTTTGACGCGGCGGCCGCCGACCTGCACCATGCCCGGCAGGACGCGGCGGCCGCCCGCGCTGACCTGCCATGGCACGCAGGCGGGCGCGGAGCCTGGTGCGCGGTCAACCCCGTGGGCGGCCCGGCGTCCAAGCCCATCAGCCAATGTGCGCCCGCTCGCGCGCATGCATGCATAGGAGCGGGCGGCCCTGCGCGCGGCGCGCTGGCCGCCTATAGCTGTGAAGTAGCACAAGCTGCTGGGTCGGTGTACAGCCTCGGGCATGCAGCGTGCTCGGACGGTGTGGTGGCTTGCCGTGCAGTGCAGCAGCCGCCAGGTTGAACCCGCAGTTTACGCCAAGGGGCGCTGCGACAAACCATGTACAGCGCAGCCGGGTCACACCCTGCCACGCACTGACCTGTCAGACTGCAGCACCTGCATAGCCCTGCCCACCGCTTGTCCAACCCCGCTGCGGACGCGGCGGGCGTGCGCTGCCGCGGGACGATGCGGGCTGATCGAGCGGTGAGCAGGGCTATGCAGGTGCTGAAGTGTGACAGGTCAGGGAGCACGGAGCACAGGGCTTGGCAAACCCTCCTGCTGGCCCTCTTGGGTTGGCCGCGGACGCGGCGGCCGTGCGCTTCCGCAGAACGACGTGTGCGCAGGGAGCACAGGGTGGCGACCCCCGCCTCAAACCGCCAGGGTGGGCCCCGCGCGCGGCAGGCGTGCGCCGCGGCGGCACGCACTATGTCTACTCGCTGTTCGGGGAGGCGGTCGTCGTGCCGATGTTCGACTTGCACTTCCGCGCGCTGCACGTGCGCGGCTGGTGGGTGAGCGAGTGGCTGTCGGCGCTGTCGCGCGAGGAGCGCCAGGCCAACCTCCAGGCGCGCGCTGCACCCATCCCACCTGCCTGGGCAGCCGTGGTAAAGGTTTCGCTAGGGTGATCTATGATGGCAGCCGTGGGCGGGATATAGACTGTTGAGCGCTCAGGGCATGACCAGGTGCACTGGACAGCGCTGGCCCTGCCCCGCGCCCTGACAACAGGCCGGCCGGCGCCGCCAGGCGGTGATGGACATGATCGCGCAGCGCGCGGTCGTGCCGCCGCCGCCGCGCAAGCTGTTCGGCCTGGACCAGGCGCCCGTGGCGGTGGAGGAGGCGCAGCAGAAGTCGGCGGGCGGGGCAGGCAAGGTGATGCTGGTCAACCCCGGGGCCTAGCGGCGGTCTTGGTCTTGGGCATCATCGCCTGGCGCGCGGAGGCGCCGCCGCCGCCGCGCGGCCGCGTCGACCCTGCGCCAGGCGCCCGCGCGGATGAGGAGTTGAGCGGGCCGGGCAGGGGCATGCTGCTCAGCCCCAAGACCGAGACCGAGCTGTGGGCGTGCACGCTGTCCGGGAGACTGCGCTGAGGGGCCACCCTGGGGGCCGGCAAACAGAGCCAAGCGCGCCATGCAGCCAACAGTGAGCACCGCATGTAACAGCTAGGCATGTGGGCGGTGCGGGGAGGGGCCGCTGCCGCGCTGCTGGCCTGGGCGCTGGCATGCGCGCTGGGTCGGGCGAGGGTGCTGGCCTATGTCCCACGTCTGGAGCCATGGCGCGCAGACAGCGGCCGCGTGGCCGCCCGCGGTCGCTGCTCTGCCGCATGCGGCGCGCAGCTACGCTGCAGGAAGGCCATGCTGGTCATTGACACAGCGATCGGAGCTTGTTGTTCTTGCTGTAGGTCTGGCCTGACGGCCGCGGCTAGTTGATGTACGGGTATAACTGGACAGGGTCATGCTGTTAGGCTTGACAAGTCGGGGGCGCTGAGTGTGTGGGTGGCACAGGCGCGCTGCGCGTCAGGGAGCCCAGGGACACGCCAGCCTGCGAGTCATGAGTTGCGTGTTGTCAAGGGTGGCATGATGTGTGATTTTTTTGGATTGTTGTGTAGCACAAAGCTGTGCAAAGTGTGTGCATAGCCAAGAGAATGCTTAAGAACTTGTCGCTAGGTCTGAGTAAGCATGGCCGGCAGGCTTTGTGCGATGCCCAGGTCGTGTGAGCATGCGTCCTAGCGTCACTGCTGATGCCTTGGTTGGTGATTGTGTTGGAGCGATGCAGTTCTCTTGAGCGCGCGTTTCCCTGTAATTGCAGGTCACGTTGCGATCCCCTGAGGCCCAGGCAGAAGCCCCTGTACCTGAAACTCCTCCAAGCCCCAGTACACAGGGTCAGGGTCGCTTGAAGGAATGCTGAATGGCATGATGGGCAGAACCTCCTACAAACTGCTGCCAGGATGGTCAGGCCGGACAGGCAGACAGCGGTGCTTCTATTTGAGGCCAACACAGGCTTCCTGCCGCCCACGCCGGAGTTTGCCGCGCAGCTCGAAGAGCTCGACAGGAACCCGGGCCGCAAACTGCGCGTCATACCCAGCGCCCCTGTGGAGGCGCCGCCGCCCGGACACGTGCTGGTCAACATGCTCCTGCGGCCCATCAACCACAGCGACATCATGTGGTACGCCAAAGGCGCCGCCTTTCTCCAGTCTGCTGCGGCGCATCTCTAGCAGCTGTTGCTCACTGCCCGTGAGTAAGTGAGCCGCCCTCGCCGCGCAGCCTCAGGAGCGAGTATGGCGGCTTCCGGCCGCATCACAAAGTCATGCCAGTGCCGGGCCTGGAAGGTGCTAGCCCGCATGATGCCATGCGGCCCACGCTCTGCAGCAGCAGCTGAACACGGCACACATGCTGATGTCATCAAGTCTGTCCGTGCCCGCAAGGCTGCAGCATGGGGCATAGGTCATCCTGTCTCCTGCCGGCCAACCTGGCATGCGGCGTCGGCCTGCATTTGCCATGCAGTGCGGGGCTGCAGCACGCCCCTGTAGCACGCAGCCTGAGGGAGGCCCCGCAGGCATGGGCGTCATCGAGGAGGTCGGCGAGGGCGTGACCGGCTGGCAGGAGGGCGACCACGTCACCGCCGCGCCCTGGACGTACGCGGAGGACGGCCACGGCACGTGGCAGGAGTATGTGCTCGTCAAGGCCGAGCACCTGGCGCGCCCCGGCCCGCCTGCCACTGACCTGGCGCACCCGCGGCCCTGCAAACCGCGCACCGCTGATGCAGCGCCCGCGGCGCATCGCGCGTCTGGCACATGCGGCCATGCCTGGCTACGTGACTGCATGCATGACGATGCATTGGCCTGGTCGAGGTGTGGCGGTCCGAGCGCGCGCTGTGGGTCCGCAGGTCGCCGTGCCGCCAGAGGTGCCTGACCAGGCTGCCGCGCAGTTCCTGGTGGGCGGCCCAGCTTGCTGGTCACAGGCACTCCTGTGGAATGTATATGACATGGTGCGGCTGACAATGCTGCAGGCCCGCCCTGACCATATCCGTGGGCGCAGGTCAACCCAGTCACCGCATGGGGTATGCGCCCGGGTCCACTGATACGGGCCCCGCCATGCCACGCCTGTGTGCGAGCTGCTTCCCTGCAGGCCGCAGCTTGAGGAGTGTGTGCCTGATCTTGCGCACCGCGCTGTGTGTGTGCAGGCATGCGCAGCTCAACGCACAGCAGATGCATACATCGCGCCCAGCAACACGCTTCATCATTGCGCACGGCAACATGGTGCAGTGCCTTTGTTTGTTTTATGCGTACCACATGCCTGACATGGCATGCCGTACTCTAAAGATGTAAGTGGCCGTGTTGATAGCACATGGGCTTTCGGGGTACCTTACGGATCAGGACCGCCGCGCCCAGGGTTCCTGGAGGACCTGAACGTGCCCCCGGACGAGTGGCTGCTGCACAATGGCGCCAGCAGCGTGCTCGGGCGCGAGCTGATTGCGATGGCGCAGCGCCGCGGCACCAGGCTCATCAACATGGTCTGCCGCCGCGCGGCCGTGGCCGAACTGGTCCAGCTCGGGTGCGGCACCACCTGGTTCGGCCACTGCGCTCGTGTTCCACGACAATCAGTCTGCTGGTCATGCTGTCGTGGCTTTGCAGAAGCTGGCCTGAACGTGCCCTTGTGTGTGTAGCAGCAACATGCTGACCCTCAGCCAAAACTGCCGGGAAAGGCCCTGGCCTCCTGTCAGGGCCGCGCCGAGCGAGCCAGCTCCGACCTCGCTGGGCACAAGCTGCCTACCCTGTCTGCGCGCAGGGCGGAGCAGGTTGTCTGCAGCGCCGACGCGGACGTCGTGCACAGAGTCATGGACATCACAAGCGCGGCCCGCCGTGCTGACTCATGCGCCCTCGGCGTCACCGCCGTGACATGTTGAGGATACCTGCGAGTACAAGCAAGTGCCTCCTTGCTGGCCGTCTTGATTAATCGAGGGTTGTCCAGCAGTGAGCTGCGTACCTGCCACATGGCATTACAGGCTGCGTGTGCGGCACAGAAGGACGCGGCGCCTGGGCCGCGCTCACCCCCGTCGGACCAGACTGCCGCATCCTGGCGCGCTGTGCGTGCCGCGCCCTGCTGCAGCGATTGTGCCGGGCCTGCATGCTTGCGTCCACGCCTGACGCACGGCGGCAGCCTGGAACCTGCAACTCAGCGTGTCCTCCTCTGCAAAGCATGGGCATCATGCTGGGCATGGCCATGCGTTTTGGACACTTTGTGGGCTGATAAGTGCGGACCCGCAGGCGGGGCATGCACTTGAGCCCAATGCAACAGCACACAATCCTGGCTTGCGCATGCGCCAGGCGTGGGCAACACGAGACCGCTACATATCTACAGCGTCATCGGCGACACGGCCGAGGTTCCCGCGCGCCACGTGCTCTTCCGCGGCGTCACGCTGCGCGGCTGGTGGGCTGAGGTGTGGCTGGAGTCCCTGACGGAGCCGCAGCGCGCGGCCGCCATGCAGGCGCGGCCCTGCCAGGGCCCTGCGCCGGGCTGAGATCCTCATAGGTCCGCGCTGCCCTGCTGTGCACCATGGTGCAAGTCACCAGGCTTGGCCACAGCCTGACATGCCGGTCATGGCCTTGTCTGATGCCCGTGTATGTGATAAACCTTTGTATGTCTCGCTCTCGCTCTTGCCAGGCGCAGCGGACGCAATGCAGCTCTGAAACATGTTGTGCCTGCCCTTGCAGTCTCTTGCAGTGTGGTGTATGCGATGCGGCGCGCACCCAGTGCGGCGCGTCTGACGGCGCAGGCCATGCCGCGCGGCGCGTAAGCTCATGAACCCTCGAGCTCAACTTCGACACTGACTGCCCCCTGCCGGGCTCAAGGACGCGCCCTTGCAGTCGCTCGTGCTGCTGTCTCCGATGCGCGCCGCGCGCAGCGAGGCCACTGTGCGGCGCGCAGGCCGTCATGGGCATGCTGGCCGACGGCACGGTGCACCCTCCGCCGCCGCGCAGGGTGTACCCGCTGGCTGAGGCGCGCGCGGCTGTCCACGACGCGTGCCGAGAGGTGCCCGGCGGCACCGGCAAGGTCATGCTCAGCAATTGAGGGTCACTCTGGCGGCCCGTGTCCCTCCTCACGGGCCCCTGTCTCCCCTGCGCTGGTGCGCTGGGACATGCTGCCAATAAATTTGCGCAGTGGAAGGAGGTACAGGGAAATGGCATGATGAGTGGCACACACAAGCAGCGCCTGAGCTGGCATGCCACTGTCTTGCATCTCAACCGGCGTGCTGTACATGTGCAGACTGGGCTAGCCGTGTCTTCATGTGCAGTGGGTGAGCAGGTTGACAGACTTTCGTGCAGATGGGTTGCATGGTGGGTTGGCATTGCAAGTTAACAACTTATGCATCACATCTACGTTGCTGTCTACGTTTGAGTGTCACTTCACATAGATCTCAGTCAGTGTAAAGCACCTTTGCGTGAGGCACAACTATTGTCTTGCATACTTTCCCTGCTCTCATCAGAACAGGAAGCAGCAACAAACTGACAGCGCACAAAATCAGACACAGGAGGTAGAGAGCTCATGAAGTGCTCAAGCCTGCATGCTCTAGCCTCAACGGCTTCTGCAGCTGACACAGTCTCTGACTGCAAAGCCCGCAGCCAGCATACTAGGTAGACTTAGGCAGTCGCACACGTACATTGGCTGATGCTGCCAAGGCTCCAGAGGCATCTCTTCACGGCAGTGCGCGATGCTGCTGAACACCCCCTGGCTAGGCGGCGCGCTAGCCCCGCTGGAGTCCCTGGAGCAGCAAGGATTAGGCAGCTCGTCCTGAAGCCCCACAATGTGCATTAACAGCAATGCTGTTGTGTACTCACTCTTACGGTCAGAGTATAGGCCGGAGGGCTGGAGTGCCAGGCACGGGTGTGCTGCTCAGCCCCAGAAACAAGATTGATCTGTGAGCGTGCACGCTGTCCAGGGGACCAATCGGCACTCAGCTAACGTGGGGTTTGGCAAGCTGAAGCATATGTGCCATGCACCGGAGAGTATGCATGCGTGCTACAGCTGTGCATGTGGGCGGACTCGAGGAGGGGCCGCTGCCGAGCCGCCTGTCTGGGCGCTGGCATGCGGGCAGGGCCGGGCGAGGTCACGCTGGCCTAGGCCTCATGTCTTGAGCCATGGCGCGCAAACAGCGGCCGCGTGGCCAACCAGGGTAGCTGCTCCGCCGCATGCAGGGCGTTGTCATGGGGCGGAGGGCTATGCAGGTCATCGACACGGGGAGCGGAGCTTGTTGTTTTTGCTCTAGGTCCTGCCTGTCGCCCGCGGCTGACTGGTGTGGGGACGCCGGACAGGATGATGCTGTTAGACTTATCATTTTGTAGGCGCGAGGGTGAGGGTGGCACAGGCGCGCTGCGCGTCAGGGAGCCCAGGGACACGCGCCAGTCTGGGAGTCATGAATTACATGTTCCATTGTCGTATGCTTTGTCATGTTTTGGACTGTCGTGCGACACACAGCTGTGCAAAGGTCTGTGTTAGCCGCGAGAATGCTTGCGAACTTGTTGCTAGATCTGAGTGAGGATGGTTGGCGGGCTGCGTGCAATGGTCAGGTCTGTGAGCATGCATCTTGGCGTCACTGTGGACGCCTTACTGATGCGTGTTGACTTGACAGGGTGATGCAGTTCTCTTGAGCGCGCATCTTACGGTGGGGTGCAGATCACATTGCGATCCCCTGGATGCCCAGCAAGAAGCCCCAAGACATAGGTTGAGGGTTGCATGAAGCAAGCAACAAAGGACGTGGGAAGTGGCGGAACACTTTACACTCGCTGCCAACATGGTCAGGCCTGACAGACAGACAGCGGTGTATCTGCATGAGCACATCGGCCTCCTGCGACCTACGCCGGACTATGCCGCGCGCCTGGAGGAGCTCAACAGAAACCCGGGCCTCAAATTGGACGTCAGGCCCAGCGCCCGTGTGGATGCGCCGCTGCCGGGGCATGTGCTGGTGAACGTGCTGCTGCGACCCATCAATTCCATCGACATCATGTGGTACGCGAAAGGCGCCGCTTTTCTCGGGTCTGCTGCGGCGCATCTCTTGCAGCTGTTACTCACAGGCCGTGAGGAAATGAGCCGTCCTCGCGGTGCAGCCTCAGGCGTGAGTATGCCGGCTTCCGGTCGCCCCCTTTCCACCTACCAGTGCCAGGCCTGGAAGGTGCAACCTGCATGATGTCATGCAATGTACGCTCAGCAGCAGCGCCTGAACACAGAACACGTGCTGATGTCAACAAGCCAGTCATGCCTGCAAGGTTGCAGCCTGAGGCTGTGCTCAACCTGTGTCCTGCAGGCCGGCCTGACATGCGGCGTCAGCCTGGTTTCCGCAAGCAAGGCGGGGCTGCAGCATGCCCTGCAGCACGCGGGCTGCGGGGTGCCCGCAGGCATGGGCATTGTTCAAGAGGTCGGCGAGGGCGTAACTGGCTGGCAGGAGGGCGACCGCGTCACCGCAGCGCCCTGGTCGTTCGCACATCTTGGCTACGGCACGTGGCAGGAGTATGTGAACGTCAAGGCCGAGGACCTGGTGCGCCCTGGCCCGCCTATTACTGACCTGGCGCTCACACGGTCCTGCAAGCCGCGCGCCGCTGATGCAGCGCCTGCGGTGCATTGCATTCTGGTGCGTGCGGCCATGCATGGCAGCTGCGCGACAATTATGTGTGTGCGATTGAGGTATGACGGTCTGAGCACACGCTGTGAGGCCGCAGGTCGCCGTGCCGCCAGAGGTGTCTGACCAGGCTGCCGCGCAGTTCCTGGTGGGCGGCCCTGCTTGCTGGTCACAGGCAGGCATGTGTGGTGCATGTCACAGAGCGGCTTATGCTGAGGAGCAGGCCGGCACTGATCATACCTGTGTGCGCAGGTCAATCCAGTCTCCGCGTGGGGTGTGCGCCCGGGTCCACTGATACTAGCCCCGCCATGCCACGCCTGTGTGTGAGCTGCTGCCCTGCAGGCCGCAGCTTGGAGTGTATGCATGAGCTTGCGCATCACGCTGTCTGTGTGAAGGCACGCGCTGCTCACAGCACAGCAGAGGCATGCATCGCGCCCAGCAACATGGTCATCACTGTGCACGGCAACATGGTGCATCGCCTTTCGTTAAAGCGTGCCGCGTTGCTGACAGGCACGCCGTACCATTAGGAGATTGAATACGACCCCATGGGCCTTATGGGTTCCTTGAGCACTGGGACTCCTGCGCCCAGGGTTCCTGGAGGACCTGAACGTGCCCCCGGACCAGTGGCTGCTGCACCACGGCGCCAGCAGCGTGCTCGGGCGCGAGCTGATCGCGACGGCCAAGCGCCGCGGCACCAAGCTCATCAATGTGGTCCGCCACCGCGAGGCTGTGGCGGAGTTGCTCCAGCTCGGGTGCGCCACCACCCTGTACGACCACATCGCTCATGATTCACAGCAGCGTGTTTCACGTCTGCCGGTCTTGCAGTGTAAGCTCAATGAAAAGCTGGCGTGCCTTGCCTTTCTGCAAACAGCAGCAACACGCTGTGCCCCAGCCAATGCTGCCGGGAAAGGCCCTGGCCTCCTGTCAGGGCCGCGCCAGAGCAAGCCAGCTCCGGCCTCGCTGGGCACAGCTGTGCGCGCCACTGTGCGCAGGGCGGACGAGGTCATCTGCAGCGCCGATGAGGACGTCGTGCACAGAGTCATGGACATCACAGGCGCGGCCCGCCGTGCTGGCTCACGTGCACTCGGCAACATAGCATTGACATGCCGAGGATGCCTGCGGGTACATCATGCGAGTGCCTCCTTGCTGGCCATTCAGGAGCGCTGCGGTGCGCGGCGGCTTGCCAGGCGCTTTTTGCAAGCAACCAGACCTGCAGCATCAGCGCAGTGCTGGTGAGGTCTGTGGTCATACAGGGTGTGTCCAGCACAGCGCTGCGTACCAGCCACATGGCGCCACAGGCTGGATGTGCGGCACAGGAGGACGCGGCGCCTGGGCCGCGCTCACCGACGGACCAGACATCCAGACGCGCTGTGCGCGCCATGCCCGTGCAGCCACTTTCCCCGGCCTGCATGCCTGCGTCCAGCCCTGATGCACGGTGGCAGCCTGGACACAGCCTCCCAATGCATCCTCCTCTGAAAGCATGGGCATAATGCTGGGGATGCCTGTTTGCTCAGACGCGCTTAGTGGGGCTGCAGCACTTGCAGCACACTTGGAACCAGCAGGTGGGGCATGCCATTGAGCCAGTGTAAAAGCACACGCTCACGGCTTGCGCATGCGCCAGGCGTTGACAACATTAGACCGCTGTACCTCTACAGCATTATCCGCAAAGCGGCCGAGGTGCCCGCACGCCATGTGCTGTTCCACGGCATCGCGGTGCGCAGCTGTTGGCTCAACACGTGGGCGGAGCCCCCGAAGGAGCCGCAGCGCACGGCCGCCATGCAGGCGCGGCCCTGCCAGGGCCCTGCACCAGGCTAAGGTCCTCACAGGTCCGCGCTGTCCTGCTGTGCACGAATTTGAGGCATGACCACCTTGTTGGCTGCAGCCTCACATACTGGTCGTCCTTTCGTCAGATGGCCGTGTGCGTGGCAATCCTTCGACTGCCGCGCCCTTACCACCTGCATAGCAGACGCAATGAAGCTCTGGAACATGTGTGCGCTGCCTTTACAGTCTGCTGCAGCATGGTGAACACCATGCTGCATGTCCATGTAGGCAATGCAGCCTGCACCCAGTGCGGCGCATGTGACTGCGCAGGCCATGCCGCACGGCGAGGCTCAGGCAAGTAGACCCTTGAGATCATCATGGACACTGCCTGCCCCCTGCCGGGCTGCAGGACGCGCCCTTGCAGCCGCTTGTGCTGCTGTCCCCGATGCGCACCGCGGGTAGCGAGGCCGCTGTGCGGCGCGCAGGCGGTCCTGGACTTGCTGGCCGACGGCACGGTGCGCCCTCCGCCGCCGCGCAAGGTGTACCCGCTGGCTGAGGCGCGCGCGGCTGTCCTCGACGCGTGCCGAGAGGTGCCCGGCGGCACCGGCAAGGTCATGCTCAGCAACTGAGGGTCGCTCAGGTGTCCCCTGTCTCTCTTCAGGGGCTCCTGTCTTCCCTGCGCAGGTGCGTCGGGACATGCTGCAGAGAACTTGCAGTCGGAGGTGAGAGGGAAGTGGCATGGGTGGACATGCCGTTGTCTTGCAACCAGCATGCTGGACATTCGCACACCGCGCTAGTTGTGTACTCATGTGCAGTAGATGCAGTGAATGAGCAGGTTATAGGCTTTGATAAGTATGAACTGCAAGGGTGGGAGTTAGCGCTGCAAAGTTGGGAGTCAGTGTGTCACAGCTATGTCGCTGTCCAAAATCTATTGTCACTTCACAAACCTCGCATTCAGTGTATCACCACTGTTGCGTCAGGCAACATTGTCATCATGCTTAACGTCCTTTCTCACCAGAACATGAACCAGCGACACGAGCTGAAAGCACACAAACTCCAAAAGGCAGCAGAGAGCTTCTGAGATGCACAAGCCTGCATGCCTCAGCCTCAAACCACTTCAGCAACTGACGCACTTTTCTGAACGCAAAGCCCGCAGACAATGGTCTAGCTAGACACAGGCACGCGCTCAGACCTCAGCTGAAGTTGCCAAGAAATCAGAGGCGCTTTGTCGAGGCAGCGCGCGCTGCAGCTGAACATGCCAAGGCTGCCCGGCCCAGCGCTGGTGTCCCTGGAGCACCGAAGCTTCACCAGCTCATTCTGTACAGTGTGCAGTGCCATTATCTGGTCTGAAAGGGTCAGGGTAGCATGCCAGGCAGGATACAGCTTCACAATGAAAGGACCATTTTGCAGACGCAAAGACACCGCTGATCAACATGGTAAAGCCGATCACGCAGACAGCGGTGACAGTGGTCAAGTACAATGCCAAGGACCCAGCCGCGGGTCTCTGCCTCGTCCGCAACGCCGCTGTGCCGGAGACGCCGCCCGGGCACGTGCTAGTGAATGTGCAGTGGCGGCCCATCAACCCCAGCGACATCATGTGGTGCGCCAGAGGCCTGCCCGTGCTTTCCTGCTGATGACGTAATTACATTATTATGAACAAGCCCGGGCGCAGCTGCGCGCCGTGTTTGAGCCTGACTGCTTGTTGCCTGGAGCAGCCTCACAGGCCAGTACGCGGGCTTCAAGCCGCCCAAGCTCCCGGCGGTCCCCGGCCTGGAAGGTGCCCGCCCGCATGATGTCATGCGGCCAACACAGCGCTGCACATGCTTACTGCCTGTCATTATCTAGACTTGCCTCAGGCACGGCTAATTCAGCATTGCTGGCGGCTGTCGCGGCTGGCATCAGGCATGTCTGCAGCGTGCTGCTTGTCACCTGCGGCGCGCGCTCGTGACCCTCAGCGCTTGCCCTTTGCGCAGGCGCGGGCGTCGTCGCGCAGGTGGGCGAGGGCGTGACCGGCTGGAAGGAGGGCGACCGCGTCACGGCCGCGCCCTGGACGTACGCCGAGGTCGGGCACGGCACGTGGCAGGAGTACGCGCTGGTCCATACGGCGCACCTGGTACCGCACCTCCGCATTTAGCATATAATGCAATCTGTCCAGGAGGCTGCATGCTGTGCAGGGGAGCTCTGCCTGCTGCCAAATGTTTGTTCTGTTCCAGGTCTTACACATTTGACACAGCCGCTCTCAGCCCCAGCATGTGCTGTCCCTAGACCCTGGGTACCTACGACGCGCGCCACCCGCGCGCGGCCAAGCGCTGCAGGTGCGGGGGGCGCAGCATGCGGGCCTCGCGCGGAAGCACTGAAGCATGCGGGCCGTGCGCCCGCAGGTGGCCGTGCCCCCAGAGGTGTCCGAGCACGAGGCGGCGCAGTTCCTGGTGCGCAGCCCCGTGTGCTTGCCTGCTGGCAGTTGTGCCGCGAGCGCGCGGCCGGCTGCGCGGCGCAGCTCGGCAGCGCTGGGGCTGGCGGGCGACTGACGCGCTGCGGCGCGCAGGTCCACCGGCTCAGGATAGGGTAGGGTATATGATATGTAGGGTAGGGTAATCCTAACCCTATTGGCAGCACGAGGGCAGGCAGGCGACTGACGCGCTGTGGAGCGCGCGCAGGTCAACCCGCTCACGGCCTGGGGTGCGCGCCCGGCTCCGCATCCGCCCCGCCTCGCCAGGCCCTGCCTGTGCGTTGCTGCCGTTGAGGAAGGCGCTGGCAGGTGCCACTGACGTGCATTGTCCTGACATTGCCATGGTCAGGTTACCCTTTCGGCGTGACCTGCGCTATAGGTTTGCGCCAGTCATAAGGGTGATAGAAAGCCGCCCGAGTTCCCACAGCTGCAGAGAATGGTGCGGCTCTGGCATGCGGCCGGCCTACATGCATGCGCCTGGACAGTGCGCTGCCTGCATGCTATTCACAAGCCACGCAGCAGCTTACACAGAGCAGGTGCATGCGCCGCACTGGCATGTCATGGCAATCTTTCGCATGGGCATGCGGCTTGGTGTGATCCATGACACTCGAAAGATTGTAACAACCTGTGAGCGCTGCGGGGGACCGCCGCGCCCAGGGTTCCTGGAGGACCTGAAGGTGCCCCCCGCCGAGTGGCTGCTGCACAACGGCGCCAGCAGCGTGCTCGGGCGCGAGCTGATCGCGATGGCCAAGCGCCGCGGCACCAGGCTCATCAACGTGGTCCGCCGCCGCGAGGCCGTGGCCGAGCTGGCCCAGCTCGGGTGTGCGCGGCTGGCCCCGGTCCCCGCTTCGTCGACCCTGTCTGCGCACCATGCGTCACCTGCGCCGCTGAGCTGCGGCCTCGCACATGCATCGCACAGCAAGCACTGCAGCATGCGCGACCAGCGCGCCGCGGCATGTCAACGCTCAGCCGGAGCGCTCCATAGGCTCCAGGCGGCTATCATGCCCGCGTTGCCTGCTGCCGGCTTTTGGCCATGCCGGCGCGAGCCGCGCGCGCGGCGGCAGGGCGGACGAGGTGGTGTGCAGCGCCGACGAGGACGTACCGGAGCGTGTCAAGGCCATCACAAGCGCGGCCCCACGTGTCCGCTAGTTTGCGCTCAAAGTCAGCTTTGTGCTGTGCGCTGGGAGGGTCAGCATGGCAGCTGCAAGCTGTGTGGCCTGCATGACCTTTTGTTTTACATGTCTGGAGTGAGGCTCCATAAGCGCCTCGCTGCATGCGTCCTGGATGCGCGACACTGGTACCCATGAAGCGACACGGCATGCAGCTGCTGCACTGTGATCATGATGGACGGCATGGACAGACGCGGCTGCGCGCATGGATGGCAGTTCAGCAGGGCTGTGGGCGGCGGTGCGGCGCAGGCGGGCGCGGCGCCTGGGCGGCGCTCACCCCCGTCGGGCCGGCCTGCCGCTTCCTGGGGCCCTGTAAGTCCTGCCCCACCGCTGTCGCCCTCCCCCGGCCTGCCGTCCTGGACATGCTGGCGCAGCTGCGGCCGCCGGGGACCAGACGGCTAGTGTGTGCTGGTGGAGGCCGCTTCATATGGCCCAGCTTGTGCACTGCTTCGAAGGCTACGGGGCAGCAGTCAGGTTCCCACCGCGTCTTTGTCTGGCCCAGAGACTGGCATGCCGGTGAGCGTGCTGCAGCGGCGTGCGCGCGAGGCCTGCGCGCGCGGCAGGCCTGCGCGACGCCGGGCCGCTCTTTTTGTACAGCCTGGTCGGCGGCGTGGCGGAGGTGCCCGCGCACGACGTGCTGTTCCGCGGCGTCGCGCTGCGCGGCTGGTGGCTCAACATGTGGCTGGCCTCGCTGCCGGCGCCGCAGCGCGCGGCCGCCGCGCAGGCGCGGGCCCCGCCGCAGCCATGCGCTCACCCTAACCCTAACCCTAACCCTATGCTCCCACGCTCAGCCCGGCGCCGAGGCGGCAATGCCCTAATTCTAACGCTTTTGCGCAGGCGGTGATGGACCTGATGGCCGAGGGCGCGGTGCGCCCGCCGCCGCCGCGCAAGGTGTTCACGCTGGACGAGGCGGCCGCGGCGGTCAACGAGGCGCGCCAGGAGGCGCCCGGCGGCGCGGGCAAGGTCATGCTCAGCAACCAGTATCTCTAGGCTGCTGGGGACCTCGGGGGCTGCCCGGCGCTGGCGCGCCGTGCCGCGCCTCTCAGGGCGGGCGCAAGGAAGCAAGTAAGTCCTGCTCAGCTGTCAGCACGTCTCGGCCCAGAGGCCATGGGCCGCCCTGTGGTGCCATGCTGGGACACACCTGTGTGGGGAGACTGGAAGCAGCGGTTGCTGGTGTAGTACAAGCGGGGCGCCAGCGGACATGCCTTGTTTTGCAAAGTATGCATGCTGTTCATGAGGCCAGACGTGGGGCACACTGGGCACTGCCAATGAGCAAGCGGGTTTGATTGTCGAGTCTCATGAACAGCGCAAGGGTTGCGCTGCCAAGCTGAGGGAGACGCACGCGCCACACACACAGCTGCTGTCCCTGAATCCTGCTTTGATGTCACGGACCGCTGTTACATTCGTTGCCCCACTGGGCGCTGGGACCAGCTCTCACGCAGACCGCCTCAACCAGACCCGTGTTCCTGCAAGAAACCTTGAAAGCTCACGACCCCGAAAACAGATGACAGACAGCCTTGAGTGCGCGGTAATGCCTGCGCTGTCCCAGCCTCCGCAGGTCCTGCAGCAGATGCGAGTCAGCTGCAGCGCCCGCGGCTGCATCCCAGGACAGCGCTGGTGGGGCGCACACGGCGCCACGGGCTGCTGTGGCTCCACTGGCGCACGCAGCGACTCGCTGCGCCTGGACCAGGTTGCGCGCCCGGCCTCAAATGGAGTCTCGCCGCTCCAGGGAGTCCAGCAGCGGCTGCTGCAGCGCGCCGCCGCTCCCGCCGCCGCCGCGGCCCCCACCGCTCCCGCCCCCGCCGCCGCCGCCGCCGCCGCCGCCGCCGCGAACGCCGCTGCTGCCGCCAATGCCGCCGCAGGCGCTGCCGCTGCCCGCGCGCCGCGCCGGCACGTCACGCGCGCGCACCGACCGCGCTGGCGACACGCCGCGCGCCGTCCGCGGCCATGTGCGCTGCGCGTGCGGCACGACCAGGGCAGCGTCAGGGTGGTCCGCACCCTGTCGCAGTGGCGCTTCTGCCCGCCCTGCACCAGGACGGATGCGCGATGCAAACCCCGCAGGGTTATCTTCATCCCCTCGAGGCCACAGTGGGGCGCCGCCTGCGAGCGCACGGCACATCATGCCGCACGCCCGCGTGCGCCCATAGGCCCAGCTTGGGGCGGCGCGCCTGCTGGCCGCCCGCGCGGCCAGGCACCGAGCTGGCCGCCGCAGGCGCGGGCGCCGCCGCCGACGGGTCCGCGGGCACGCCCAGCTGCCGGCCGGCCTTCAGCGTGGCCAGCGCGCCCACGCGCATCTTCTGCGCCTTGAGCAGCCTGCGCGCGCAGGCCGCGTCGGCGCCAGGGTATATGGCTAGGGTAAGCGGCCCCAGACCTGCGGCGTCGCGGCACGCCGTCGTGCCCTGGCGCGCGTGCCTCCACCAACCTGCGCTCGCTGCATCATTTTGCGGCCTTGCTCACGGCCTTGCGCTCTGCTCAAGGGCTCCTTCCCGGCAGGTCTGGTGCGCGATTTGAGCGCGGGCGCGACTGACGGTGTGCGGGCGTGAGCTCTCAGGGCCGCGGCCACGCCGCGCCGGTCGGGCAGCGGGGCTGCAGCCAGCAGCAGGGGCGGGGGGCGCCCGGGAGGCGGCGCGCGGGGCGCGCACAGGCGCAGGTGGCGCGGCAGGCTGCTGAGCAGCAGCGTGGCGTTCACGCGCTGCAGGCCCAGGTTGTCGATGAACTGGTCGGTCTCGTCTACGATCTCGGTCTGGATGAGCTCCTCGATCACGTCCTCGATCGTGATGATGCCGACCGGCTCGCAGCCCGCCAGGCGCGCCGGGTCGTACACCTCGCCCGCGCGCTGCGCCTCCGCGCGCTGTACTCAGCTAGCTCTACCCTAACCCTATGCAGGCGCTGGCCGGCGGGGCCCAGAGCCTGAGCCTAGCCCTGACCCTAGCCCTAGCCTGGCCCCTTTCAAAATACCGGATCGTGTGGGGATACGTAGCAGTCAAGTGAAAGGGTGCCTGCTGCTGTGCTCTTGGCCCTATGCACGAGTCCACGCCAGTCCGGCATGCACAACCGGCCCGCTGCTCAAGGCACGTCAACACGGGCAGGGTGCGGGCTGGTGCGGCTGGACAGACGCTGGGCCCTGCCCGGCGCCCCCAGCTCGGATCGCGCTGCAAGTGTGCTCACTGTTGCTGCGCCCCCAAACCGCTTCATGCTGAGGCGTGCGAGGGCCACTGGGTGAGGCACAGCGAGGCTGCTTGACACTGAGGCGCAGCAGAGCCAATGCAGCGGGCCTGGGCGCGCGCACGTCCGGGGTCGGCGGCGCCGGCGGCGACGCGTCCGCGCCGACGGAGATGCGGACATCGCCGCCCCGCGCGCCCGGCGCGTGCGCAGCATCGCCGTTCGCCTCCTCGGGCGTGCCGCCGGCGCCGGGCGCCGGCTCCCTGGGCGGCTGCACCTGCGCGGTGCAGAACATAGCAGCATCATCAGCTTTCCGGGCCGCCGCTTCCCTGGTGGGCGCAGCCAGGGTACAGGGTTAAGGTTAGCCAGCAGCGGGTGTGGCCACCGCCCGACACAGCCGGCGCTCGACTGTCCCTGATCAAAGGCCAAGGACCGCGTCAACAACGGAGTCTCTCCACGGAACGCTCTGGTTGGTGTCGCCTGCACAGTGCTGCGGTGTAGTGTTAGGGCCTCACAACGGGGCCTACTGCCCCAGCCCCTGCTAGCAAGGGCGCCCCAGCACGAGACACAAAACAACACTCCTACAGCTGCGCATCCGGCTGACCCAGGAGTGCCAAGGCTAGGCACGCGCGCGGTGCGCGGCGCGGCAGGGCCAGCGGAGGCGGGGTAAGCACGGCGCCCGCACCAGCAGCGCCATGTGGCAGCGGCAGGTCTCGAACAGGCGCAGCATGTCGTACAGGCGCGTGTCGGCGCGCAGCAGCGGCATGCTGCGCAGCTTCAGGCGGCCGACCTCGGTTCGCGTGGTGTGGTCCCACAGGATCAGCTCCTTGACCAGGATCAGGCCCAGCACCTCCTGCCTGCACCGCAGCAGCGCCGCCGGCTCACGCGCTGGCCCAGCTAACCACCACCCGCTACAGCCCCATGACCAGGCGCAGCGCCTCCTGCCTGCAGCCTCATCATGGGATGGGATGCGCGCGTGGCCAGTGCTACAGGGCAAGGGAATGGCCGCACCGCGTGCCGGGCTTGTGGATGGGGATGCGCGAGTGGCCCGAGCTCAGGATGCTCTGCAGCGTGGGCAGCGTCAGCTCCTGGTCCGCGCTCAGCATGAAGACCTGCGCGCGCGCGCCACCCTTACCCCAACCCTGTACTAATCCTACCCTTTGCTCTACAGCATGCGCAGCGTCCAGCTCTTGGTCCGCACTCGGCGTTAAGACCTGCGCGCGCGCTGCCCAGCTGCGCGCCGCCCGCTAGCACCGGCCACGCCGCACCGCGCGGCCGGCTGGGCCGCGCGCGCGGCTGCTGCGCGCGGCCGTCACTGGAGCGGCGCGTGCATGCTGCATGGGTGGCGCCGGGTGTGGAACCGGCAACGCGTAGCGGGCTTCACACCAGACGCTGGGCAGCGCCGCCTGACAACGCATTGCGCGGGGCCGACTTGCGGCTGCAAATGCGCGGGGAGAAAGTGTACGCTGTTGCGTCAGCACAGGGGCCCCCGCCTTGTCGAAGGGCGTCATGCAGGTCGCGGCGGTCTTGTGGCTCAGGTCGAGCGCGCCGCGGATGATGCCGATCTCGTCGGGCGTCAGGTCGCCGCCCAGGCCCTCCTCCACGCCATGGATGTCCAGCATCGCCTTCAGCTGCGTGCGCCGGAACGCGCCCTGCGCAAAGGCGCGCGCGTCAGGCGCCCGCGCCTGCCTGGGGACTTGGGCTGTCGCCCTTGCCAACGCGACCCCGCGTCTCAAGCGTCCAGCATCGCGGTCTGGCTGCATGCCAGACCCTGTGACTATAGGCAGCTTGCCATGCCATGCCATCTGACACAACTTTTCAAACCACACCCGTGCGCGTCTCCGCGCAGGACAGCCGCGCTCCGGCCTCATGCAGGAGGCCGCACTCCGGTCGACCGCACTGGGCGGTGCGACACCCTGACAGAGCGGCGGCGGCGCGCCGTGCAGCACACAGCGCAGAGGCACGGCACAGCGCGCCCTGAGCGCAGCCGCGGCGCGGCCGCCCGCCGCGCACGCGCGCATGTCGCTCGACTGTCCCGGTTAAACAGGAGCTGCGCTGGGGTTAGGTCGTTGGGGCGGGGCGGCAGCGGCCCGGCGCACCGACTGCTCCGAGCCCAGGACCCAGTCGAGCAGGCGCGAGAGCGGGTACGACATCGGCGACGTCAGCACCATGAGCGCCTGCACGATCCACGCGCTGTATGCGCCGACCGCCAGCCCGTACCGCGTACACACCGCCTGCGGGATGATCTCGCCTGCGCGCGCGCGGCGCGCGCTTAAAACATGCCGTTGTCGCGCTTCAGCAGAGCGCGCGACAGCTCAGGACAGACTGGCTGCGCGGCGGCGGCGCTGCTCTGCCTGGTGGCTGAAACGCGGCCGGCAAGAAAACCCGGGGCAGGGCCGCGGGGGCGCGCCGAAGATGAGCACGACGGTGATGGAGAGCAGCACGGCAGTTATCGGATCGGCCAGCCTGTCGAGCACCAGGGGCAGCGTCTGCGCGCCGGGCGGCGCTGTCAGCGCCGCCGCCGGGCGCTCGGCGGCGCCGCCGGCCGGCGGCGTGCAGCGCGGCGCGGCCAGCTGGGCGCAGGTCACCGCCGCCGCCCGGCGCCGGGCTCGGCGCTGGGGGCGCGCACCTCCGTGCAGGCGGCGTTGCACAGGACGAGGGTGACGAGCAGGAAGTGCTGGTTGCGCACCACCTGCGCGGCGCGCGCAGGGCAGCGTGTGGCCGCGAAACACGTCAGCGCACCAGCTTGGAGGGTGCACGCGGGGAGCGCGCGAGCGCGCGCGGCCGCGGCGCCTCAGGCGCTGCAGGCCGGGCCCGGGGCCTGCGACGCCTGGACGGGCGCGGCCGGGCGGCTGCGCAACGGCCGGACGCTGGAGGCCGGGGCCGCGGGTGCGCGCGCTCGGGCTGCGCACCGGCTCGATGCGCGCCGCCCACGCCTTCTCCTGCAGCGTGCCGCTCCGCCGGAGCACCTGCCGCACGGCAGCGCAGCTTCACGTTTGCTTGCACGGCCGGCGGCGCTGACCTCCAGCCGGCGGGCCGGCTCCCTGGCTGCTGCCTTGCACGCTCAGGCCGCTGCGCAGGCGGTCAGCGTTGTCACAGGCAGCGGGCGGCGCGACGCACGCTGCCCGCACCTCCAAGTCAATAGAGTCCAGGCTCAGGAGTCCGAGCGTGAGGCCCGACATTAGGCCGGCCAGCAGCACCAGCAGCACGGACGCCAGTGTGAACAGGATGAAGGCGTCCGTGGACTCCTTGGGGTTGTGGCTCTTCTGCCAAAGCGCGGCCGCGCCGCGGACAGCCAGCTCGAGCACGCCCATCTGCAATAGCCAAAGATGTCAATGCGCTCAGCGCATGCTGTGTACTTTCTCCTGAGCCCAGCTGCGAGTACAGAGCAGTGCTGTGCTGTCACGCATCCGGTGTCAGTGTGTATGGGTCTGATGGCTGTTACTCACCTGAGCATCTTTCCAGGTCGTAGATTACAAATGATTATATAAAATGATTATACAGAGTCAGCTAGGGAACACAATACAGGATGGCTGCACTGGCGCATGCTGCACAGCCATGCCCTATGTCAGCGCACGCAGGCCCTGCGCGGCCCGGCCAGCGTCCGCGCCCGGCGCCTCCGCCAGCAGCTTCCGGCCGCGCAGCGCCCCGGTGCCCCCGCCGCGCTGCGCGCGCAGCAGCAGCTGCGCCGCGGCGCGCGGCCGCGCCTGCGCCCTGCGCGCGTGCGCCTGCGCCTCCTTGGCCCGGGGCGACGCCGGCTTGCGCACGCCCGCGGGGCGCTGCTGGCCGCCGGACGCGCCCAGCCTCGCGGCCTTGGGCCCCGGCTGAGCGCCCGGCGACGCTCGCGCCACAGCGTCCGCGGCCTCCCTCCCCGCGCCGGGCGAGCCCGCTGCCCCGGGGCTGGGCGCCGCGGCTGCCCGGGCGGCGCCGACGTCGGCGTCGTTCTGAGGCAGGCAGCCGAGCGGCGAGCGCGCAGGCGGCGCCTGCCGCGCCGTGGGCGCCGCGCCGGCGCCCCCCTTGGCCGGCGTGCCAGGCGCGGCAGCCGCCGGCACGGCGCTCCCGCCCAGGCCCGATGCGGCGGCCGCGCCGCACCGCGGCGGCCGCTGCGGCGCCTCCTGAGCCGGCACCGCGCGCGCCCCCCAGGGCCTGCACGCTGCGCGCTCGGCTGCCGCAGCGGCCGCTGCCGCGCCGCGCGTGCGCGGGCCGCGCGGCGCCGCGCGGCCCACTGCCGCCGCCGCCGCCGCCAGCCGGTGTGGCGCGCCCGGGCCGCAACCAAGCCGCCCCTCTAAATCAACGCAGGCTTCTGCAGCCGCCCCAGACGCACCACCCTCTGCACCTGCTGCTCGGGCGCGTCCCGGGCAGGCGTCCTCCCCGGCCTGCTCCCGCGCCGCGCCGCGCAGCGCCGCCCCCGGCGCCTCCGCGCTGCCCGACCTGACCAGCGCGCGGGACGCGGAGTCGCGTGGGAGCTCCAAGGGCAGGTTTCCGTGTGCCACACCCTCGCAGCAGGATCTATGTGCAGGGTCAGCACAGCAGGCACGGCGTCCCAACCCACAGTGGCCACAGTGACCGGCCCCGGGCCAGCGGAGCACCTGCGACGCGCGTGCGGCCGGGGGTGCAGGGCCGCGGCCGGCGTCGCCGGCGGCGGCGGGCTGGGGGGCAGCGGCCGCTCCGCTGCCGCCGCGGGCCGCGGCGCGGCGACCGCGGGGGCGGGGCCGCGCCGGAACACGTACGCGGTGAAGCTGCGGCCACTGCCTGCGCCCGCGGACGGGGCGCTCGAGCGCTGCCACACATGCGCGTGCCCGCGCCTAGCAGCCGAGCGGGCGGACCGCAGGAGCAGAGCCCCGGGGTTTCTGTCTCTGCTTGGCTGGCAATTGCTCGGTTGTGAGCAGTCCTTTTGCCAGGCACCGCCTGGTTATTCCGGGCTGCCAACAGGGGCTGGTGGCACGCAGACTTCAGACGCAGAATGCCGCAGTGGGCGACGAGCGGGCAAGGCGGGCTGGCATCCGAAGCCCGGACGAGTCGGAGGCCGGAGGCGGCTCTGCCGGGCCGCGAGCGCCGGCGCGCCGCGGACCCAGCGGGCCGGCGCGCCCGACATGCTGACGGCGAAGCAGCCGACCAGCTCCAGCGGCCCGAAGCCCAGCTCGGCCATCACCGCGGCGGGCTCGCGGCCGCGCATCGCGCGCTGCACCACAGCCACGCCGCGGAGCTCCGGCGCCGCGGCGAACAGGCGGCCGAAGGCGCGCTTGGCGGCCTCCGGGATGCCCTCCCAGAACGAGTACGCGTGCGTCGCGGGCGCCAGCGATGCGACCTGCCGCGCGCAGCGCGGACCGCGCTAAGGCGTTGCGGTAACCCTGTTGGGCGGACCGCGCTGAGGCCCTGCCGTCGCTGGCTGGGCGCAGAGCGAGGCGCTGCCCGTGCGAGCGGCAGCTTATCAGCGCGCTTGGCGCCCCCATGTGCTTCATCGCACGCGAGGGGCCGCGCGCCTGCTCCACCGGCGCGCAGCGCACGAGCGGCACAGGCAACGCGGCCGTGACGGCGCCGCGGCGCAGCAGCGCCGCGGCCGCCTGCGCCAGGAACGCGGCCGCCTTGTCGCACTTGATCCGGTCCACCTCCATCCCCCAGCCGCCCGCCACGCCGGGGCTCACCAGCGCGTGCAGCAGCGGCCTGCGCGCGCCCCCCGCGCTAACATCACACGCGCGGGCGCCTGACCGGGGCTTTGACCACAGCTGCTCGCCACCCTGAAGCAAAACGGAGGCCACCGGCAGACAGCACAGCTCCTGATCCTCGCCGTGCCGCCCGAGGCCGGGCCTGCCTGAGGGCGCGTGCAGCGGGCGTCGGTGCGACGGACACGGGCGCGCCGGGCCGAGGCCGCGCCTGCCCAGCCCGGCGCCGACATCGACCAGGTTGCTGGAGGCGCCCAGACCGCAGTGCGCGGCCAGGCAGTCCAGCACGCGCTGCATCCCGGTGCGCGTCACCGAGCCGTACAGGCCCACGATGCCCTCGCCGCCGCCCAGGCGCCCCTGGCGCTCGCGATCTCTTTCACATCCATCCATGTGCGGCACTCTGAGCAACTGCTGCATGTCCCCACGTCACTGCTCCGCTTCAAGTGCCTGGGCCTCTGTCTGCGCTGCGCGCTCACCTCAATGGACTGCATCACATGGTACAGCGCCTTGGTGCGCGCCTCCAGCTCCTTGCCACCTGCTTCCTTGCAGCCCGCCATACCAAACGCTCACACCCCTCCTACGTGTTCCGGCTGCGGCCAGTGCACACCAGAGCTCTCAAGCCTTCGTGTACCCGCTCGAACGGTCGCATGTGGCGCAACCCTCCAGGGCGAGCGCGCACGTGCCACGCGGCAAAAGCACCTGAGCTCAGCACAGCGACAGGCACTGCTCGCTGCAGCGTTGCTTCAGTGTGCATGTATCCTGGTCTGGCCTAGAACCGCGAGGCTCCGCCACGCGCGTCTTCAGACCATGGAACATGCCATGACGCACACAGTGTGTATGTCCAGGCTGCAGGAGCCTTGTCAGACTGTGCAGTGCATAGAGTGACGGCCGTGCGCTTCACGGTGGCCTGCGGGCGTGTTGGTGCTGGGCATGGAGGATGAGACCGGGCATCATGAGGTCAACAAGACGCGGCTGGCGCACCGCCTCATCCACGACGGCGACCTGAGCGCGGCGCTGGTCTTGGCGACTTCGCTCGCGCTGGGCTTGGCGCTTGGCTTCGCCCTGCCGACAGACGACTCGCTTCCAGGTACAGTTCCCTCCTTGGCCTGTCCCGCTCTCACCTCGCATGGCGCCTTCTCAAGGGGTGATATACAATAAGGCAGGTGCGCTGGCCTATCGCTGTTGTGTCACGTTCACATACCACTGCGAGGTTGTCGGCGCAGGCTGTCAGTTGTCAAAGTCATGAGGTGCACATGCAGGCGGGTGGGCGCGCGCGTCGAGCGTGTTGGGGTGGACGTCCTTCTCTTGCTGGTTTATAGGATGGTGCGCACCGCTCAGCGGCTGCGGTCGCTGCCATGAACGCAGGAGCATTCGGCTGCTGGCTGCAGGCGCAGCCGAGCGGCGCTGCGCGCCGCCGGCAGGTATCCTCAGCTGCTGGTGAACGAAGTGCGCAAGAGTGTGGTGGGGCTGAGCTTTGACTTTGCCGTCATCAGCTTCGTGAGCTTTGCCTGCTACACGGCCTTCAACTGCGTCATGTACTGGAGCCCGTCCGTGCGCAGCGACTATGAGTGAGCGCCCCCGCGGCGGGCTCTGCTTGGCGCTACGTTGGGCGCGAAACAAGGTCAGGACGAGCCCGGCAGGACTGCGCGCGCCCAGGCGGCAGCACGGCGGCCAGTCGATCGACGTGCGCAGCAACGACGTCGTGTTCAGCATCCACGCCAACGCGGCCACCGCGCTGACGCTGGTGCAGATCTGCGTCTACCAGCGCGGCGACCAGGGCGTCTCGCGCTGGATGTGGGCCGCGCTGGCCGCATCGGGCGTCGCGCTGGCCGGCTACGCGGCCGCGCTGGCCGCGGGCGCCCCGGCCTTCTCCGTGCTGGGCCTGCTGTACCTGCTGAGCTACATCAAGCTGGCCGGCTCGGCTGTGAAGTATATTCCGCAGATTGCGCTTCAACGGGCCAATGCGTCCACGGAGGGCTTCACGATCGCCAACGCGCTCACCGACCTCGGCGGCGGCGTGCTGTCCATGGCGCAGCAGGCGCGCCGCCGCACTCGCGCAGCCCGGCCTGCCCCCGGCTTGCTCGGCGCAACTCAGCAGCGCGCCGCCGCTGTGCGCACGCAGGTGCTGGATGCTGTGGCCCTGCGCGACGCCTCGCTGGTCACGGGCAACCCGGTCAAGCTGGGCCTGGGCTTGATCTCCATCGCCTACTGCATCGTGCTGGCGGTGCAGCACTACTGCCTGTATGCGCGGCCGCCGCAGCGCTCGCGATACCGGCCGGTGCCGTCGGACGCGCCGGCGTGACCGCGCCTGTAATATACTATGTGCACCTGGCGCAAGCAAACATACACCTGGCGCAGGCCTGTCCCAGAGCAAGCGCGTTTTCTTGTGCAAGCCTTGCGAATTAGCCCCAAGTAAGGGTTTTGGCCCGCTGGGCGGGACGCAGGCTGCCTGCGGGCTCGAAGTCTTGCGTCCGGGTACCGACTAAGGGCAAGCGAAGTAAAGAGGAAAGCAGACTGAGACGGGAGGGGGTTTCCTGCCACCGCGGATAAAGTGTTCGAGCTCGGGACACCGGTGCATCAAGGACATTCGACCTGCGGGTGCGGCCCGGTTGTGCTCCCTGAGGGGCGGCATTGGTTCCGGTCGTTGGCAGCCGGGCGGCAGCGGCGTGCGGGGTGGGGTAGCGCCCAGGCACCGGCTGTGTGGGAACTGCAGTACAAGGTTGCACGCTGTCAGGAGGTCGCCTCTACCCGTTCGAGCTGGCAAATCTGCGGAAGCTGGCTCAGTGCGCCCAGCCAAGGCCACCGCAGGCGCCGCTGAGCGCACCCGGTCTTCTTCCAAGCCAATGCTGCGGCCTGCAGGCGCGCACGGGAGCACTGCGGCAGGCGCGCCAGGTCCTCCCGGAGCGGCGAACATGAGCGCGGCAGCACTGCAGTTCTCCCGCTTCCCGTCAATCCCGGTCGAGGCGCTGGCCGACCTGGATGCTGTGCTGGACTGGACCGCCAAGCCCGCGGTCCAGCACTCGCTCTCGAGCGTGCTCGCTGCTGAGGTGCTCCCCGCGCTCTCGGTATCCGCTGCCCGGGCCTGCGCTGAGCGCGCGCGCGCACACCGTGCTGAGGGTGCTGCGCGGCAGATGAGCCGCGCGCCTCCACAATGTGATGTGCTGACCGACGCTCCATCGCGCGCAGGCCGGCGCTGCGGCCAGAGTTGCGTGCAACAAGGCCAGGGCGGAGGTGCCGGCGAGTCCCTCGGGGCCGCTGGCCGGCGCGGCGACCACGTCGGGCGGCACGTCCGGCAACACCTCGGGCGCGGCGGGCGCGAGCGCGCTGGAGCGCGGCGCGCGCAGCGCCAAGCGCGCCAGCACGGAGGCCGACACGCCGACCGAGAGCGAGGAGGAGGAGGAGGAGGAGGCCAGCGACGACGGCGGCGCCGCCGCGCGGCGGCGCCGCCCGCGGCGCTCCACCCGCCTGACCACCGGGGGCGGCCAGGCGCTCAAGGCGCGCCCTCGCCTGCAGGCGCACTCATGCAGGCGTGTTGCACGCCAAGGAGCGCATGCATGCCACTTGAAGCTCGTATGAAGTGGAGCGCTTGCTTGTCAGCCAGCCGCGCTGTGCGCTTGCACCAGGCCAGGCACATACCACAGGCACCGCCACGTGCCGTAGAGGCATTGCTCACGCTTGCCTGTCGTGGCTGCAGCCGACGGAGAAGCGGCGCGTGGGGCGGCCGATCGAGTACTATGGCGACGCCGACGCGCCCAACCTGACGCCGGCGGAGCGGCGGCGCATCCGCCGCCGGATCGCCAACCGCGAGTCCGCGCGCCGCGTGCGCTCGCGCCGCCTGGGCGAGCTGGAGGAGGCGCAGAAAGCGGTGCGCGCGCGGCCCATGCGCATGCTTAGGGTATAGGGTAGGATTAGGGGTAAGCCTGTCCTGCTGCTGTCGCGCATGCGCAAGACGGCGCCTGCGCGCCCGCAGCTGCTGCCACGCCACGCCCCAGCACGAACTGTCTCTGACGTGGCGGAGGCAGCGCCGGCCCTGCAGCGCCGTTCAAACGCCATCTGCAGCACTGTGTGGTGCCCACCCGTTGTGTTGCTGCTGTCTCACAGGCGCCTGTCTGTGCGGAGCGTCGGCGCACGGGCGCGCCCGACGCTGGCGTCGCCGCCCGCGCAGGTCCAGGGCCTGCAGGAGAATTGCAAGGACCTGCGCCAGCACACCGTCGCGAGCGAGGCGCAGCGCGCCGGCCTGGAGGCGGAGGCACGCGAGATGGACGCTCGCTGGCACGCGGCCATGGCTGAGACCGCGCGTCTGCGCACCGAGCTCCAGCGCCTGCGCAGCATGTTCCAGGCATGCCCGCGTCGCGCCGCCCCTGGCGTCCCGCTTGTTGCTGCTTGGTGAGCCGCGCGCGCAGCGCCCTCGCGGGTCTGCTCGTGTGGGTGAATTAGTGTCGCGGGGTCCCGCAGGCCAGCACCGGCTCCGCCGCTGCGGCAGCCCAGGCGGCTGCCGGAGCGGCCGCGCCGGCCGCGCCGCTGGCCGCCGAGGCTGATGGCGTTGCGGAGATGGAGACGATGGAGACGGCCTCCACGGGCGAGCTGGCGGAGGCGCTGGGCGCGCCGGCGGCCGATGCCAAGGCCAAGGCGTGCGGCGCCGCGGCCGGCGCCGCCCCGGAGGCCGCCGCGCGCGCCGGCAGCGACCTGCTGCCCGACAACAACGCGTACACCTTTGGGCAGCCCTACAACGGCTTCCTGGTGTGCGCATAGGCTGCGGCGCGCAGAGGTCTGGTGAGGCCGTGCCGTGGCAGCGCACGGTCGCGCTCTTGAGAGGGCACCGGCAGCGCCACACCTGGAATATGGGGTGGGGACAGGGCGCTGGCCTGGAGAGTGTCCTGGCCAGCTCTGCGAGAGTTTCCTCAACAGCTCTGAAAGACTTTCCTGCCGAGCTCTTGGAGAGTTTCCTGCACCGCTCTTGGAGAGTTTCCTGCACGGCTGTGGGACAGAACTTGGTGGCACCAAACTTGAGACGGATGTGACGGGCGCGGGAGGGGTGTCGGGCTTGCTTTGTGCTGGTGTGTGCGAGCTCAGCAAGCACTGATTCAGCGTCGGACGGGTGAGTGCCCTCTGGCGCACATCTCGGGCATCAGGCGTCCGCCGCTGCGGCGCTGCCCGGCGCGCAGCTGGTGCGATGGGAGCCCACTGGGCTCCAGGTTTTCGGTGTGCTCGCAGGCATTTCTTGTCGCTTACGTACAAATTTCATGCTTTGTGCGCCGCACAGCAGCACTCGGATGGGCGGGGTCGGGCGGGGCTTTCTCCCTCAGCGCGCGGGGGTTGCCCGCGTCTTGTCAGTGCTTTGCGCGCTTGCGCCGGGGTCCCGGCGCCCGCGGCCGATTTTTTTGCACCTTCTCTGGCGTCTGCCTGCTGTGCTGCTCACAGCAGCCCCGGGTCGGGGGTGGCCCATACCGGGCGCTGCACAGCACAGGCAGCGCCCTGCTCCACGGCCGCTGCACAGCTAGGCCACGCGCACGCATGCTGCCCTGCTCATGCCCGCTGCACAGCTGGGCCACGCGCGCGCATGCTGCCAGTTGAGGCGCCCAGGCTGTCGGCCGGGGGACCTGCCCTGGGAGCATGCCTCGAGGCGAGGCCATGCCGCAGCGCGCTCCGCAGAACTGTCACGGCACGCAGCAGCACACTGCTGGCCGCTCCGGCCCTGCTGCTTAGTTTGCTTACTCTCGAGTTGTTGGTTTTTTCACGCATGCATGCACTTGCGCGGTGACTGTGACGACATGTCTGCTGGCTTTGCCGAGGCATGCGGGGGATGTAATTGACGTTCGTAACCTGCTGCAACGAGAAGAAATAATCTCACAGGTGCTGTGAGAGGGGGGTTTTTCAGAACCGCACACGAACGCGACAGCGATCTTTACTTTTCGCAAATTGAACTGTTTCAAGGCAAGGACGGATAAGCCACCACCACAGAAGTGTTTCTTGACTTCATAAGGACCAGACTGGCCCGTGAAGCGGTGCGATTGCGTCTGCCAACCATGCATCCCGAGGACACGACCCTGCGCAGTAACGTCACCTATATAAGGCTAGAAGTGATGCAGGCTATACTACAGGGCACCTACGGGCCCGACCGGGCTCACACGTGCCATCAGCTGCGCATGCGCATCCAGTCCTGCGCCCCAGGAAGGGCCCGGGCGGCCTCTAGTGTTCTCCTAGGTTCCAGCAAGACCAGCGCACGTTGTTACCACAGGGCGCTGGTGCCGCACTTGCAGCACGCCTGTAAACGCCTGCTGTGGTGCGCAATGGCTTCCTGGGGCCCCAGGCGGCCAATGCAGACAGGATCAGCGGCCGCGAATCGGCTCAGGTGACTTTTGACAGGTCACAGCGGGCCGGGCACGCCCCGGAACGCTGCCACTATGCTGCCCGACCATCGATGTCAGGCATGAAGCTGACCCCTGCTTCCTCCTGCTACCAGCGGCAGCCTGGGCACCTAGCAACACCAGCGCAAGCGTCAAATTGGCTGCGGATCGGCTATCGGGGCTGAAATTGGCGATGTCGCGCTCGTGTGCGGTTCTGAAAAACCCCCCTCTGTGAGAAGGTGCTTCTCGAGCATGCACATCTGCTTCTGTTGCGCAGGTGCCCTCCCTTCGATCAGACTTGCTCCGTGTGAGAATGTACAGCGTAGGCGAGAGGCTCTCTGTCTGGGCGACCTGAGATCATTGCATCATGTGCAATGCCTGCATATGGCCGTAGACACCTCTCGATGTGAAGAATGACTATGAACGACACGCCGCCAGCACAGGCAAGGTCCCGGCGCAAGTGATGCACCTTCTGCTTTTCGCACTGCAGTGCCCCTGGACGGCGTATGCAGCTCCCGGTGCGCTTCACCGCTTGATGGGGTGCGACCGCAGAAAGCCGCGGAGCTTCGGCTAGCCATCCGCGACCTGCGCACCCGCGGCCTGTACAGCTCGGCGCAGTGGGCGGCGCAGCAGCTGGGCGGTGGCCGCCCTCCGCTGCACTGCATGTTTCTGCAGGACACGCACTGGCTGGTGCTTCCTGTGAGCGGCACACCTGGTTTGACAGGTGGATCGCTGCCTGGTGTCGGCCGGCAGCGTGTGCACAGCCACCGCGCTCGGTGAGCCGCGTGCGCCGGCCGGCAGGCCTGCCGCCGGCGCCGCACCAGCCGCAGCGGCGCGGCCGCCCTGAGCCGCCGAGCGCCGCGGAGGACGAGGACGATGCCTACCTGCTCGCCAAGTCCTACTTCGACATGAAGGCGCGCCCCGCGCCCGCCCCGCCGCAGCCCGCGTTGCGCGCCCCCTGCGACGCCGCCCCGCCGCGCCGCTCCGCTCCCCTGCTGCCCAGTCTCTGCACGCCCGCGCAGCGCCAGGGCGTGAGCAGGGAGCGCCGCCCCTGGGGGCCGGCCGAGCGCGGCGGGGCCGCGCGCAGGAGTACCGGCGCGCGGCGCACGCGCTGCGGGGCGCGGCCGGGCCGCGCGCGATGTTCCTGCGCGGCTACACGCGCTACCTGGCCGGCGAGCGGCGTCGCGAGGAGGAGCGCGTGGAGGCGGCGGGGCCGCTCGGCAAGGCCGACGCCGCCAACGCCGTGCGCGCGCCCGCCCGGCCATTGCCCCCGCCCCCCGCGCCTGCCTGCGCCGCGCCCCGCCGCCCCTCCCGGGCCGGCCCCACCTGGAGCGCACCTGCCGCTGCGGCCGGCGCCCGATGCGACCCCGCTGCGAGCATGTCACTCTGTTCTTTCACCCACCCACATGCGCAATTGACCGCACGCTGTTTCCGTGCCACAAGCTGGCCAGGGCGGCCGGCCCGCACGGCGGCACGCGGCCGGCGGTGCCTGGCGTCGCAAGCGGGCGCTCAGCGTGCGCCCACTGTCAAGGGGCACGCAGTGCTGGGCTACAGCCGGGGGCGCCGCATGCGCGGCCAGGCCTCGCTGCTTGCTGCTGCATGATGCTCCTTGGCCGCCTGCCGAGGACGGGGTAGGCTTAGGTTAGGGCGGGCCGCAGGAGCTGGAGGCGCTGGAGGCGGAGCTGGGCGCGGCCGCGCACGCCGGGCAGGCCGACGCGTTTGTCAGCTACCTGTACGGCCTGGTGCTGTCCGACCGGCGCGCGGCCCCGCCCGCGCGCGCGCACCGCGCGCTGTCGTGCCCGCCCATGGCGTGCGCGCTGTCATGTCAGCCCATGCGTGCATATGGTGCACTGCCCGCGACCGGCATGCCAATCGGGCACGGGGTCGCGGCCGGCGGCAGGTCTGACCGGTCTGGGCGTGACGGCGGTGGCTGCAGTCATGCCGCTGCCCCGCCTCACCCGCCAGCGACAGCAGCCCCGCCTCACCCGCCTGCGACAGCAGTCCCGCCCTCGCGCACGCCAGAGGCGCTGCTGCCCGGCCCGCCGGCGCTCTGCTGCTGCCGGGCGGCGCAGCGCCGGCGGCGCCAGGCGCGGCGAGGGCTTGGTAGGGGCCCGAGCCGGGGGCCGCCGACCCACCAACATCCCGCCCCGCAGCGCGCGGCGCGCGCGCCGAGCCCCCGGCGGCGCGCGCGCAGGGGCCGGCGCGCGGAGGCGCGCGCCGCGCTCGTGGCCGCGCTGCACGGCTGCCCCTGCCACTGGGGCGCCTGGCAGGCGCTGGCGGCGCTGGCGGCCGGCGCGGACGCGGGCGACCCGGCCGCCGACCTGCCGCGCCACTGGGCGCGCGACTTCCACCTGGCGCACCTGGCGCTGGAGGCGCAGGAGAACGACGAGGCGCTCGGCCGCCTGCAGGCGCGGCCGCCGCTTGGGCGCACCCCCCTCCCCGCATCCGCGGCTGCGCCGCGGCTGCCTGGTCCCCCGCGGCGCCAGACCGGGAGGGCGGCCCTGCACCGCGCTTCCGCCTCGCGGCGGCGCGGGCGCGGCCGGCGCGCGCGGGCGGCCGACGGGCTGCGCCGGCCGCGCAGGGCCTGGCGCGCCAGTTCCCGGGCAGCGAGTGGGTGGCGGCGGCCGCGGCGG
>JAABUO010001132.1_pt1 | contig 37272 bp, 42 predicted proteins | sample 5559291 | NCBI WGS metagenome assembly JAABUO01 (sample SAMN10711878, study PRJNA513372) | rock metagenome | isolation source: Antarctica rocks | place: Antarctica: Victoria Land, Finger Mt sud
TAGATAGGAATATGTTGTCTTCCTTCTCTTCCTTGCCTCTGAGATTGGTATCGTGAGTTTGTTATGGTGGTGAGGAAGCGGTGCATGACGTCCTTTCAAAACAGATACACGCTACGGCGCGTAGCTGAATCTAATGCAGCAGCATGTATGGTATGTTACAGACCATCAACTGCTGTCCTTGTCTCTCCGGGCCAGATTGACTTTTTCTATACGTGTGATGCGCACCTTCTAGACAAAGGCTTTGCGACGCCGCTCGTAGACCCCAAACAGAAAGCAGCATTGGCGAAGAAGAAAGAGGATGAACGCTTGCAAATGGAGATAGACAAGGTGACGAATGAACATAAGAGTAAGGTTGCCAAGAAAGGGAAAGACAAGAAGAAGGAGGCCGAGAAGGACAGTGAGAAGGACGTCGAGAAGGACGGGAATGAAAACAAGGACAAAAAGGACAAAAACGTAGCACAGAAGGAGAAACCGGATGAGGCAACGACTGTGAAAGAAGGAGAGCGTTCCGAGGAAGCCCCTCAAAACAAAGTATTTACTCTCCATCGGAGTGTGTATGATACACGGCTTCGCAGGATACGGGAGAAGGAGGCTTCCCGTCGGAGGCAACGTATGCTCGCCAACCCCACCACTTTCCCCAAGGTCCCTTCCACGAATCCTACATTACCCACAGATCGTTCAACATGATCCATCCAAATTATGTCTCAGTTTTGCTCCTCTGCAACGAGAGAGCTGGAGTGATCCATGATTGGCAACTACACCTCATTCCTTGCCAGGCAAAGCTCCCGACTTTGGCGTTGCACTTTGGACAGCTGAATTTACCCTCCAGCATCCCCTTGTCGAGCTCCGTCTTCATCCACTGCAATGGCTCTACAAAGTAATGGGAGCACGGCCCGCTTGTTTGTGACCGCTGGTGGTCCAAAAGAGTGTTCGAGGGCGCAAGAGGTCGACTAGAGACTATCATTAAAAGGACTTGAAACCATACTTACCGGCATTTTTTACATTTCACTGATTTGTCGGTCCGTTTGTCGGCCTGGTCTTTGTTGTAGAATCGCACGACGGGAGCAATCCCAGCAGAAGCAGAAAAAGAAGCGTCGTTGCGAAGCTTCCACCGTCGATAGGGTGCAGAGTTCTCGGAAATATCGTATTGGCAGTCCTCAAACACTTGCAGCTGCTCGAGGAAGCCTGGGTTCGGATTGGCGACCGTTCGCCCGCGCCGTATCACTTCAAGTGCAGCGTCACGCGACAAGTGATCTCTCTTCATGAGAAAGGCGGCCACAACGGTTGGTGAGCGAGATATACCGGCGACACAGTGCACCAGCACACTCCCATTTGCCGTGGCAAGAGCGATGAAGGCAATGGCCTCGTCGACATATTGCAGGATGTCCTGGTCCTCTTCATCGTCCGCGTCGATCAGCTTGTGGGTGAAGCCGTCGACCCACTTGTCGTTGATGGGCGGCGGCATGATGGACAAGACGTGCGTGATGCCGTCCTTCTGCAGCGACTGTCTGCCCTGCAATGCAAACTGGCTGCCAATCCATATCCCCTCGGCCACCCGATGCATGATCATTTCTTCCTTTCTCTTTCTCTTTCTCTTTCCCTTCTCCTGCTCTTCGTATTCCTCTCCGCTGAGGACAGGTGTCGTACGTAACCCGTATCACCCCAACCCAGCCAGCCCCAACTGCCCTCCTGCCCCCACCCAATGTCGCAGCAGACGCACACCCCGGTGCAGGTGCAAGCGGTGCGCAGGGTGAGGCGCTGCAAGCCTACAGCATTCTACGAAATACTGGACCTCAAAGTGGAGGCGTCTGATGGGGAAGTCAAAAAGTCATATCGCAGGCTCGCCCTCATCATGCATCCGGATAAAAACAATGCCCCCGGAGCAGATGAGGCCTTCAAAATGATCTCGCGCGCCTTTCAGGTGCTTTCAGATCCACAAAAGCGTGCGGCGTTCGACTCATCCGGGCAGGACCCGGAGTCCAGGATGAACGCGGGACCGTCGCCCTTCTCTGGGCGTGGCTCCTCCATGTTCCAGGAGGAGGTCTCGGCAGAGGACTTATTCAACATGTTCTTTGGCGGTGGAGGAGGGATGAATGGATTTGGGGGGTCACCCTTCTCACAAGGCGCTTCTTTCTCCTTTGGTGGGCCGGGCGTACGGGTTCATCGGTTTGGCGGAATGCCACAGACCCGACAGCGTGCTACGACGGAACCCTCAGAGCCTCGTGGTGGTCTTAAAACCTTGCTTCACCTACTACCCCTCCTTCTGGTCTTTGGGGGCCCCTTGCTCATGAGCCTGTTTTCCGGGGACTCTACAGACTCGCTCCCAACCTATTCCCTCACGCCTTCTCCTCCCTACACGCGGATTCAGTACACACCGCAGCATAACGTCCCCTATTACATTCAGCCCAACGTCGCGGAGTCCTTGTCCTCCAGGAAGCTCTCACAGCTTGGAAATAGGGCGGAGATCACTTACACGAGAGGCCTGCAGGTGTCTTGTGAGCGGGAGTACAATGAGAGGCAGCGGTTAATGGATGCCTCACAAGGCTGGTTTTCTATTGATTATGAGAAGTATAATGCAGCTACCCGGATGAAATTAGAGTCCTGTGATCGCCTTCGACAAATGGGTTATCACAACTAGCTAGGCGGTCATATTGTGTATATAAAAGGCAGTATTAGGATTACTCCATCGCGTGTCTCAATGAGATACGATGAAACGTAAACATAACGCGGATCGACTGAAGGATGGCCACATCATCAGTCACTGTCCGGAAGTGACCAGACTGGTCTCTCGCCTGAGCAAGGAATCCCTTATTACACTAGTCCTCAGATGGCTGGAGACGCCGGCGTGTATGCCGGATGCCATGGGCAAGCGTGCGGGGGAGCTGCTGGAAGCCAAAAGTCTATACCGCGAAATGGGCCAGAAAGATAGCGTCTCCAAAAGGAGCGTCATGGAGCGCATGTTTGACTATGAATGGGCGCGTGGGTTCAACTTGTTGCAGATTGCACATATGGATCTACAGTACTTGCTGGATCACCCCAACTCCATCAAATGGACGGCCTCACGCATTGCAGTACACGGAGACCATCGATCTGCACCTTCTGTTCACCCTCCTTCTTTTGTTCGCAATCTACGTTCATCGCTGGGGTCGAGCCTTACGACACATATCTATACAACTCGACATACCGGACTAGATCTAGTAATTATCCGGATTCAGCTGCATGAGTCATTGAATCCGGTCTCGCTCAATGTCCTCCCACCGCCGAAACGAATCTTTTATCTTGCATTCCCAACCTCACCTCACGTCTTTCACGTTCCCATCACCGATGGGTGCCACGAACTGGTGTACCGTGCCATTGCGACCTCACTCTCGCAAGTTGGCTGCGAGATTGATCTGAAATTACTACCAGTAGTGACACGTTCACTCACCACCATGATCCACATCAGAGGTGCTTCCAGGAATGCGGCGGCCCTTGGTGCGTGGAGCATTTATGCCAACAACCAGGTGGATAAGTCGCCTTTGTCACCAGCAGATCTGCAGGAGATCTCCGTGAGTGACGGAGAAGATGAGGTCGACGAGAAGCAGATGAGAAGCAAGGTTGCTGCTGCACGGTTCGGAGACTCGACTTACGCGTGTGAGAGAATTGCGTTTCAAGTTCAGGAGAATCACCCACAAGACGCGTCCTTTACTCCAACCGTCCTCGTCCGCTTCGAGTCAAAGGACGTCTTTGGCGAGCTGAAGAGACTTGTCGAAGACGGGGTTATTGATGGTCGGCGCATGCCTGGTTGGATGACCGGTGAAGATGGGGTAACGAGCGGTATTGTTTCGGATCGCAAACTGGTATCACGGCGGTAGTCCGGGCCGCTTTAAACTTCGCGTGTCCTCAATGGCATCCTCCTCTTGAATTTCCGAAGGAGCGACAAGTACCGGCTCGCCCAGTAAGCTGGAGAGCACTTTTAGCTTGGCATTCGCTTGCCTGAATCGCCTTGTAAAGTCCTCGACATCTTCGTCTTTGTTGGACTCTGGGACATTAGCAACGAGAACTTTCAACGATCCGATTGTTCTCCTCACTTTTGCATTGGTCTCAATGAGCACTTGCCGGTCTACTTCCCATACTTCAATCAGCCCTTGGATGACGCCAAACGGTCTGAATCGATCAAACGCCTGTTCTAATCCAAACTGCCGTCCCTCCAAAAGTCCGCTCGTCTTTCCGTCTCTCAGACCTTCCTTGAATCCCAGCTCGTACGACGTCCCCTCCACATCGAAGTAGTCTGGGTCGTGATTCATTTGCTCATCCTCCATTCGTGTGTCTAGTTAACGACAAAAATGCAAGTGAACGGCGCAAAGGAGGACAGTGAAGTCACAGTCACCACGCAACAAGACCTACCGGGTGAGGAACGAAAGATCCACGATGGCTGCTTTATGGATGTGCCCAAGGAAGGCGAAAAGATCCTGCCAAAGGCGAATGAACAAAACTTTCTCGTCACATCCGCGCTCCCTTATGTAAATAACACCCCTCATCTTGGAAATATCATCGGGTCCGTACTGAGTGCGGACGTGTTTGCAAGGTATCACAAGGCGCGGAACCATAATTGCCTATACATATGCGGGACGGATGAGTATGGGACAGCCACGGAGACGAAAGCAATAGAGGACGGCGTGACGCCACAACAGCTGTGTGACAAGTACCATACCATCCACCGCCAGATCTACGAATGGTTTGAAATTGGTTTCGATAAGTTTGGGCGCACGACGACTGATGAGCAAACCCGCATTGCTCAGGAAGTCTTTATGGCATTGTATGATAATGGCTACCTGCAAGAGGAGAGCCAGACACAACTATACTGCACCAAACATGACGGGTTCCTTGCTGATCGATTTGTGGAAGGCACATGCCCCCTGTGTGGGTTTGTTGATGCCCGTGGAGATCAGTGTGACTCGTGCGGGAAATTGCTGAACCCGTTTGAATTGATTGATCCGCGTTGCAAGCTGGATGGCACCAAACCTGACATTCGAGACACCACACATATATTCCTTTGCCTGGATAAACTGCAACCGGAGCTTGAGCAATGGGTTGCAAAGTCATCAGAGGAGGGTCAATGGGCTATGAATGGGCGTAGCATAACAGACTCGTGGCTCAAAGAGGGCCTTCATTCACGCTGCATCACTCGCGATATGCGCTGGGGTACATCCGTGCCGCTGGAAGGATTTCGAGACAAAGTGCTATACGTTTGGTTTGATGCCTGCATTGGATATGTGAGCATCACCGCAACCTACACCGATGAGTGGGAGAAGTGGTGGCGCAATCCCAACAACGTGAAGCTCTTTCAGTTCCTCGGGAAGGATAATGTCCCTTTCCATACGGTCGTTTTTCCATCATCCCAAATCGGCACACGGCAGGAGTGGACCATGCTTAACCATCTCAGTACGACTGGTGAGTCTATGATGCTCTATGGCTAATCACAGAATATCTGCAATACGAGCACCGTGTGAAATTTAGCAAATCACGCAATGTTGGCGTGTTTGGGAACAATGTCCGTGATACCGGCATAGCGCCGTCTGTTTGGCGCTACTATCTCCTCTCGAATCGTCCTGAGACGGCAGACACGGAATTTTCATGGAGAGAGTTCATCACGCGGAATAATTCAGAGTTACTTGCCAATCTGGGTAACTTTGTCAACCGCGTAGTGAAATTCATCAATGCAAAGTACCATCGCATCCTCCCCGACTTTGATGCGACCGACAGCGGCACCTTTGTGACACTGAAAAAGGATATCGATCCGCTGCTGCAGCAGTTCCACGCTGCCATGGAGCTCGCCAAGATTCGTGAGGGGCTACGTCTCGTGATGGCAGTCTCTGCGAGAGGCAATCTCTTTCTGCAGGATCATCGCCTTGATAACAAACTTTTCAACAAGGAGCCGCAGCAGGCGGCGAATGTGCTCGGGGCGGCTACTAACCTCATCTACCTGCTTGCTGCTCTGGCATATCCCTTCATGCCCTCGACTAGTGCAAGCATGAATGCCCAGCTGAACGCACCTGCTTGCCGCATTCCAGACTCCTTTGAGTGCAACCTGCTACCCCACCATCACATTGGTAAGGCAGCATACCTTTTTTCACGCATCGACGAGTCGAAAGAGGAGTACTGGCGTTTACAATTCGCAGGAGGGAAGGGAGGAAAGTCCATCTAGTTCATATATATAAAGACCTCTTAATTCTATTGCATCACTGTACCTTGATTCGAGTTATTTTTGTTTCCCAGTCCGCGCGAACAGAGGCACGTGTCTGCCGCAGCTGCTTGATGTCCTCTGAGCTCGACCAGCCAGACGACTGCATCGTCTTCTCGGTAGCCTCGAAAGCGGCGTCTTGTATGTCCATTTGCTGCAGAAGATCATCGATAGACTCCACGGGACCAGGTCCATGAAGAGAAGACGCGGTGGAGGTGGAGTGGCTGAGCGTCTCGAAGAACGGCACTGAGGCCAACTGCGGTGAGGCCAACGGCGAGACAAGAGGAGGAGGCGGTGCAGACACGATATCGTCAAACACCTTGTCCTGCACAATATCCTCTGCTCGCGGTGTTTTGGGGAGGTCGATGGTGGGGCGGCGGTAGCGGGGATCAGAGGGGAACAGGTTTGTGCGTTCCGCGGGGCCAGTAGGGCGGCTGGTGATGTGAGTATTGGCGGGGGGTAATTTTATGCCGCGATTTTCCGATGCATGTTTGTTTGGCTGGGTAGAGTGCCGTCGCAATGGGCGCAGCCGGGGGAGAACTTTGCGAAAGAGGGTGGAGGAGGCTGAGCGGATGCGGCTAGGGTCGGGTGAGGGGGGTGTCGGGCTCGGATTTGAGGGAGCAATGAGCGAGGGCTCTGAACTAAAGGCCTGCGTGTCGAGGACATACAGACTCAGGTCGTAGGATTTGCGTTTGTGGAAGGATGCTGGAAAGTAGGACTCCCTGAATGGATCGTCGGCGTCGCCGTCGGCGTCGGCTGGCGGACTCAGGGGCGGGGAGTAGAAGCCGTGATCGTTGTCGCTCTCCTCGTCAGACGTATCGGACGATGAAGTGGACGGCGAGCGATACCGGCCGTCGTCGTCGGTGGGCCCAATGTACTCGCTGTGGGGCTGTGTGCCAAGGTCCATGCCCAGGCCGTGGACTTCTTCTCCCACCCCGCGGTTGTCATTCGTCCAGTCCTCAGACCCGTCGTGCTGTCGCTGCGGGAAGCTGGGGGTCACAGGCGACTCCCAGCTGCTGGCCGTGTGTGGGCCGGCAGAGTGTTCGGAGGAGAGGGAGGTGGGTGAGGTTTCGTAGGCATGTAGGCGAATGTCAATGTTGGGCAATGTGTGTCTGCCCCGCCGTGCACTCAGCCTCTTCATATGTCTACGGTGTACAGCAATGCGGATGCCGATGCGGATGCCAATTGCTCAATGCGCAGGCCTGAATGATGTGCAGGTTGAGTGTGAGGGAGGGGCGAGCGAGCGATGAGCATTTTGAGATGAGCAGGCAGGTGGGCAGGTGGGGGCTAGGCAGAAAGGAGGATGTGGGGGAAGTGGGAGAGGCGATTGGGAGGGCTCAAGAAAGGGCCTGGGCCCCAGCGATCCATGTTTTTTTTTTTGGTTTTCCTTTATTTCTTCAGGCGACCTTCCTCATTCGGCAACAGGGTAGAGGAGGGGAAGGCGAGGGCGAGAGGGAAAAGAGAGAAAAGTAAACAATGGAGAGTGGGAAGAAATAGAAGTAGTATGTCTATGCCATGTAACTCAGCTGCATGTACGCATGCCACTGCGCTCATCTACATGACGCTCCACAAGGCACAGCTCATGTGTGGTGTGCAGCCAACAGAGCAGCACCGCAACCAGGCACAGTTCTGACTTCGCCGCTTTTTCCAACGGGATGTCCGAATTTGGCATGGCTTTCCTCCGGTGGCGTTCTCGCTTCCGTTCCACCAACCAATGAGAGGGCCCGAAGGAGGTGGCGAGGAATGTATTAGACTTTGCTATCGATTCGATTCGCGGTGGCGACAAAAGACGGGAGGGGTAGTCCCACCATTCGCCCGTGTGGCCCGGACATCGGCCGTCTCTACTCGTAGAATGGTTTGTCTGCATCGCGCCTAATGGCATCCCGCATCCCCGCAGGCAGGATAGGCACGTGCGTGTGAGGGTCGCAGAGGTAGCGGAAGGGCATCGTGACGGCCTCCCGCCGCCCAAATGTAAGCTCAGGGTGGTCCACGAATGGAAGGTCTTGCATTCGCTTGCCGCCCAGCACGACGGCATGCACCACAGCGACGGCCGTGTCGGTGGTCATCTGCGCCTGGCCCAGGCATCGTCTGGCGAATCCATATTTGCGTAGTTCGCCCGTCCGGTCGCGAGGAGGGTCATCCCCCAGGATCCCCCCGAAAAGGAACCAGCTGAACGTGCAGTCTTGGGGAGAGAGCTCTTGAGTCGCCGCTGGGTCCAGGAGACACACGCGTTCGGATCGGTAGCCTGGCAGCTGTGTGATGTCTTGCTGCGTAAGCGTCACCTTGCCTTCAAACGATCCCGGAGCCTTCAGTGCCGGTGGGACGGAAGTCACCAGGAGCCTGCCCTTCGTCACGTCGCTGATGTGAAGGTACTCCAACTGCACCCATTCCGAAAGCTCCTCTTCCATATGCTCCACGATGAACAAGGCCCCCTCCATCCGTAGCTAATTTCTTCGCGGTCAGGTGACTCTACGCACGATCAAAAGGAAGCCACCACGCACGACGAGCATGTCTCTGAATCCCGCGCAGCGCAACAAGATTGACGTGAGCAAACTGAGCGACGAGGAGCAGAAAGCGTTCCGTATGTACGGCAAAATCCCTGATCGGAAGAATATCCTGCAGAACAAACTTAAGGAGCGCAAATTCTTCGACAGTGGCGACTACGCGCTCAGCAAGGCTGGCAAGACAAGCGATACCGGGATCACGGATGTGGGCGCAAAACACGCGACACCAGAGGATATCCCGCACTCCCATACCTCTGCACCTCAAAACACGGCGCCTACGTCGAGTTCTCCTGTCAAGAGCGAAAGCGGGCTAATGAGCGATGCGCTCGATCGTTGACCACTGCATCTTCTATGAAGATATGTTTCGATTGTTGACCTTGAACTCGGTTTTGGGATGGAAGTTGTTTCCGTTGGAGAGTCTGGCGTTGTCATCTGCATATTAAGAAACATGGAGTAATCTACCTAACTCGTGTTCAATACATTTGCACCCATCGTTTTCAGTGCTAAACCTCTTAAAATCAATTTCTCCTTCCAACCTCGTCTAGAGTCGCGAATGTCGTCCAATTTGATCACACAGCCGAACATTATAAATCATGCCACAACAGTTCCTCCTTAACGATTTATCAAAGATGTCCCATAGAAAACTCAATAAAGTTCATCTGTCATATAAATGCCGTACGTCGTAGCTCTTGAGGCTCCTCACCATTTACCCGAGTTCTCTAGGCTCCCCGACACTGGATCTTAATAAAAAGCCTTCTGTTATCCCAGTTCATTCTACCTGACTGGATAGCCGATTATCTCAGGCGTGAAATCGCTCAGATATTACAGTTTCGCGTGTACTGCTTCTCGTGCTCCATTGGTGGCCTCTTTATTTATGACAATACCCCCAGTGCTCGTTTGCTTCCCTTTTCCAAAGAAGACTACTGTAACCGTAAGATCATCGCGGTAAGATCGACTCAAAGGTGCAGGAATCGACAGTAGTGCGCACAGCGCGTCTCGATCGCCACCACCAAGAGCATTACGCACGAGGTGAGTTGCTGCATTTGCATCCTCATACACGAAGTTTCTCTTTGCTTGAAATCGTGGTGCTTTCTGCCCGGTGTCACGTCCGAAGGGTTTTTCAGACGTGGAAGACGTGACCCAGTCTTTGACCCACGAGGAAGAAGCGCGCCGACGGCCCTCTGCGTCGTCTTTCCACCGACCAACAAGGTCTGCTACCTCTTGATTACTCAACAGTTCCCAGAGTCCATCCGTGGCAAGTACAAGGAAATCTCCATCTTGTATATCTGTTGTCGTCACGACGGGTTCTGCTGTCACATACGGAGGAGTGTACAGATTCGGATGAACCCTGCGTCCTGCACCTTCAAACACAGAGAGTACAGCTGCCTGCATCTTCTTTGTCCATTTATACCGGGCATCGCCAAATGCCCGCGTGGGCTCCAGGTTACCCAAAACTCGTCCATTGCGTACAACAGTTTTCTCTTCTCCAGGATGTTCACGCTGAAGTCGTTCAGCTTCTTCCGCATTGGATCCGGTCTGGTCGTTCGAGAGTTGAAAAGCTTGCCACGAGCCTTTTGCATCCCTACGGCCTAAGAGGGCACGAGAATCGCCGGTGCAAGCAACGCGAAGCTTGCTCTCGGCTGATTCATAGAATGCAAGTAGTGCACACGATCCACTTATGGCCTGCATAAGATGTTCAGCAGCAGAGGTCTTGGATGGTTTTGAGAGGAACTTTTGTATGGATTTCTGGCAGATTTCCTCGTCCAGCTGTCTGAAGGCTGTTTTAATGGAGGAGACTACCTGAGAATTGTTGTTCGGTTGGTATGATTTGGATAGCTCCCGTGCCACAAAGGGAATAAGTGAAGTGCTCAGCTTCTTGGAGGTTGTCCAGCCTCCATGACCGTCCATGACTCCCCAAAAAGACCAGTCTGCCTTACATACATCCTCGACAATTTGCTCCGCATGGTCATCCTCAATAGGATCATTGCTTGCCACTTGAACTATATCATACCGAACGACACCCTTCCCTCGTGGAACAAAGTAGCTCTCCTCATTTCGCCGTAGCTTCTTACAAGCCTCTTGGAAGGAGAGCATAGACTGTAGCTTGCCAGAGTCGCTGCTCTTGGCGTGAAAGGGTCGAAGAGGGAATGCGCCCGGTCGTGAGAGATAGAACCCTGCAACGACAGATGAAACGATAGCTGTCCCGATTGAAACTCCTGTGAACCAGTGCGTCTTGACAGGAGGCGCCTTGGACGCATAAGTTACCTTCTTGGAAAGCTTTATTGGTTGTTTCCGGAAAAGTCGATTGCTCGCCATTGAAGCATACAGTAAATGTTTTTGATGGACAATTCTCCAGCTACGTGGGGGTGATGGATATATAATTCAGTGAAGTTATGGAAAGGGAAAACTGCAACCAATGGGATGTACATTTCTCCGTGCCTCATTCCAATCCGGGCACAGCTGACTTTTTGTCCTGTGGACAGTCATTATGGGGTCGCACATAGAGTGAGCAAATTGGTCATTTTGACTCGCGCTGAATACGCTTCATTGGATATTAGAAGAGTGTTCTGAGCACTAAAATAGAGCTATGGCAGTCAGTGGGTAGGAATATAGGTCACTTGAAAGATCGTTGGTTCGTGTGATATGAAAGTCAAGCTGGTGGTGGTGGTGGTGGTGGTGAATTGTCGCTCCAAACCCCGTCTCCGCAATTGAATGGACGGCCTGAAGGAGTTCCTCTCGCAGGCATTCCTCCCCCAGGGCTACCCACAAAGCGTCAGTTCTGACTATACAGAGTAGGCTACTAGCTGATTGATGGTATCTAATGGGGACAGGTATCAGATTTACGACTCGTTTCAAGCGTTCTTCTCCTCCATATCCGGACTAATAGCGTCGCGGGCAGCTTTGGAAAGTATCGGTGTGGGAAGTGCGTCCAGTACACTAGCATCAGCAGTCATGGTATGCGCGCTGTTGGTCTCGCTGACACTAGATACGTATCTTTCAAGACGGTATTGGCCGTGTTACTACAATTCTATTTACTTATCGCTACAGCGAGCAGATTGTGTGTCGCCATTGGATGATGTACTAATGTCAGGGGCCGCAATGTAAGACATGGAGATTTGCGGCGGATATTATGAACAATTGCGCTATGGTTCTCGACTGCTTATCTGCTTACTTTATAAATCCTGTGCCGTTCTTATGCTCGGCAACAGCCTTGCGAGCTCTTTGCGGAGTCACGGGCTCTGGCAGCCGTGCACAACTCAGTCAGCATTTTGCCATTAAGAATAACCTTGGAGAGGTGTCTGCGAAAGACTCGTCACAGGAAACAGTCATTAGTTTAGTGGGCATGATTGCAGCAAGCCAAGTTATAAAACTCGCAAACACGGTGCTTAGGACGTGGGTCATGCTTGCCGTCCTCATGATACTTCATCTGTACACCAACTATAGGGCTGTTCGCAGCATAGTTCTTCCGGAACTGACACCTCAAAGGATCGATCTTGTATTCACGGAACTCATAGATGGCTTAGAGAACCAACTTGGTGATATCACTGCCATTGAAAACTTGATTCTCAGACCAGTCCAAGTTTCCCAAAGGGAAAAGGTGTTTCTCGCTGTCAATGCTCTGTGCTGGAAAGGCGAACGGATTGGCACCTTGATAACAAAAGTTGACAACAATGTCTCGAAGTCGCCTTACGATCTAGTTGTACAAGCAGGATCAAGTCGTTTTTCCGGCAAGCCTGCTTTGTATGCGACTGTAAGGTTTGCTTCATCTAAAGCTTCCAACGACCGGCGCATAAGTTTGAAAGCACGCGTGCATGCTTTATTAAAATGCAGGGTAAGTAAAGCAAGGGGTTGTGCACTCTCTCCTCTTTTTAGGACCTCACTGACGCTTTAGGAGGAGCATGAAATGCGAGTCTACAGTCACGAAGGGGTAATATCGCCAGAGAAGCGGGTAGATGTCGAGCACCTCTGCAGCCCTTCGACGTTCGAGGGACTCTTCAATTGTGGCTGGACACTCTAAGCGCACCTGTGTGAATAGGCCGACCACTGTACATATCGAGAAATACGTAAGAAATACGATTTTGATCACGTGCTTATTACCCCGCGTCATTTTCGGCAAATCTGTCAAGCCACCCTCATTTACAGACCTGGGAGATCAAACAGGTCGGGAGGGTGAAGACTCATCATCAACCACAGCATATGGGTGACACGTGGATCAAACCCGCACGATTGGAAAAGTATTTCCTAGACACGAAGCGTACCTGCACTCCCCAGCAAAAGTGTCATGCGTCGATTAATGAATGTGCGGCACATCGGAGGCAAGCATTTATAGACCGGAGAAAGACGAAGCTAGCAGCTCAGTCTCTGCACGTGCAGAAAGTCCTGTTGCGAGCCAATTCCAGACAGAATCTAGTTGAGAAACTCAAATCCTTGACATATAACCTTCAGCAGGCTGACGCCGCAAGGAGACATCTACTTATGCTCACTTCGACATCTTGCGCACTTCGAGTGGCACACTCAAAATCAGTCGCCAGAGATATGCAATCCCTTCGCTCTACGAATGCCGGTGTGTTAAGACTGCAGGTCGAAGATCGTCATCGGCAGGCTGAAGAACGAAGGCAGGCATTTCTGAAAGTACGACGGGAGAAAACACCATTGCATGGTAACGGGGAGAACTTGGAGACTCTCTTCAAATCTCGTTCATCTCCGAAAGCCGCTATAGCCATCCAGCGATATTGGAGAACCGCAGTTCTCCAAAGAACTTTCAAGGGATTTTTGTCGCATAATTCGTATGGTGTCGGAAAAGTCCCGTTCAGTACTGCTGCTGAGATGCTAAATGCAGCATCTACGATTAACGCGGCGACTAAAGTGCTCCAGATCTTGAACATCATTCACACACCTGAAACCTCTCGCTCGTCGAATCGCATCTCAGTGCGCATATTTCTTGCAGCATTTATGATCGTCTATAGACCAACAGAAGTGCTGTCTGGCTCACAATCAAACGTAAAACGGGTGTCTGATATGTGCTAACAAAATTTAGAATCTCGTCAACGCCGCGGCACGTCTCCTAAAGCGTCTCATGTTTCTGATGACGACCTTTTTATCTGATAAGCCAATACCCATTACCATTGAATGGCAATCATATCAACAAATATTTCAGATGTGGAAGAATCATGATAGGGATGAGCTTGCATTTTCGATGGCGCAAAAATATGCAGAATTAGAGCTTTTGGGGGAAAAAGTTCTGGCTACGGAAGATGTGCTTTATGCAGAGCCTTATCGCGTGGGAATCTCCTCCAATCAAAATTTGATAATGGCGAAATTACGAAGATTAATTGGCAGTGCAGCACAACCGTTAGTTCATGACGCGCTCTCTCGAGTCAGAAGCGCTGAGAAGTTGAAGGCTGAGGAATTCTTTATAAGTCGGGAAGGGGACAAGTCAGGGCTATTAGCAGCCAGACCTTCAAACCGACAAATTGTGCTTGAAATTCTTCTCGACCGAGCTTATAGACTCCAGCCGCCGAGAGACAGTGTATCATCTCGAGCATCACGGCTAAAAGAAATGATCGTTGATAGCATTGAAGGGAAGTCAAATTCTTTTTGCAAGAACGTTCCGTCCTTGGCCAGACATTTCAAAATGAGATTATTGCTACTCTGTGCGAATGCTTCTTCTTTGAGATCAAAAGTCGATGAAGCAATTGATCTCACATTAATCGAACAACAGAGCAGTAGAGGCACATCGAGCTACGAAGACCTATTGGGATTTACAATCTCAATGATGCGCGAATTGGCATCACCTTTTAGGGACTCGTTTTTGCAGATTTTGGCGAACGAGAAGGATCCTAAGAAGCAACTAATGGGTGTTCTGGATGGTCTAGACACACTGAGTATTGATCTGGTTAATTTTCATTTGACCTTGGCCAGTCCTATGATTTTGGAGAACGGAGTGGACTATGAACGCAATTGTTTCAGAGAAGATCTAGAGCAAGGGCTCATCAAGCTGACCTTCACTAAGTCTTGGCTTGGAAGGTATGCAAATCGTCACGGTAACCGTATGGGGAGCAAATATAAGGCCTGGATCCAAGCTTTTGTGGATCTACTACTGTCCAACTCCTCTCTACCCGAAACGATGGAAATTGGGCGAAATCATATGCTGGAGATTCGCAGTGACCTTCACATGATCATCATCATAGCAACACTTACGCTCATGGCCAAATCGAAGCTGGCTAACTTCAATATCTCCTGGACGAGATTGTGGAGATCATTATGGGATAGAAGATCATCTAATATGAGTGCGTCCACGCTTTCAGACAACTTCGTCTCAGAAATACATTCGCAAGGTGTGCAAATCAATGAAGAAAACGTAACGATGCTTCACTCTATAGCTATGAAAGCCTCGGAGACAGAATTGGATCCGACATGTCACCTTCTACGTAAACGCGTGGAGTCGTGTCTGCAGAGGCATTTAGACGGGTCAGGATCTGCTCTATGTTCAATTGGCGTGTCAGAAAGCAACTTTTCTTTTCGTCAAATCGTCGGACGAGTAGCTCGAGTCGGCCAGGTCAATCGAGAAATATACTCGCCATGGTATGATTCGCTCATGGATTGTTGAATTGGATGCACTTGCATCAAAATCATGAAAGGAAGAATGCCTATAACCAGTTTGCGTTTATCTCTTTTCTAGTAGTAATTTCTCGCTATGAAATCGTAGTTTGCGTGGTGATTATGATCTCGTATGAATTCAGGATTGAAAATTTATGAAAGAGCTACGGAGAATTGCTTACCTGGAAGGACATAGTGATCGAGTATGGTATGTAACAGAGCATCCAGATTTGCCATTGTTCGCGAGCTGTTCGGCTGACAAAACCGTGCGATTATGGTCCTCTAGAAGTTTCAAGCTCATAGCGACATTAGAAGGCGATCAGAAACGGAGCATCAGATCTGCAGCTTGGAAACCGTCACGAGGAGAGAAAGGTCCTCTGCTCGCATCGGCGAGCTTTGATGGATCTGTTGGTATTTGGGATGAAGGAGACGAAGGTTCGTGGGATTGCCTAGCTATGCTTGATGGGCATGAAAATGAAGCAAAAGGTGTAGCATGGTCTTCAAATGGGACACTGCTCGCAAGCTGCTCGCGAGATAAGAGCGTGTGGGTATGGGAGGCCGGGGACGATTATAATGACTTTGAGTGTCTTGCTGTGCTTCAAGAACATTCACAGGACGTGAAATGCGTTGCTTGGCACCCTTCTGAGGAACTACTTGCTTCAGGCTCTTACGACGACTGTATTAGGCTATGGAGAGAAGATCAAGATGACTGGGCGTGTTGTTGTTTATTAGAAAGTCAACATGGCACTGTATGGAGTATAGCCTTCGATCCTGCCAGCGCACAAGATGGAACTTCACGGTTTGCCTCGGCTACTGATGACGGCTCTGTTTGCATCTGGAGGCGCCTGCAACAGGGAAACAGCACCACTACGAGCAATACGGCGTCCATGCCTTCCACTCTTAAGTCCACCACTCTGGAGGAACATTGGCTTCTTGAAAGCATTCTTCCATCAGTCCACATTGGTCCGGTGTATTGCGTGGCATGGAGTAAAAAAACGGGTCACATTGCGTCAGCTGGATCTGATGGGAACGTTGCTGTCTATACAGAGGGCACAAAGCAGTGGCGAATACTCGCTTGTAAGCAGGATATCCACAGTGTATACGAAGTGAATTCTGTCTGTTTTCTAAACAACTCCGATGATGATCTGAAGGAGCTATTGGTTACAGGTGCAGACGATGGGAAAGTGGCAGTCTCGATATGTAATTAAAACGCTAAGCTAATTATCGTTAAACTCCGTCAAAATGTCATCCACCCAATCCTTATCCTCCACTTCGTAAAAAGCGTCTGCAAAATTCGATCTTTGCTTCGTATTGCTATGTTCTTCCGGTTTCTCACTTACGGAAACATCCACAGACTTCGAGACAAGAACCGCTTCGAAGGGGTTTGTACGACTGGGGTTCTCTGCCATCTGCTTGCTAGATAGTGTGCGCTTGTCGTGATTTGCTTGAAATGCGAAAGGCAATAGCGACTTCCGCTGACTCAAGGTATTCTCTTTAACGACAAAATTCCCAGAGAAATCCCGATGTATTTGTCGGGCAAACTCGTCCATTTCCATGCCATTTGCAGCACTCTGGGCAGCTTTAAACAACCCAAGGGGCACAAATGTAAATTTCGAAGAATCTATAGATAGGTCCAAATTCTTTGGGACCACCATTTTTAATACTATCATACTCGAATTTCGCTCAGTGAAACCTTCCAAGGGACATGGGATGCTGATCTGATGAGGAATTAATACGGCGTCCTGGAATTCTGGACAATTGAGGTCGTGTGCAAGGGACGCTAATGCCCCGTGAAACAACGTACTAAATGTCAACATGAGTGGACTCGAGTCAGTCTTACAGAAAGTGCTGCTCTCCTTCCGTTATTCGGGCCAGCTGCCGTTGTCGTAAGAGATGCAATATCTCACTCACACTCTTGTCCGATTGAGATTGAATGAACTCAGACTGCCAAGGCTCGAGTGAGGCAAGAGGAAGCTTCATGCTCGGTAAGAGGTTTCGAGCCTTTTCACGGACGAGTATGTGAGGAGAGCCATCACCATTTATCTTCAGTGCAAAGCATCCCAAATACACCCCCGGTACCAATGCCTGCCTCACATTTGCCTGTATTCGCATATTCAGAAGATGATCGGTCATTTCACTTTTTTCAAATTCCTTTGATCTGGATAAAATTTCCGATACTACATCGATTTCAGCAAATCTGAAGCCATTCGCCATCATTCTCTCGCTTTCCAAACCAGTCATTTGACGTGTCAAAAAAAGGAGTTGCCCGTTCTTGTTGGTCCGAGTCGACTCCACATCTTTCCATCCAGAGTTTTTACGGCCAGTCTGAACTATTTGATCATACAAGACACCAATTTTTTCTAGCGGTTCTCGAAACATGTCTGCAAGATCCTCAGCTGTGACACAGTACCGCTCGCAAAATAGTGGGCAGTTTTGAACCCGACTTTGATCACTATTAAAATTCTTGATGTGATGTCTCATGCCAGGTATGACTGGAATTACACTAGCCCAATTCCAGGAGGCACCTATGGTTGGTTATCTTACAACTCTTTCCGAGTAACATACGATAAATCCAATGGAACGCAGCATCATTACTGGTAAAAAGTTTGTCACTGGACTTATGTCAGAACAGGAATGGGGTTCAGCTCACCTTTTCATAGAAGCCGTCAATAATGCGTCGACATGGCAATTTTCCATCATATGTTACCATGACTTTCCCATCTGGATCGAACGTGGCAGATGCAAGTGATATTTCTTGAGCGTGTCTTCGCTCCGAGTAATGTTTACGGCCTGTGGCATACGCGAATAAAATAAGTACTGCACAAGCTGCCACTGCCTTAAGAAATTAGTGAAAGATTCAAATTTTCTTACCATCACAATGGTGACAACAACTGTAGCAGTGCGACTTGCACTATTGGGAACCTCCCCATTTGGGATGAATCGGTATTGAGAGCCTGCTGAAGCGCACCAATGCATTCCAGACACTGCACCAGAGAAAATGAAGCCCAAGATTACTCTCTTCCATAGTGCGTCCTTCCATTGAGCTTTTAGCGAGAATAATGAGGTGAACGCGAGGACACTGGCGACAAGAGCAATGACGACCGATCCGGCGACGTATCCCTCTCTGTAAGACACGGAGTAATTCGAAATGCCAGATTGCCCAATGTAGTGCATGCCAACAATAGCGCCTCCTACAACAAGACTTCCAGGTACTACGCGACGCAGCGAAAGGTTTTGATTCGATCCCATGATACTGAAGGCCAATATAAGAACTATAATAGGAACGAAAAAGGAAAGTGCCGTGAACCCAGGACTGTAAGCAATTTGCAAGTCAGCAGTGCCATCATAAAGTTCTATAGCCCGGTTGCCTATAAAGTACATCGACCAAATAGCAATTCCGCCCATACTTATTGTAGCTGTAATAAGACAGTACCAATTGAACAAACCACTCCGAGAAGTCCGGCGGTGGAGCAGTTCAAACGTTGTGATGGAACCCAGTGCGGATATTAGATATGAGCCAGCGATGTAGCCACCAAGCCAGTGTTGTGGGGCGTAGGTATTAAAGTCGACATAGACATTTCCAGAAGACATGAGCAATTTCGGCCAATTGCGCGTCACACCCCAACGCTTGCTTTGCTAGGAAGTTAAAGGTTTTCTGTAGCGTCAGACAGGGCCTAATTGCGCATATTGAGGGGGTGCTGTGAAAAGGAAGATGCCGGCAAGAGTCGCATAAATAGAGTTTTCTGCTACAGCCGCTTTCGGTAATAAAGTTTGGTGGGATTTCTGGATGCAACGCATATCAAGAGCAGATAAATCTAGCTAACCAAGCAGACTAGGATGTATTTTTACGGTCAAAATAAGGCTATCCTAAATGCTAACGCCAAAGCCCTCGCCATGGACTCCGCCACGATATTGAAGTTCTTCCTTCCTGTGGTTCGTCGTAATTAATTGTTTGGTTTGAAGAAATAAAACTAGTCTTTTGGGGATATCGTCTCCCCTACAAAACTGTCTAAAGATGCGTCCGGGGACTCGAGTACCAATTCATCCAACTCATTCTCATTCTCCATTGCTCTGTTTAGTCGGATATTACTTCCATTCCCACGGAAGTATATGCCTCTTGAATCTTTCTTTCGTTGTCGATAAACAAAGGTTCCGAATGCAAAGGCTCCAAGAATGACAACTACCAGAACGACTTCGCCCGCTCTCTGGTAAGCCAGCCAGGTAGCTTGCTTCACGGAGTCGTTTTCTATGGAGTTATTGGATTCAGGCGGACGATCTTCGCTGGGTTTTTGATTCCTTAAATCTCCTCCTACCAGGCCTGATTCAAAGGCAGCATCGTTGGATATATCCAATCCAACAAATCTATTCAACATATCCAAAGACTGTCGAGCATAATCAAATGGTACCATATGCGAGGCGTTGTAAACAATTACGTGCGTTAGGTTGCGAGCAGTTTGGTAATTCCCAGCTGGCATCCCGTTGAAAGTCCATTCATCAACTACTGCCAAATTTCCATTAGAATCTTCCAAGCCTGTGCCTCCATTCCAATCAAGAGCTTTAATAGCTTCCTCTGTGCCCCTGAAGTTGCAAATGACATCTTTATCTCCACTAAATAGAAGAACAGGAAGCTCCGCCAAGATGTCTGGGAGCAATTCGATTGCCGGTCGAGAATCTTGCGCTAGGAAAACCCCACTGACCTGCCCTGAACACTCGACCCAACCGCCAGTCTTATCTGGGGAAACGTGCAATGCTCTTAACACGCTGTCTTGGCGTAAATATGGACGCACGTAATCAAGATCAGGAGGCCAATTCATACCACAGGAAGGGAATGAGTCTCTCAATCGGAGGTCGTACATATTGATGCATTTCCCGGATGTTCTGGTCTGCGCAAGAATTTCCTGAAGCACTGCTTCACATTCGACGACGTGTATGCGATTCCCCAAGCTGGACAGGGATTTTGAGCATGCCGATACCCGGTTCTCCACGACTGCAGCAGCATCAGAGCCGCCTTGCAAAATACCGCTCTGATATGCAAAAGGTAAGTATGAGAGATATGTTCTTTGCGGATCAATCCATCCATTTCCTATCAGGATACCTTTAATTGGCACAAATCGAGATGCATCCTTTTTGTTCCTGTCCAAGAGCGCTTTGCATATGTAAGGGATGTGCTGCCCGGCAAAGGACTCCCCGGCGAGATATACATCATCACTCTGGTATTCTGGAAACAAGCTCAGAAATTTGTCGAGGAAAATCATCATGTGTTCTGCCATCTCTGGTAAATCCTTCAAAAAGGAGTCTGTATTGACATAGCTGAATCCAGTTCCAACTGGTTGGTCCACTATTATAGATTAGTTTAATTGACCCTCAACACACCAAACAGTAAGTTGGCGTATGTATGCCAACTTCCGTCATTTTCTTCTAGTTTTCCATCTTGAGTTACGCGATACGGCCCTACTTCCATTAATGCTCCATCAAGAGATGAGCAGCCGGGACCACCATTTAACCAAATAACCTACATAAGAATCATACTGTTATAGTTCGCATACAGTTCTTTGTCTATCCATCGTATAACGGCTTTGCACGTGCCAGAAAAAAAGATTAGCATTGTGTTGCTTATTGACCTCTATCGTGCCAGCATGCATGCGCGCCAACGGCGCATCCTCTGGTTGGCCTGGTAGGCTTTTCACGAAATAATCTGACGCTGCAGTGCCGGTGTCAGTGCGACGAATTGCATTACCCAAAGCCAAGCCCCATAAATACCATGCCTTCATCCAAGATTGCTGATGAATCGGCAATTTAAATTAAAATCACCGAATCTGCTTGCCTTACTGTACTACTACCACTACTTACACTGACTTACTCCTTACAAAACCAAATACTTTAATGATTGCATTGTCACTCCAACAATAAACACTGTACGGTGAGGGGCTAGCTACTCAGACTGCTGACGTCGCTGATAGCGGCAATGTCTGGTCAAAGTGCCCCCCTGTCTCCACAAATATGATTGTTATTGATTGTGAGCACAAATGGTCTCCGAGGAGAAATCCTGGTGGATCCTTTGACTGTATTGCATATGCTTTTCGCGATCGTTTGAAATAGGCACATCATCGAAGCTTTGCTAGCCGTACTCTAATGCTTGCACAAGTCAAATTGTTTATTGGCCGATATCAAACCCTGTTGAAGGGCTTTAGCCTTACGGTCGCACAGTTTTAGATTCTGTTAGTTTTGACAGTGAGTGGAGTTGTGCACTTCCAAAAGGTGGAACATTAGATAGCTTACATATCTTTGCTAGGCTAGTGTATGTAAGACCCACATGACCCGAGGAAACCAGAGAGAAAAAGATAGGGAGCGCAACTTGAAGAAGAGGGCTGCCTCTCAGACAAAGCGAACATCGGGGGCAGACTTGAAACAAGCTCAAGAGCGACATGCTTCAATTATGAGAGCGAAGCAGAAGGCATCTGAGGAGAAGCACACGCAGAAGGGGAGCGGTACGTAACAAGCACAAGTCGCGATTCTGAAGAGTAGCGATACACACAAGCAAGAGTCGCCATTCTGGAATCATAAGCAATATAGTAGATTGGGCAGCCACGCCCAAAAATAAATTACAAATGAAGCTTTCTAGAGGCAAAATTGACAATTACTTTAGCGTTACAAGCTCTTCAGCACTAGTAGGATGAATGGCTACAACGGCATCGAAATCTTTTTTGCATGCTCGCATCTTTATCGCTACGCCGAAACCTTGCAGCATCTCTGACGATCCGAGACCGGCGATATGGAGTCCAACTACTCGCTCCTCTTTCCCAACACAAATCAGTTTGTAGGCAGTCGGACTTTTGTGTTCCGTCATGGCGTAATACATTGCAGTAAAGCGAGTGTTGTATATTTTGACATTCTCGTCACCGAACGTTTGTCGAGCTTGGGGTTCGGTGAGACCGATCGTGCCTGCCTCTGGATGCGCGAAAACTACTGACGGAATGTTTTCGTATTCAAGACGGCTTTTCAAAAACTCTGGTGGACCGAACAATCGGTCAGCAAGTTTTCTCCCAGCTGCAATAGCCACTAATTGTTACAAGCGTTCAGTGGAAATACTTACCCGGAGTGAGCTGGTACTCGCCACAAACGTCCCCAAGCGCGTGTATATTTTCGGAAGACGTGTTTTGAAACTCGTCTACTTTAATATAACCATCGTCACTTAAGTCGACATTGGCTTTCGAGATTTCGAGTCTTTTCACTTCCGGAGTACGACCTACTGCCCACATCAGCGTATCCACTTCTAAGACGTTAGGTCCATTCGAGTCTTCAAAATGTATTTTTAATTGACCAGATGACATTTTTTCAACTTTCTTGATCGTTTTTGAGTTTTTATGTATCATAATTCCTCTTTTCTCATAATTATCCATTATTACATCTTGAATCATCGGATCAAAGGTCCTAAGAAATTTATCGTGGCGAATGAACAGGTGAGTTTGGCTTCCAAGTGCATTGAATATTCCTGCAAACTCTATTGCAATGTACCCAGCCCCTACCAATGCAACGCGCTTTGGTTGTGCACTGAGTTCAAAAAACCCATCACTTGTAATTCCATGCTCGTAGCCTTCACCAATCGGAACGGTTGGTGTTCCACCAACGGCAATGAGGATATGCTGTGCACTGTAGAGTCGCTTCCCAGAGCCATCAAGATGGTCAACCTCAACCTCGGAAGGTGAGACAAATTTGGCCCATCCTGGAATATACTCCACGCTTTCATTCAGTAGATTTTTTTCGTATATTCCATTTAGCTTTCGAACATATTCGTCTCTTTTATGTTTGACTTCCGCCCAATTAAAGGCCACGTCGGCTGGTGTAGCGAACCCATAGTCCCGGCTCTCACGAATCCGATCAGCAGTATCGGCAGTGCTCCACATTATCTTTTTGGGCACGCAGCCGACATTAACGCAAGTTCCGCCTAGCCTGCCGCCTTCAATAACAGCTACCTTCTTCCCATATTTGGAAGCTCTCCTTGCAGAAGCGACACCACCTGAACCACCACCAATAACTAAGAAGTCGTACATTTTATTTATCGGCGCCATCTTACTGAAGTGCTGTCGAAATCGAATTAGTCTGGTCGCCACGATGTCAGAAGAGCTCAATTCTCAACCGTAACCGAATAGTACAAATTTCGATTACGTAAATTCATACGGCGATCCTTTGCGACACTACTGAAAATGCTATTACTATTTACTAATGTAACTTATGAATATGCTGCATTCAAAAACGCATAGAGAACTTTACGAAACCTTGACGGAAAGGACCGTTCTTTGAATTGTTAAGCAAATCTCCAAAATTGACAATCTTAATTTTGTGAAGTTATATTCGGACCAAGCTTTCGCAAAATCCCACAAAGATATCAGTCGCCACTTATCAAAGCACTTAATCGATTCCAACTGCTCTTCGTAAAGACAATTAGCACAGTATTTTCCGATGATGAAATAATTCCTTTCCGGGACCATGGTGGCTTTCAAGCTCTCATCCAAGGCTCGCATTAGGTCATTGGTTTTGAGAATTAAAAGGATCAATCTGGGAACATCGCTTAAGAGCTGAATCAAGTCACCAAGCAGCCTCCCGCTCACTGCTTGTCTCATTCGACTATTCTCCTCCTCTGTCTTGCTGGTGTTTATTGAGTGGGCAAGTACTTTGAAATCACGGCCAGTAATCGCACTTGCAAAAAGAGGGAATTTATCTTCGGGAATGCCAGCAACTATGTGAGAGTATTTCCTCATAGCGGGTAAGTCGCCTTTAAGAATTGCTAGCCAAAGTCGGGCATAGCTTCGCTGCGTATCTATTGGAATCTGTCTATAGAGGCCATGATCATAAAGGATTATCTCAAAATTATAGGATGAATTCGAACACGAAGGCTTGGTTCTGATTGCAACATTTCCCAGGTGTGGATCACAGTGAAGACCACAGGTTTCATATCCAAAGATCATTTGATTGAAAACTTTCGAGATTTCGACGGCTACTTGATTTTTAGAAATATTGTTTTCTTCCAAATAAGCCGAGTTATCCAGCCGCGAGCCAGGAAGATCTGAATTAGAATTCACATGCAACTACCCACACTCCATTATCAGTATTCTCTTTGATGTGTGATAAACCTTTGGCACTCGTAAAGGGGATCCTTTTATATTTCGAAAATAGTTGCTGCACTGCTGTAGATTGTACGCTTCTTCTCGGAAATCTAGTTCCTTCGGCAAAGAAGTCTCCATTTCTCCCTATCAGTGGGGTTCTTTAAATTTGATACCTTCATTCAACCACGCCATAGGGTACTGAGGAAAAAAGTATTTAATGCCCTCGAATACAATTCTGGTGAGGTGTAAATCCACTTTTAGGAAATCGTCCAAGAACGGATGCTGTATCTTTACTGCCACCACTTGACCGTCTGGAAGAACAGCCCGGTGGACTTGTGCCAATGATGCAGATGCTAAAGGCATTGGGTCAAATTCGTGAAAAAATTCGTCAATTGTATGTCCAGTCTCTTTAAGAAACACGCCATACACATCTTTAGGCGAGGACTTGGGACACTGATCCGTAGTGGGCGTAAATGTATAAACCCATTCTGGAGGGAGAATATAATTCATCGCACTTAAATGCTGCCCAAGCTTAAGAAAGATGCCCCCGTTCTTTTGCATGACTACTAGGGTACGATTAGCACACCTCTGATGACAATCTGAAATGGCAAGCCGACGCTTAGTGTCATCTTTATAAAATTTCGAAAGGGTGACGTCGTAGTCTCGAAACGAGAGCAGAGCTGCTTCAAGGACTCGGGCCGACCGTATACAAGCAACTTTTAAATTCACCAAACGTTCTTTGTTGTATGCGACAGCCAGCGTCCCAAACACCACAGTTGTGCTAAATATCAGTCTTTTTCTTGGCTTAAAGAGGTGCAGACTTCGCCTGGCTGTCGACATATTTCGCATGACACCCTTATTTTCCTGAATTTAATACGTAGGAAAGAGGAAAGAGGAAAGAGGAAAGAGGAAAGAGGAAAAAGGAAAAATTAACGGTGGATTGCACAGGTGCAGAGAGACGTTGGGGATTTTCGAAGGTATTCCAGATGGTCTCACATAGAATTCAATTTACTACTAATATGCATCTGTGTCCGAACAGTATTTGCAAGGTACACAACCATCAAAACGTCCTGCAGGTGAGAATTAAAGAGGGTCTCCACCTCTTCAGCCGTCAAACTTGGCGCGAGGCTCAGAGCGCTCAAAAGACTATGTCCAACTTGCGCATTTGGCTTTTCGTTCCCATTCTATATTAGTGCCATACCCTTAATAACCAACCGTGATTTTGATGACCAACGCAAGGGTCGTGTCAAGCATATTTATTATGCTCTTAATCGAATCTTCCAATGTTCTAATGTCGCCTTGGAAGTCTCGAGAATTAGAAGTCGAGACAGAATCCTTTGAAACAAAGTCCACTGAAATATTAGTCTCCTTCTCGCAATTGAACCTACGGCCGATTCGCTCTGCGTCGCCATATTGTATCTCATGAGGTATAGGAACAAAGAGGCAGCTCTCTGCGACTCTTTCCGCTCTTATCCCCACGTTGGACGACATGTATGTGTTGCATGCGAATGAGAGACCAGGAGTTACCGAGACTGCAAGGTGGATAGCTGGAAATGGGTACGTACCATCTGGAGGCGAGGCATAGAAATTTTGGATAAGTGCGCTGAAGGTGTTTAACTCTAGGGAAGTCGCATACCATCCAATAAGGACTTCTCGCGGATTTGCTCTCTGATGTAATAAGAGCATATTCTTTTGGTATTCCATATCAACTTCCACTTGATCCAAACTCTCACTGTGAGGCACTCCAAAACTGTTACGTATCTCCAATTCATTGCCATCTTCTGATCGTGTTCCGAGCAGGGTTCCAATGACACGATCTTGTCCCGGATTTCGCCGAATTGAATGATCTAATATTGACCACAATGCCTGCACATGGATCGTTACAAGCGTAGGGCCATTGTGTTTGGCGGTTGTAGTCTGCGCTTGAGGTCCCAGATACAAAAAGCCCGGCGCTGGAGGCTCTTCCATGCGTAGTCGAGTGTATAAATGTCAGGTACGAGCAGTCTACCCGAGTACGACTACGCACTTCTATGGTAATATGCGAGGATTTCATAAACTGGCGGCTGCTTACCCAAATCGAGAATAATGGAAGCTTATGAGGCACTTAACCTTTTGCTCACCAGCCATCCTCGCAAGCGTGCACGGTCTGATGGTAAGACTTATCGTCAAAGACTTGACCAATCCACAAAACGAACATCAAATTCAAAAACTGCGAATGTGTGTTGTCCTGAATTAATACCAGATACTTTGACGAGCGTAGGACAAAAAGCTCTTCAAACCGACGATGGATTAAAGCCAAGTACTAGCGAATTAGTTGGCATGACATCTTTCGACCAACATATGTCCTATGTAGACACTCGGGCCCAGAATAGGGGACTCTCGCTAGGTCTTGGGAAGCAGTTTGAAGCAGACCAGGTGCATATACCCAAACTAGGTGACTTTAGAAGCAAAGAGTGGGAGCTTTCCGAAAGGGACTTGGGCGACCTTTCCAATGTCGTACGCCGTCCGAAAATAAATAGGGGAATAGATTCTGTCTACACCAGGGCGAGTCTGCAGTCCAAGCCGTTTCTTGATTTGTTTATGACTTACCGAGATGTGCACTATATTACCGTGGACGTTGCACAAAGACGGCACATTATGTGGGCATACGCATTTCATGCCTTGAACCACATCCTAATGTAAGCAATCTGAATAAGTTTAATCTCTAGAAACCGTGATCAGATACTCAAACACAACGAAATGCAAAACCGTAAATCCCAATCTGAAGGTAACGAGTGGCGTGATCAAGGCTTCACAAGGCCACAGGTATTAATTCTTCTGCCCTCGCGCAATAAATGTTTTGAACTGTGGAACCTCTTCAACGAGATACTCGGCTGTGAGCAAAAGGAGAGTGAGCAACGTTTTAACGAGGAGTATGGTCCACCAAATTCAGAGACTCTGGATCCCAAGAAGCCTCCGGATTTTCACGATCTTTTTCGCGGAAATACCGATGATTTCTTTCGGATTGGCCTTAGAATCAACCAAAAAAAGTTGAAGATTTACTCCGCATTTTATAAATCGGATATTATTATTGCATCTCCAATTGGACTAAAGAGTCTTATGACCGATAATAACAACTCTAATGCTGATTACCTAAGTTCCACTGAATTGGCAATCGTTGACTATGCTGACGCGCTAACACTGCAAAATTGGCAGCATGTTGAGTGGATTTTCCGGTCACTAAACCTTATTCCCAAAGAATTACATGACTGCGACTTCAGTAGGGTCAAACTGGCTCATTTAGAAGGTCAAGCAGCTTATTTACGTCAAACTTTGCTTTTCTCACAATTTAATCTCCCGGAGCTAAATACTTTTAAAACCAAGCACATGTTGAATGTTTCTGGTGCGTTGATTAGCCGACCAAAGTATGATAGCGTACTTCTGACATCTATCAATAAAGTGAGACACATATTTCATCGATTCCAAAGTGTTGCACTTCCTAATATCGCCCAAGATAAGATGAAGTATTTTCAGGACGTAATCGCCCCAAATTATCTAAATCTTTCTAACGGTGCAGGCATGCTTTTGCTTGTATCGTCCGAAATCGAGGTTTTCCGTGTAAGGGATCTCTTGCCTATAGGTGAATTCGACGAGATCAGTGAACACACCAAAAACTCCGACATCGTAAGGGCGAGAGCACGGTTTATATCTGGGGAGACTAAAATTCTGGTATACTCCCTTCGCGCACATCATTTCCGAAGGATGCAAATACGTGGAGTGAGAAGAGTGATATTTTATTCCGTTCCTCAGAACCCTATATATTACAAAGAAATAATCAGCTTCTTGGGTCTCCACAGCACATCGGCAGCAACTGATTCCAGTATGAATACTGAGAGCATAGGCTTATTTTCGACATGGGACTTCATGTTGATGGAGCGTATTGTTGGGACAGCTACAGTGTCGACGCTTTTCCATAGCCAGGACAGCAAATTCGAGTATAACCTGTAAGCAAAACGTCCTAAATAATGCGTGTATCTGATTGTTCTTCCCAATATCACTATTACTGTGCAAAAACTGAGAATGCCATGAGCAAGCAGCAGAATGAGACGTAGGGGCTCAGTCGCTCTCCGATTCTCGCCGCTTTCCAAAAAACACCAGTAAGCCTAAGTCAGTCCTTGTTTTATAAGCTCTGTGTACCCTTGTTTATTGCGGTCCATCAAGGCGGGGGCGACTTGGTGGGCGTAAGTACTTGTGCAAACAAGCAATAGCAGTACCATGAGCAGAGATTGGAAGTTAAATAACGCAGACATGACGCAAGAATCAAAGTAGTATGTTTTATAGTCCACCTTAGAGTCTGGTTTTTTGCATCAACGAAATTAACCACATCAAGGCATTTCGTGGATGTCCGGTGCACCACGTGGGCCCCGCCGCGTCAGGGGCCAGCATCTGTTTACGCGTGAGCTCAAGAGTATGATGTACGCTCATGGAGATGTGGAAACACCACTCGCAGAAAGTGTGACGGTCCTTGAGGACCTTCTACTAGATTTCATTATCGAGAGTTGCCATCAAGCCACTCTTGCGAGCGGTTCACGTGCAAAAGTACGTGTAGACGATTTCAAATTTGTCTTAAGAAAGGACTCACGAAAACTTGGTAGAATTGACGATTTAATTCGCATGCAGAAAGTTATCACGGATGCTAGGAAACAGATACGCTTCGATGAAAAGGATGGAAAGCTGATGGGTCGTGACGAGGCGCCGTGAGGTGTTGTTTCTACTTTTCTTTGGAGGGAGAATCGGAAGCGCATTTCTCAGCTCGGGTGACACCGATTTGTTGCGTGTGTATTTGTTTGAGTGCCCGCTATTTTAGGGACCATCAGGACCTGTTTATTGTCGCCATTAAGATGCGTTGTGGTTTCTTCTTTGCAGTCATCTTCAATAAGCTCTTGCTCTCGGGGTCCATGGCCAGCAACCATGGTCATTAGGAATTTGGGTGTGTTCGTTATGTCTTTGAGACAAAGGCAGACTCGAACGAGAGATTCGAGGGGTGGAAGACATCGGTGACTATAGGGGAAAAAATGTATCCACATTGAATTTCGGGAATTAGGAATCGTACATTATGCTAACCATCCAATTTTCGATCACCTCTTGACGACGTCCATGCCAATATCTTGTTCCACGCCCTGGGAAGGCATAACCAGGAATCGAAAGAAGCCTCAGCTCTTCAAAGGCGTTTCCAGAATTCTTTGAATACCACAGCAACTCGTGGAGTGCACCTGGTTTATGGCAGCACTAGGGATTACTAGGACATTCTGTGTCTCCACTTTGACGTAGCTGCTGCAGCTGTCTGCTGCGTTGAAGAGCCATATCCTTCCATGTGTCTACTGCGATATTTTCGTTTTCGAAATTGATTTCCGCTAGAGACTTCCCAAAACAAGCTCCATTATGAAGTGCTTCTTCCTGAGTCACCTTGCGTCTCAATGATGCGTACAGCTGTGTTTTGTAATAGAGACTTAGCACGTGTACGCGCGCCTCGCTCGTGGACATATTGCCTTTATCCGCCAAGCTACTCTGGCGATCAACACACTCCTGAGCATTATTGATGCCGCTGTTCAACCCATTTCGCGACACACGTTCGGACGAGTCTGTTTTGATCTCTTCATCCTCGGTAATAGTCTGGGGTTTGGCAAGTTCCCAAGGGTGAAGACGATAGAAGGCTGACCTTATACTGTCTTCAGGGTAACTTATCGTAATTGGTCTGAAACCTTTGAGAGGTTTTCGCGGTATCTTCTTGCCGCTTGCTAGAGGCTTTCCGAGGCCGTCAAAATGTGAGTTCCTAGGAGAGATAGCTGGCGGTGGGTATGTCGCCATTATACGATACCATGCTGGCTCTTCAATGTGATTGATCGAGAGTAGTTCAGAGGTTGCCTGTAGGATCTTGCGACGACCAGTTTCTCGCATTGAGAGACTTTAAGCCGAGCGTCTCTTCCTCTCTCCTCTACACGTCGATATGATTGTAGACCCGGGGATATATTTTTTAAATTTGCACCGAGTCTATATATGGTGGATACTCGGGCTAACGGAGTAAAATTTAAACTCACAATAAAATAGTGCATTGATAAGCTAACAGACTTGCTAAACTTGGCGGATTCTTGGCACTCTTCCATCACTGCAACTTCTCCATTACAGGCCCTTAGTGCTGTCCGGCTGTAAGTCCTGGCGGCGGTTTCTGCGTCTCTATCATATACATACCGTATACGTTTCTGCATATACCGTTAAATGGACTTCAACAGCTCCATTCACGGACCGGTAACTTGGAGAGGTCAGACCAGACTAAAGGCAGTGCCAATGCGGAGGTTTGCCACCAATCCAATGGTTACTACTGCACCCGAGCCTATGGAGAGGTCACGGTCGCACTCTGAAACTCAGCAATATAAGGATGTCAAGCGGCAAGGCTTGCCAGCCAAGCGGGATGAGCTAAGTGCATTATTGGAAGCTTCGAAGAGCTCTGTACGTCACTCTCGAGGATTTTCACACGACTCCTTTGATCCAAGTGATCGCACTCGAGCACTTAAGGCCGATACCTACTTATCTAGAGATACGCAATCTCCAAGGGCGTATTTTACTCGCTTCTCACGTCAATCTGACGCTATAAAAGCCCACTTGGCCTCGGACAAAGTGTTTCAATTGGCCCATGACCTTCTCTTTGCTTTCTGGCGAGTGCATAGCTCGTGTTTGGATTATCTTTCGGTATGCCCAGCAAACCCTTTCCTTTCCATGATCGAACGTCTTCTATTTAATACAGACGTTTATATGACAGGTCTTGTTGTCGTCCTAGAGAAAAGGGAAACCGAAGAGAATTCGCTTGCCACCGTTGAAATTTTGCATGCATCAGTATCGTGTTTATGCATATTCCGTCAGCTGACGGAGACTTTGCAAAAGCACAGTTCCGAGATAGTGGAAACAACGGACCTAAAGTTTGTGCGAGCTTCACTGATGTCATTCTATGGAATATCCTTCGAGCTACAAAATATCTGGAATCTATTAAAGCCAAACATGATGGCCGGTCATCAAACCGGCAGCTCAAGATTCAATCATCGACTCAAGTCATCGAGTGCGTCGTCAAATACGTCAAACACGGGTGGCAGCAATGCGAGTAGCAATTCGACTTCGTTTGCTATGCCTCCACCTCCGCTTCCTTACAAATCCGATATGTCCACGCCCCAGACACCAATGTCATCGCAATCGTTCAATATAGGGGAGCTTCAACCCGCAGACGCCGACGATGTGCTTTTCGATAAAGTCTCTTCCGCTACAAATGTGTCGCTCTCCGTTTTGGCAATACTCACTGATGCTGTGGCAAAGTCGGTGTTACAAAACAGTCAAAAGGACATAGCAGCTGAAAGTTTGGATAATGCTGTGCCATCGAAGCTCAAGGAACTAGCGACGATGAGTCTGTCGGCTGCTGACGTCGCACGACAGTTGAAAGCACACCTACACATTGTACGTGATGCTGATATAAATCAACGCAAAAAGTTCTGGGAAGATACACAGGCTTTTGTTAAGGTCGTGATATCCGTCCTTGCTCTGGCGAAGACCGTATCTATTGAAGCCAATGAATACAGATTCTCTGAGAACGTTCTTTCGGGTTTATCTACCCTCACAAGATCCACCAAAGAACTGACTATTCTTCTCTCTGTGTCATCTTTTGGATCCATGGGGGATTCTTCATTGCTCTCGACATCTGCTATGGGTTCCACACCCTCTTTACCGGCCACGCCTCTCTCTGCCGCCTTAGGACCTGCTGCGCAAGCCGTGGTGTCATCTCCCGGGGGGCAAAACGTGACTGGTGGTAATTCATCAACACAGCATCAATCGCCTTTGTAGCAAATTACTATGTTGAGAATCAGAAGTAGGCGTATGCGAACCAACTGAAACCATTTGAGGTCATGCAAATAGCTAATATAATCATAGTACTTGGCCTGGCATAAGCTTTGATTGTGTATTCTGCACGTGCATATACAATACGAGTTACTGTGTCAGGTCCCTTCGTCAGTGAGGAATGCAACCGCACCAGCCATCAGCGAGCGAATCTTTGCGTATATAGCCTTTCATAACGACATTTACCAGAATCAAAAGCATTTACTTATGACCGCGAAAGTATGTACATTCGGCTTCAGTCCAAATTCCAACATCTCTGCAAATTTTTGCCTAGCAATGCCGTACTGTTTCTGCTTAACATAACCCTTCATTAATGAGGTGTATATCCTAACATTAGGCAGCACTCCTTGCGCAAGCATGGACACCCAGATCGCTTCCGCTTCTTCTAAGCGTCCGTGTTCGGCCATTTGGTTTATGTAGTAACCGTATGTTACCTCGTCGGGCTTACTGCCTGAATGTATCATATGCTGGAGAATTCTCAGTGGAAGATCATTTGACTCAGGATTGGAGGCCAAAGCTCCAAGGAAGATTGTGTGCAAATGTGGTGTGATTAAGTCAAAGTGTTCCAGAAATTTGCAATAAAGTGCCCAAATTTCTTTGGGTGAGACAATGAGCTTCAGAGCTTGATGAACGATCAATGACGCTGACACAGCCGTCAAAGGTAAAAGTCGGTTTGAGGTGCTGCTTGGGGCAAAATTTGCTAATGGTAAACTCAAGCTAGAAAGATCGAAAATGAGAGCTGCTTGTCGTAGTACTTCTCTTGGTCCTTTCATTTGTCGCAGAACTTTGAGAGAGTCGGTCTGTACGTGTACGTCTTCACGTTCTCCATTAGCCATAGCAAGCTGTATGACACTTTCTGCTTTTTCAACCTCGTTTTGATTTAAGAATGCATTCGTTAGAATGGAATAAGTATAGGGTGATGGAGAATGCCCTTCGGCGATCATCCTGCCATAGAGTTCCTGGACAGTAGACGTCTGTTGCCGACGATGAGCATGGGTCAGAAAGATGTTGTAATTGATGGTACTAGGTGTGAACCCATCAGCTAGAAGCTTTTGAACGTATTCAATGCCCAAGCTACGATCAGACATGTCGAAGAACTCCTTGATTAACCGTGAGTACTGCCTTGGGGTCGGAGTACCCACTAAGCCCCCCAGGCTTTGATAAACAACCCATCCAAGATCGACGAATTTCCAATCGAGAAGTTTTCGCAATATTGTCGACTTGACGTGTGAGTGGGTAGTCTGGGAACACTGCGCAGCCAAATCGACAAGCATTTCGGCACTCTTGATATCAGACCGTTCAACCAAGATCTCTAACGCGCTTATAGAAGGGAGCAGTCGATGAGCTTTGGCAATCTCGTTGAGTATAGAGACACAAAGCATGGTTTGCCCTCGGTGAATCATGTTCACAACGCAGTCAGTCAGTAGTTCACGTTTGACATGATCGCTACCATTCATCATTGCACGTTTCAACAGTCGTCGCGCTCTTTTTGCCTCGCCATTTTCTATGCTTCGAAACAGTCTTTCGTGCTCCGATTCGGGTCTCGTCTTTGTGGAGAAAGCGGGATCATGTCTGCAGAGAACTCTTAATCCTCTAATAGATGGTGAAATTCTGTATGGCAGAAACAGTAAAAACCCCTGTCTCTTTCGCAGAGGTGAGTTCTTGCGGATGAGCGCCAGCATGTATACAGGACGTCATTAGAAACTGCTCTTGCTCTTATTCGGATATACGAGTAGCGTAGCCTCAGCGTAGGTTACAGGACAAAACTTACGAAATTCGAAATTACCATCACACACAGAGTTTACTTGAATCTAGGATTCGAAAGATCTGCTTCGCACTGATTTTTACAGCGGTAAATCACTGATAAGTCCAATTGTCGAGCTGGAACACAGTTCTGTGCACGCTGCTATTATGTTGGCCTTCTATACGAGCAAGCCGAATTTCTCGCCGCGAACCAAGGTGCGATGCTTAGTGGACGCGGTGACTTTATGTGAACTGAAAATCGCCAATGCTAACCTAATCGTATTTCGGCCCCTCACAAAGCATGTAGGGCATTGCTGGAACTTGTTCGGAGGCAGCTACTGTGATTGAGAGAGTATTCACCCGCACAGACTCAAAACCAGAAGACTCAAAGTCGGAAAAATGGGACAAGGTTCTATGCTTTTCTTGCAGAGAGCAGGATAACGTCAAAAGGAGACTGTTCAAAAGGACAACAACCGGCAATGCGATTCTTAAGTCGAATCAAATCTGGATTGTTATCCAATTTTGGATCGACTATGGCTCCATTCGCCACATGCTTGCGAATCCTCGCAACAAGATGCTATGAAAAGGAATGGAAGCCCTGGAGTATCCCATCAACGTTGATGATGAAGAGAAAGATAATAAGCCTTGGGCATCAGTAGTGCTCTGACTTCACTCAGGCGAGAACGTGATTGAAACATGACATAGCTCCTGATGCGTGAGGGCATCTTAAGATGCGGTACGATTCAATGGCTGTAGGAAGTCAGGCGCTGGTGCAGAGTCAATATCTCCAACTGTATTACTCCAAATGCATGGATATCGATAGATACTGCAAAGCCTTAAGACAATCATGGAACGATGGCGGCTGAGGCTTACTAGAGTCTGAAGTCGCATTCGCCAGAAAAATCGAATCTCCTACAGTTCTAGCGCGGGATCTGGCTGCCCCGATATTAAGTTTCTGAAACGTTAGATAGACATTCGCTAAACCCGGCGATCTAATGCCAAAAGTTGTCGAAAGACACTTTTACCGTCATTCCGGTTCTTTGTTGTGAAACTGGGTAAGGCCGGAAAGAACTAATTGGTTTATTTCTGTAGCCGGAGGAAACCTTGGGTTTACGCGGATGGTACCATTCTTTATCCTGTTTCCGGAACAGATACCACCAAAGCCGAGAGGAAAGCTCATCCTGGTAAGGCCCTCGGCTATATTGGTCCGGATACAACCGTACAGTACGGTGGTGGACAAAATTGCGCCAATGCCTTATTAAAATTTTAACTCTATCAATAACTTAGGGGTATTCAAAAACCCAATCTACGAAATTCAATATTTTCCCTAAAACTTGGATCATCTAATCAACTTGAGCAAGCAAAAATAGGGACAGTGATCGCTAAAAGATGTACAAATTCATCGTGATTCCAAAGGACTCAAAGGAATGTTTGGAATGCGAAACCCCCATTAGTTGCATTGCTTGCTGCTTTCGGCAGGATTTTTTACTTAGGATTAGTGGATGAGCTGATCATGTCAATTATGATCAGCTCATCCCCACTCATATTTAGCCGTGATTGTGCGGACTGACGATCAAGAACAAGAAACACTCAATGGCTAGACTGAAGGGAAAAGAACCCTACACCAAATGGACCGAGGCGCTCACGGCGGCCTTGATCGCAGAGTGGGCGAAAGATCCTTTGCAAATGCGAGTTAAAAAGTCCATGTTTTGTCGTAAATAAGCAAGAAACTCGCACTAGGGGTTGAAGGATGAGAAAAAAGCGATCACAGCAGTAGTCAATCAAGTTGACAAGCTGAAACGGCTCTACGACAAAGCCGAGGCCATTAGAAACGCGACCGGTGCTGGCAACACCGACGAAGCCACCTTAGAACAACAGGTGCTGAAGGTTTGCCCCGTGTATGACTCCCTCCATTTTCTTAAAACAACTTACGGGCCCGAGTCCAATGTCCATGCCTCAGCAAGCGATATTCCAGCTGAAACAGCGCAAGTCAGTGAGGCCGAATGCAGTGACACGAGTTCTTCACAAGATGAAGGTCCAGTGATGCCTCCTGCTGAAGTGGAGATCGAAGATGCTCTAAACGATTCAAGCACAAGTCGGAAACAGTCCTCCAAGCGCGCTGTCAAGGCCAGAAGCAAAACGAACCCCCTAGCTTCAGTAATGGCGATCCAGAGTGACACAAGACTGGAGCTAGAAAAGCTGCGCAACGATCGCTTTGAGAGAGAGATGGAGCTCAAGGCAACGCTTGCGAAGACCTCCGCAGAAAATGATGCTCGCGGCTGCGAAGTCGAAGCCACAAAGGTCGATATTGAGCCCAAGAAAGCGGAAACGGAACGGCGTCGAGGTTTGCTCAGAGATTTCACCCCCTTTTAAAAGAGCAAGGGGTTGTCCGAAAATTAAATATGGCGCCTGCTGGGAGTACCCGAAGGAGAGGACTCATGACTCTGTGTGAGAGGCCAGAGCAGTGCGTAGTATGTTTCCCCTGATACAGTGGGGTACAAAAAGTATTGCAACCAAATTGGCTTCACAAACTCAACACCAAAATTTGACCAGCGCTACAAAGCCACGATCGGTGCCAATCCCGAATTTTTTTTATGCAAAGTGGGTCACGTGACTTTGTTTACATTTCAATCACGCAATACTCCTCGCGGGCGCCTTTATTGCACTCGTTTCGCCCACTTTTAGGCAACACCTGCTTTTCACAAACACACCACTCACACTAATGCTCTACAGTACAGTACTCACCGACCATTGTGCAAGCCTATCACGATGCCGGTCTCAGCAACAAAGCAATTGCTGATAGGCTTGGTTGTCACGTATCAAGCGTCGGTAGAATCCTCACACGGCGGGAGAAAGACGCATCCAAAGTTGGAGCATTGAAAATCGGAGGGCCCGCAAAGATCGTGCCACATCTCGAGCGCAGGGTCGTAAGAGACGGTCGGAAATGCAGGAGACAACCTCTGGCCGCTTTGGCAGCCAGCAATGGCATCCACGAGAACACCGCCCGCAAAATCCTCAAGAAAAACGGGATGCAGAAAAGGAGGGCAGTCAAAAAGTCATATCTGAACGACACCCATCGCAAAACAAGGCTTCAATGGTGCAAAGACCGGCGAAATTGGGGTGTTTCGCAATGGGAGAGGGTTCTCTGGTCAGACGAGGCCTGCGTCAAGGTGGGTGAGAA
>JAABUO010001133.1_pt1 | contig 37267 bp, 39 predicted proteins | sample 5559291 | NCBI WGS metagenome assembly JAABUO01 (sample SAMN10711878, study PRJNA513372) | rock metagenome | isolation source: Antarctica rocks | place: Antarctica: Victoria Land, Finger Mt sud
CTAAATCAGTTGAATCAGGTACTACATCGCAGGAAGGCATTCTTATCGAGGTGGGCAAGAACAATAGGGGGCTTTGTTGATATTGTTTCTATTTACAAAAAATAACCTTTTTGACGGAACCTTACCGTCTGGTTAGGGTTAACCTTAAAAATTAACCGAATCCTAACAGCGGTTAAAGGGTTATAAGGCGGAGATTACCAACCAAATCACACCTGAAATTCCAACACCCTTTGGAAATCGAAGCCTTCAAACTCCCCTTTTTGAAGCTTTCGAGCTCCCCCGACTGAAGCTTCCAAGCTCCCCTTTTTGAAGCTTCCAAGCTTCCCCGTCTCCTACACGGAGCAGTATCATATGAAGCTGATCAGACTTCCAGAGGTCTGTTTACGAATTTCAGGTGACTATACTTTTTATATACCGTTTGTCTTCGCGCGAGACCATCCACGGTTGGCTACGCTTTTGTTATACCGTTTGTCCCCGCCCGAGGTCATTCACGGTTGCATCGTAGTAGCTCTTCAGCTACATCGATCTGACTATTTTGACGCCGCTCGTTTTTTCCTTGCTAGCGTTCCATCTAGTCTTTATCTGGGTTTCATCCGAAGCCTGTTCCGGATGTAATTCTCAGCATCGTTCCTTGTTGTGATCTGTTCTGTCGCAATGAGTACAGTGATCAGAGTTCTTGCTCTTGTAGAAGGAGCGTGCTCTGAGAGTTTTCGTCTCGTTGTCCTCTCTATGCTGGTGACGTTTATCGTGATCCGCAAAGGCCGTGATCATTTCGTCGACAGTGAGAATTTTCTTCGCCGTGCGAGCTTCTTGAGCCAGATGAAAGATGTATGGCTTCAGCTCGATATGCAGTCTCATGTGAAACATTGAGCCTAGCAGTCAATCCGGTATGTCATAATTCATTGTCGAGCACTTAGCTGCGTTCTCTTTAACGTTCTGACCGTACTCGTCGAGAGTTTTAAAGTCGCCTTGCACTGACTGACAAATTGAATGAATGGTCAGATTCAACGTGATCATGTCGCTGACTTCATACTGTTTCTTCAGCATGGTTCACACGGCAACTTCATTTTCCATGCCTTTGATGTGAACTCTGAGCCCAGATTCGCAGATGAGCCGAATGATAGTCACGGCACGAGCATTTTGATCCTCCCAAGCTAAGAGCTTCTTCTTGTATGTTTCCTGCTCTTTTGACGACGACGACTCAGTCGACGTTGACTCCGGTTCAGTAGATGAAGTCTCTTTGCCTACGACTACTAGCCATAGCTTGTTCAGTGTAAGAATACTCTGAATTTCTTCCTTGCAGAAATCATAATTTTCAGCTCCTTTAAGCTTGGATATTCTGTAAATTCCCGAGGAACCTTCGGAGGCCATTTTGGTGACGATGACAGTGAGCTTAACGTACTCAACAAACGGAGCAACACTCCAGGCAGTTTACACTAACTCGGGCTCATAACCTGTTAGAATACGAGGTCATATGGGGCATTTAGTACATGGGGTTGAAGCTGGATTGGAGTCTATCTAGGTGGAAGGTGAAAACTCTACTAGCGGTCCCCAGCCCTATAGAATAGGGCGGAGATTACCAACCAAATCACACCTACAATTCCAACAGTAAGGTAGGTGGATAAGAGGTAGTAGAGCTAGGTACATAGGTACATATCTTCGAGAACACTGCTTTTTGACGGCCTTTCTTCCATCCCATTAGCAACCGCTCCATCCCTCACAAACTCCTCGATCCACCCAATGGTCATTCTACCGCACAACAAGTTAGCGTCATTTCCTTTCCCATTCCATTCAACCGGCCTGTCCCTTTTCCCAAATCCTATCCTCCTCGCCTCGTTCTACCACGGGGATGGAAACGACACCCCGTAATGAAAAAACCAACTTACACGCTCCTCTTCGTATCAGCAAAGTTCTCATGGTCCCCCACCAAGTGTTCCTTGTACCATGGATCCTTCTTCATCCTCTTATAGTCCTCAATACTCTTGAACACAGCCTGACTGAAGCAGTCAAAGTCCGTCACATTGGCGAACTGCGGGTCGTAGAGCTGGGCCATGAGCGCGCGAGTGGCGGTTGTGTTGTGTATCTTTGTTTGTTTTTGGTTAGCATAACATAATTGTTGCGCCTCTAATTCGCTCGCATCAAAGCCCGGCATTGGATTGTTGGAGCACAGACGAGCAGATGCAAGGGCTTAGCAGCTCGGTGTGACACCGGAAATCCAAAGAATGGGCAGGCGAAGGAAAAGGCTTAGAACGAGGCGGAAGGGTCTCACCATAGTCCACCGCACAACCCCGTACCGCACCATCAGATCCTGCGTCATCGGCGCCGAAATCTTGGTCATGTGATGCCTGTAGTCCTCTTCGCTCATGCCTGGCTTGCGATATCCGCAGATGGTCAAGCAGAGGAGTTTATTGTTTGATGTGCCAGAAGACTCTGGGATATCTGTTGAAGAAGAGGCGGAGACCATGTTGGCTGCGTGATTAGAGGAGTCTGCAAGGGGAGCTTGAGCTGAGCGATTTTAGCAGGATTATGAACATGATGCGGGAGATTGAAAGACGATGCGCTGACCGGGGGCTGAAAAGCACAATCCGGAGATCGCGAACTTCAGCTCCCAGGAGTGAGTCGGCTTTTGGCTCGGACTACACGGAGAAGAAGTAGTCCGAGGCTGAGTCGCAAGGCTGCCGCTGGAGGTCGGAATGCGGTTCAGTGGTACCTTTTGGAGGTCGGTGAGAGAATTGGGCTGGAGCTTGGTGGGCTGGTTGAGGTTCACGGGAGCTCTTTTGTGGGAATTTGCGATTCTTGGGGGGAAGGTTTTCCGAGGTCGAGTGAAAGTTTGGGTAGACAAGAATTTTGAGGGAACAGCAAATTCAAAGTGCATAGTGACTATGGAACACCAAAATTCATGTTCTATCTGCGTCTATCAAAGGTTTATCGAAAGTCTGTCCAACGTCTATCCAAAAAGGGACCCATTGCCGCAGCCACCCCCACCAATCCCCAATAGCCCCCCTGATCTCTAGAATCACAAGCAAAAGACCGAATGGTAGCAAGACCCTATCGGGTTCGATAACTCAATCAATCTCATGGGGCCGCCCCTTCTTCTTCTCCTAGCTATAGTACTCTTCCAACCACCCCCTCAAATCACCCATGGTTGGATACTCCAAGAATAAACTTCCCCCCACCGTAACCCCCAGCTCCTCCCGAAACTTCTCCGCAATTACCAGACTCATCAAACTATCAACGCCCAAGCTTGCAAAGCTAGCTTCATCGTGAAGATCCGCGAGCTCGAGCGCCGCTTCGTTGGCTATGAGCGCGATAGCTCTGGCGGCTGTGCTGTTGGATTCGGCTGAAATGGTTACGTCGGGGTTGAGGGGGAGTGGGCCGGCAGCGTTAACGACTGTCGGGACCGCGACCGAACTTGCGGCCAAGTCGGAGGTGGAGTTTGCGGGTGCAGATTTTGTGGAGGTGACGGCTTCGGTGACCACCGCTGCTTTTGGGGCTGGTTTCAAATGTGCGGGTGCCGGCTTCGATGATGATGTCGCTGCCGCTGCGGCATGAAGTTTGGGCGCCTCATCCGGGGCGGAGAAGAATCGGTTGATGAGGATGCGCGGGTACCGGCGGAACTGGATGCTACCCACCATGCCGATAATGGTAGCGTCCTGGAGGATGTAGACATCGCCAAGGTAGACGGTAGGGTCCTCGGGGGTGGGGATCATTTTGGTATATGAGCGGTATTTGCCCCCTGCAACGAGAGGGCGCGCGAAGCGCATGGAACGCCAGCCGGGGGTGACGCAGAAGTTTGTCTTGGTATCAACAACGTCGGAAACGTTCATGATGAAGCCAGCAAGATGCGCGACACTATCGATGAAATAGGGTGGGATGGTCCAAGTGCCGCCTTTCTCTGTTGAGAGAACGATGTCGGCAACGGCCTCGAATTCGTGCAGGATGATGGAGTGCATGCCGCGGTATTTTTCGTTGTAGTCCACTAGGTTGTTGGCAAAGAGACGGTAGGCCATGTTACGGGAGAATTTGTTGGCGGTACCTTCTTCAGCCAGGCGCTCGAGGGTTTGGATGCGGCCTCGGACTAGATGAGCGCTGGGTACCCAGGATGTAAGCCATTCAGTCGCGTCACCATAGTAGATGTTGGCGCTGGCAAATGGGTGGTCGACTGTGCCGTTAGAGTGAACGTTGTGCCACTTGAGATCGACGGTACCCGAGTGGATATCTGCAGTGGCAGCGGAGACTTGGATGAGCTGAGGCGTTTTGGTACTCTTCTGCGCTATGAGACCTTTGAGAACTTCTAGATTGGCTACGGTCATCTCGACCTTTCTGGCATCTGGCTTGAGCTTTCTGTAAAGATACTCGCCGAGGGTGTATGCGATGTCTGCATGAATAGACTGAATATAAAGTAAGAATTGTCATCCGCGACTGTCCTCTTCGAGTCGACAGAGTCAAGTTGACTTACCGATGTTACCACACCACATCCATTCATATTGTGTCCATTAGCTGCAGCAAGAAAGTCTGGCTGCATCAAGTCCGACTGCATAACCACTTTTCCCATTGATCCCTGAAAGTTTTCCTCGATAATCTGCTGAACAGTCGAAGTCCTCAGACTCGACTTCGGCACAGGCGCCGCCATGACTCCTTTTTCGCCATTGTAGTAACTGTTACCTTTGGTAAGCGCCCAGTCTCCATTATACATAATCCAGTAATTTTTGTCGTTCCAACTATACGTTGGCAAGTCCAATAGGCGAAGTCCTCTTTCGAAGGGGCGGTGAAATTCAATCCAGTCAATTTCCACGCCAGCACAATGTAGGGCACTGAGACTCTGCGTCATTGTCATCCAGCAGTCTTCGTCTCTGCGAAGCGAGGGAACGGCGACATTGACCGACGGGAGTGTGGCTTTAACGAAGCCCATGCAAACAGGATGAGGCCCAATCTCGACCCAGACGGTTTTTTCATCAATCGTACTGAATTTCTGTGCTATGTCCAGCCCCGAGAGAAAATTGACTGGCTCCCTAGTGGCTCGGCGCACATAGTTTGCGTTCACAGTCTTGTTGTCGAAAATGACCTTGCCTAACAAAGGCGATATCACAGGCAGATTGGGTGCCTGAAAGAGGACACCCCTTTTTGCAATCTCCTCGAAGTCGTCAAGAATAGGGTTTGTTTGTTCAGAATGGAATGCAAAGGGGACATCTAGACTCAAGCACCTGTAGCCTTCTGATTGCAGGGGCTCAGATACCGCATCGATCTGTTCCCGAGTTCCGCTGAGTACGGTTTCCTTTGGTCCATTGATACAAGCAACTTCGTATGATCTGTCGCCAGCGCTTTTTTCAATCTCGGCGGGCGTGCCGCGTACAGCCATCATCTTGTAGCTACCGCTTTGGCACTTCTTCTGGAGCAATCTAGCTCTTTGACCAACGAGAAAGATGGTGTCGTTTGCTGAAAGTACTCCGGCTACATGCAAGGCCGCGTACTCCCCCAAGCTATGACCGATGACAACGTTGGGCTTCACACCCAAGGAGCCCCAGTACTTAGCGAGTGCTATCTCAGTACATACTAGAGCAAGCTGGGTGACGACTGGGGTGTGTGCATGGTCCTTTTGGTAGTTCCCGTCGATTGCTGGGATAAACGACGGGAAGCCCTGTCCTTGTGCTAGAGAGTCCAAGTGCAGAATCTGGGATTGGAAATATGGAGAGTCGTGAAACAGTTCCAAGTCCATTGACTTATGAGACGATCCCTGGCCGGTGAAAGCGAATGCAATTGAGGGTGGCCCAGTCGTTGGAATTGGTTTGTGTGAGTCGACTGATTCAAGGTATGAAGCGAGTTGTTTAGTCAATTGTGCAGTGTCCGATGTGGGTATTGCCACTCGATGGTTATGGTGGTACCGTCGAGCCGTCGTCGAATACGAGAGATTTTCTAATGAAACGTCTGGGTTTGTGTCTAAATAAGTAATAAGCCGCTCCAGATTTCCCTTCATTGATACTTTACTTTTGGCAGATACGGCGATGACATGAGTTGAACGAGGGTCTATTTCGTATGTCTCTCTTATGGGTGCTTCTTCAATCGCAAGAGTCGTATTGCCCCCAGCGGCGCTGAAGTTATTCACAATAGCAACACGTTTTTTCCCAGCTACGTGAGGCCAATGTTGTTTCTCGAAAGGAATGTGAAGATTTCGTTTATCCAAATCTTTAGGAAATCCAGGGTTGATGCTATTCTTGATGCCTACATGTGGCGGTATCGCGCTTTTCTGAAACATAAGTAGAATTTTTAGCAGGGCCGTCACTCCGGCCACAGCTTCTCCGTGACCAACGTTTGACTTGACAGCGCCAATGTAAAGAGGCTGTTTTGAACTTCGACGCTTCGTGGTCGGGGCAAAAACATCCGTGATAGACTTGATCTCAACCAAATCGCCGGCTTGGGTACCAGTGCCGTGCATTTCTACAAAGCTGACATCGAGGGGATCCACTCCTGCTCTGCTCATCACAGTATTGTAAAGATAGGATTGAGCCCCCGCGTGAGGATGAGTGATGGAGATGGCTTCAGCCGAATGATTCGTCGCGGCGGCGAGGATGACGCCGAGAATATTATCGTTGTCTACTTCCGCGTCCTCGAGCCTTTTCATTACAATTGATCCAATACCATCTGCACGACAATATCCATCGGCTTCGCAGTCCCAGGTTTTACATGCATTAGGAGTCTTTGAAAGGAAGTGGCCATGACTGAGACCAGCAAATGCGTCGGAATTAGTCAGGACGTTCATTCCCCCAGCTACCACAGTGTCCGTATCGCCGTTCCAGAGCGAGCTACAAGCTGCCTGGATAGGAGCATTAGTAATCATCTATATGCCATGTAAGGGCGAAGACAGGATCTCAGACCTGTATTGTTGCTAAGCTTGAGGAACATGCGGTATCACAGCTAAAACTCGGCCCCGAGAATTTGAAGAAATAGTTGATACGCCCTGGGCCGAACGCACGACATCCGCCAGGGATGAAGTAAGTGCTGATCTCCTGAGCCGAATTGACTTCACGATAATCATCGCTGGCCTGGCCATAGAAAGTCCCAATACGGTGCGAGTTTGTGGCAGCTGTTCGATTCGCGACATAACCTGCTCTCTCAAGAGCTTCGTACGCCGTGACTAACGCAAGTCGCTGCATCGGATCGGTTTGTTGTGCTTCGCGAGGAGACATGTTAAAGAACGGTGCATCGAATAAGCCAGGTTCGTCAATGAAGCAGCCGTATGGAGTGTGGCTGGCATTGAGCCTCTTTCCATTAGGATCATAATGTGTCTCTACGTCAAATCGATCAGCGGGTATCTTCCTATGTACATCCAGACCTTGTTCTAGGAGATCCCAGAATTTCTCGGTATCTGTCGCTCCTCCGGGCAACCTACATGCCATACCCACGATCGCGATCTTGGATTGCATTGTTCCTCTCGGCGCTTCTTCATCTGTAGCTTTCTTGGCAATCCACGCTACGAGGTCCTCTGTCGATGTCTCAAAGTGCTGGAACTCGGATTTCAAGGCTGCCAATAGGTCGTGGATGGGGAGAGATATTCGAAAGACAAGCACCTGGCATTGGGAAGCTTCGATATTGCTGGCTTGTTCTATCACGCCCTGAATAACCTTGTCCCATTGGATTGACTGTGTAAGGAGTTCTGAGATGATTTGTTCGAACAATTCTCTCGCACTCTTTGCTTGGTATGGTTTTCCTGTGCCTGTTGAAAGCATCGGTATCCTTGGTGGGAATTTAGAGTCCAACCGATTTATCGAGCTTGTGCAAGCAATGCCACGCACATTCTGCTGATTGTAAATATGCTTCGCGTGGCATAAGCCTCCGTACACGGGCAGAGTGATGGATTTGCGATCACGTAAAAAGTCCGAATTGCGGAAAATGCCCTTCAGTCTTGATGGCGGGCCGCTTAGAGTCACTGAAGTCCGACTTAGTGCGCTGATAAAGATTTTACTGGCTTCGGGTGTTTTCTGGTGTTTTGGTCAATTCAAGTAACTGCAAGTGTATTGTAATGCTATAGGATAAGACCAGATCAAACTTACATCTCTAGTGTGTATCGCGTCGAGCTCTTTTTGAACCTCCTCTGCCGCGACATCGGGTACCACGCAGGCCCAAGTATCCGGCGGGCTTGTCAAGTCACGGGATTCTAAATTTTGTGATATCTCTTCTACATGGACACCAAGGCGGAAGGCAACACGCACCACTTCAGCACCAGCAAGTGGGATGTCTGCCAAATTTGGAGATAGTGAGACTGCGGCTGATGCCAATAGGCCGATACCCAAGCCAGCTAGACATGTGTTTACAGAATTGAAGTCAAATTCGTCAGGACAGTTCTCATAATATCTAGCAGTGTGAATTAGAACCGATCATGCACCGCTTAGCAGCGTGGGCATCACGTACCCTATGAAAGTCGCCAGCTCGACTACGCAGAGTAATATTCCGTCTACAGCTCCAGAAAGAGGGCCCTTGCGAAGCTCGGAATGATCTGCAAGGTTTAAAACTGTCTCGAAAGGTGGAATCAATGCTCTCAGCCCGGTAGGCAACTGCCGTACCTCGTCACGAGTAGCCAAAGTAGCCTCGTGAATGAATCTGGCCAGAATAGAGTGTTGCCTGTCTTTGCTATGGTTGTGCAGCCGGCGAAGTAGATCTTGTAGGTCATCGTGTGGAAACTCATTGCTGAAGTAAACGAGTTTCATCTTGTTAGATTCGCCTTGAGAATCTGAAGTTGGTGTGTAGATTGGCATTGTAGATGTGGAGTGCCAACTCGAACAAGGAGAGCTACCGTATGCCAAGAGTCCAGGCAGGGTGGACTCCGAAACCGTGGAATACTTATGCAGAAGAGAGGTTCGTATAGAAATTTTATGTGTACAAGGTATGGAAGAAAAGAGCAATTGAAGCAATCTTGGACTGGACAATATAGGTACGTAGGTCGGCGAACATCCAGAAAATAATTTGCATATGTATCTGATATATCAGGCATAGCAGAAGCATAGATAGTTTACAGCTTAGAATTCTACTTACGAATGACAAGGATCAATTCGACATCGGCCGGTATCGATTTACGCTGAACGGAGGGGTCAGCCAGCATTCCGAATCCTAATGCAATTGTGCTAGAGATTACATTACACCGCTCCCATAGAGTGTCAGCCCTAGCCTATTCGCAGCTTACTTACCCTATGTTCGGCATTGCAAATAAGATTAGCGCAACGGTGAGACTCCAGAAGAGTCCGAACCGAAACTTCGTCGTCGGAAATGCTTCGACAAGGCTGTGACTCAACTTACCAGGCCCGACAAACCCGAGTGGTGTCTCTTCTTCAAGAGATCCCTGTCATTTTTTTCCCAAGAAACCGCTTTGCGTGCAATCCGGGAACATCCACGCGGGTAATAGAACTCTTAGTTCTTGCAAATCTATGATCGCAAGAAAAAACGGATTTTACTCAAACCAAACCTTGTTACTGAGGTTGATTCAGAGTCCTGCAATCAACCACACATTGATTTTCAACATTTCTCTTTCTTTGACTGTGTTTTCGTCTGACGTTGTGGTAGAAGAGCACTGTTGCGATATTGATTTGGCCTGGAAATCCTGTGTATACCAATAGTTTTGTTACCCGAGTATTGACATCCACGATGGGTCAAGGAGGGTATCGTCAAATCAACAAAACGCTCAATGCTTGTGCTTTCGAGGACTACCTTTCAACGCAGCAAGCGCGCTTGCCCAAGCTAGGGGATGTAGAGCAACTTAGCCCTCGGGTAATTCGTTTACTGGGTCAGAACGCAGGCAAGGTAATGGGCAAAAATTGAAGCCCGTTTGCTCTCGCATGAGCCCCAGCAGCTAAAAGTGCTCTCAGTTTACACTCCAAGGAACAAACACCTACATCGTCGGTACCGGCTCATCGAGACTTATCATCGACACCGGCCAAGGCATCCCCGAATGGGCAGATCTGGTCTTTGCCACCCTCACCACCTCATCTATCGCCTTGTCCCATGTATTCCTGACCCACTGGCACGGCGATCACACCGGCGGGGTTCCCGACCTTCTTCGCCTTTACCCCCACCTCTCTACTTCAATTTACAAAAACACGCCCGGCAAAGGTCAAAAACCCATTGTCGACGGCCAAACCTTCAGCGTCGAAGGCGCCACCATCCGCGCAGTGCACTCTCCAGGCCACTCTCACGACCACATGTGCTTTATCCTCGAAGAAGAGAACGCCATGTTAACGGGGGACAACATCCTCGGCCACGGAACCAGCGCTGTAGAGGAACTCAGCATCTACATGTCCTCGCTGCGCACGATGGAGTCACACAATTGCGCTGTAGGCTATCCTGCCCATGGCGCCGTGATCTCCAACCTCCCTGCCAAAATTGCTGGTGAGCTTGCGCAGAAGCTGAGACGCGAAAAGCAGATCTTGCAGGCGTTGATCAAAATCAAGCGCGAGGGGAAGACAACGGGACAGGGGAAAACAGGGAGCGTGACGATCAAGGAACTTGTAACGGCAGTTCATGGCAATAGCATTGATGAGCAGGTGAGAGAGATGGCGCTCGAACCGTTTATGGATGAGGTGTTGAGGAAGTTGGCGGAAGATGGGAGAGTGGCGTTTGAAATGAGGGGAGGGGTGAAAAGGTGGTTTGGGGTGGAGTTTGATTAAGATGTTCCCGGGGGGGCACGGGAATCTTATGTATTTCACCGCTGGGCCGTCCAGCCTTATAAGGCTACCAGCGTATATCCTTTTTTTATTGCAGAAATCAACCACTCTCACCCTGTTCACCCTCAGTACTACGCCTAGGCCATAGCTATGATGCCTATCGAGTCTTCCCTCCCTCCCACCGACCCCCTTCCTACCGACCTCCCTCCCTCATCGCTGACGCGAGATCCTACTGGTGGCCCTGCCCGCGACCCTACTAGCGATTCTGATGTCGACTATGAGACTGAGCTACCAAGAAGTCAACGAATAAGCCTTGCTTACGAATCATGGAAAGAGGCAGACGGAGCTCTCTCAAAGACGAAAGCTGCAGCAAACTATGGGATCCCAAAATCTACGCCAATCGGACGAATCAATGGAGCTATTCCAGTCGCAATTTCACGTCAACGCAAGCAACGCCTATTCCCTGAAGAAGAGTCTGTTCTGGTTAAATGGGTAACACCTCTACAAGCTTGAGGCTGGCCTGCACGCGTTGAGCAAGTACGATTTATGGCAGAAGATTTGCTCAGGGCAAAACGCGATTCTGCACCTCTAGGAATTAATTGGCCCCAAATATTCCTCAAACGTCATGAAGAGCTAAACACGAAATACATATCACCACTTGATAAATAGCGTGCGCTAGCTCAGAATCCTTTCATTCTAGCGGATTGATTTCATCTCTACCAGCGGATTAAAGCTGAGTTCAACGTTTAAGATTCGGATATATATAATATGGACGAAAAGGGCTTTCTACAGGGCGTGATTGCTTCGCTTAGAGTTATGCTCTCAAAGCATGAGGCTAATCAGCATATGACTCATTGCGGTAACAGGGAATGAACTATTCTTATTGAGACTATTTCTTTCACCGGCAGATCTCTTCGTCCATGAATTATCTTCAAGGCTCAGCTTCAGCAAAAGGCTTGGTTTGACGCCTATCTTGAAGCCCATTTCACATGCAGTGAGAACGGGTGGACTAATAACGAGATTGGCCTGTGGTTTTTTCAAATGTGCATCGATCCAGAAACCGCAATTGGCCAGAAAGGGGAGTGACATATGCTTATCCTCGACGAGCATGCTTCGCATGTTAGTACTAAAACCGTTGAGTACTGCGTCGGCAAAAAAATCATCCTACTATGCCTACCGGCCCATACGACTCACCTTCTGAAAAAACACGTTCACCGCATCACTCGCCTAGACGCTGGCTATGCTATTGACAAAGTCAACTTCTTGAAAATGCTGCGACTAGCGCGCTATGACGCGATTACTTCTACTAATATTTTGAAAGCATGGCAAGCAGTAGCATTATCGTCATACAATCCTCAGCTAATTCTACAACAATTCCCTCCACCAGCGTCAGAAAATCAAGCAGCTGAGTACTACCAAGTCACTATCCGCCCTACTACGCCACCCGAAGCAGTATTTAGATGCGAAGGTCCTAACGGCTCTCGTGAGGCAATTTTGACGTCAGGCAATGGTTGAATGTACTGTTCAAGAAAGTACTAACGCTGACTTACTAGCGCATCTACAAAGGAAAGAAGGGAAAAGGCGTCGGCGTAAAGGCAACTGCGGGCTAGCTCAGGTCGTGAATCAAGAGGTCCTCGACGAGCGACAAGAAGCAGACGATTGGGACGATGAATGAGGTAGACTCGGACGTATTCATCGCGACGTTTTTGGCCGTCAACAGAAGAAGAAGCCCTCAGCATAACGGCCCCCAGCTACGCCAGCAAGACGTGCCCTAGCTACGCTAGTAAGACGCGCTCCCAAGCAGCTACTAGTAACGCTTCGAGTCAGGATATCTACTCAGGATTTGGGAAACGGTTTATGGTCGCGGCGTACTAGGGAGCAAGAGCAGCAGCGCAAGACTGAGGATCTACATGGGCAGAAACAGGCAAAGGGCCCAAATGGGTAGGAGCTAAGAAGAGGTGAACGCGCCCAGCGGTGAACCTTCCAGTGTTAATTAGACTTAGAGTACTCGTACAAGTATGCTACATATCTACGGAGTGCTATATCCTTGTCCTTGGAGATCTCCGACACTTGAATAACGTTATCCAAATCACACTGATCAATGGTGGCTGGCATATGGTTCCTAGGCTCGAGCCTATGGATATTGTCGGTTCGAAACGTCTCCTTCAGTCTCTCAAAAATCTTCCGGCTAAGCTCTCTCGGCTTGTTCCTTTGAGAATGAAGTACCACCTCAAGTTTGACACCCGCAGCGCCTTTGTACTTGACACTTCTCTCTGCCTCGAGCCTCACTTCTTGACCATGAAAGCGAGATGGACGCATCTCGAGGATTTGTTCCAACCTGCCATGTCCTGGGACGAGGAGGGATATTGATGGAAAGGGTTTAGAGGGAGGGGAGGGAGGGGAGGGCGAGGGGTGGAGTCGTCAATTCGAGGTGAGAAGAAGGAGCCAGATTCTGCTGCCCTCCATCTCTAATTCGGTCAAAGTCTTGAATAGCAGTCTCGACCCATCTGAGTGTTCGAGCATCTTCCAACCAACACACAACAAGAATGCGTGACCTATTACTGGTCCAGTCCTCCGCTCGCCCCCGTCTCACTTCCACGTCCTCAACGCACTAACTTAACCTTATAGCAGCACCCAATTTCTCAACCTCATTTCCCATCCACACTCACAAGACCGATACTCGTCTCACACAGCTCGGTATGCTCGCCTTGGCGAGGCTCAAATCGCAACTCAAGGCTACAGAGCGTGGTGTATTGCACGATTTACTTGGTTATAGCTCGACCTTGAAGTGTGATGCTTTGAGCAAAGAGAGCCCCCACTCTTCAGAGGTGCGTTAGATGCCACGATGGGGACGGAAAAGGCACACTTGAGATCGTCAGATCTGGGACGAATGGCCCCCTCCAATTAAGAACAGCAGAATAATCCCCATGAGGGAGATACGAAAACTCTACGACGGTTGAATTTGGTGGCCCCGTGGAAGAGGCTGTCGGAAGGCCCCAAATGACGAGTACATCCCGGACTTCGAGATCCCATACCTAACCGCTACAAACCCACGAGTGGCGCGGCCACAAGCTCCCCCTTGAGGAGGAGGAGTCGTTCATTTCTTACTCAGAATTGCCAGCCGCCATAGTTGAGGCCATCGGAAAAGCTGATAACGTCTATAATCTAAAGAAAGTCTCTACAGACAACCTTTAACCGTCGCCCCCATAAGCATGCTCATTACGTTTCTCCTGGGTGATTGGATAATATTGACATGATTTCCGAGTCGCATATCAACCCACCGATCGGAACTCGGAAATACTGCTCTGATGGAAAACATCCCGATATCGAATTCCGTCCTAGAAATATGCCGCCTTGAAACTTGCACCAATTACGTACACAGTAACAGTACCGCTGAGTGCTGTGTATCGAGACGATGTTACGCTACCAGAAGCCTGTCCCGAAATACACGTGTAAGACTCCGCAAGCAAACTACGACTTTCTACCACCTCTATTAGACTTCAATGCTCTACCTCACCTAGCTTATGAATACATCCTACCACAACCCAGTCACCTAAACACAAACCAGCAAAATGTCTTTAACGGCAATACAAACAGCAACCTCCCAAGTCAGTCTCTCCCCAAACCATCTCGGCATCATCCGCGGGGCAGGCGATATTCCGTCCGGCTCTTTGGAAGCCGCAAATCGTCTCTTGCAGCAGAATCACGATGCGCATCACATCTTCTGGCGTGATTTTGCTGGTCACAATCATACTGTGCACAATGTTCTGACCTCTTTGGCGTTGGGAGCGACGCCAGAGGAGTTACAGTCTGCATTTGAAGATAATTTGCCCGGGCAAAGACCGCCGCCGCCTGTGGATGAGGAAGCTATTCGCTCTCTTCATGATGAGGCCAAGTTTCATGAGAAGATAGGGGATATGACGCACTATACCAACTATCTGAAATTTTTCGAAAGGCTTATCGAGGAACGAGGCTGGAAGGACGTGGTCAACGAGTACTGCTTCTCCCACTCGAGAGTCGCGGACGCGATGTTGATCCGCATATTCGATGGCGCATTCCACTCCATCATCCACTTAGGTCTCGGCATCGAATTCGAGCAAGCTTCAATTATAGCAGAGGGTCTCGCACAAGCTGCTGTGCACGACCACCTAGGCACAGACCCATTCTTCCTCGATGCAGAGAAACTGGCCAACGATTCTACATATGAAAAGCACAACCTAGTTGACCTTTTTAAGGAAGCCCGCGCCAACGAGAGGATCCGTACAGCAGCGCGCTGGGATGACTTCGCCGTCACGAAGATGAAAGTAGGCGTTTTGGGTCGCTCACTGAGGGAGATAACACAGCTCGCTGCCAAATTTCGCGTTGCTCCCGAAGAGGTCGAAGAGAGGACCGCAGAGATGATTAGCTGTTGTGCATATATGGCCGGCGCAGGCCAACGAGAAGGAAAAGCGCGCAAGATCGACTTCTTCTATATGCACGACGTCACTGCCTCCATCTTCCTAACTGTCTTAATGAGGCAGCCCTGGATCAGCACCGAGGACAAGGCAAGGATGGTTGAATGGAAGTGCCGTCTCGACTTAGTTTGGTACGCCAGTTGCGGCATCCCCGAGCTCGACGGACGCAACATCTCCGAGTATGGGGGAGGACTGGCCGATGGTATGGACTGGAATACGCTTTACAAGGCTATCAATGCTATGCATGATGATGGGCACGTCGCCAAGTTTGTGCGTGCGTTGAAGAATGGGGAGGAAGTGAGTCAGCCGTTCGAGAAAGACAGTGCGGCGTTTCCCGTCAAGGGTGATTTGTGGTTAAGGTTGGCGAGGATGGCGTATGATTCTACTGTCAATAAGGTGCACGAGGAGAAGTGGATTTACTTCGCGGGCTTTGATCAGCCTTGGGAGAAGGTGCCTGCGTCGGGTGCTTGAGTCATCTAGGTATCTACTCACTTATGAGCCCAAGTCATGGTTCTTAACATAGTAATGTGAAGAACGGGTGTGGAACATTTAATGCATCAGCTCTCTACTTAGGAGAAGTTGTAGGTCCTTAGGATGAAGTTCGTTATGTAGCAAGCAACCAGCTAAAGAGGATATATATCTCCGTAAAGTATGCTATTACGGAGTAGTGCCAGCAAAATTAACTGACGGCTGAGATCACGTGATGAACGAAAGGGTATCGGCCGTCGCGTCCCGGACCTTATTTAGAAGCCTCAAGTACTTGGTACGTGCGTGGGCTAGAAAAATCTACATGACTACCGACCTATTCAACACTGCTCATAGTATGCAATGCAACGTAGTACTATCAACTCGAAATATTACTGCTCGTGCACGAGTGCTTACAAGCAGCTTAAAGATTACAGACTTTGTTTCTACGAAATCTGCGCTGGTACATGCAACAAGGAGCATCAACTCGCAATATCCTCCAAGAACTTCTCCAGGACTGGAAGGAACTCTGCAGGCTTCTCCCAAAGAGGGCAATGCTCACAACCCTCCAATTCGACACACTTGTCACCCCAGAGAGAGCCATACTTCAGTGACTTTATCTGTGAGTTATCGAGATGCGGCTCCGCGCTTCCGATGACAACTGCTGTGGGCACGCTCGTAGTCTCAACCAACTTTTGCTGGTCGGAGCAATCCCCAAATCCGAGATTTGTAAATAGTACCCTACGCGCCTTCGGATCTGTGCGGATCGCGGCCTCGGCCATCCAGTCCTCGTAAGGGCCACCCGTTCCACCTTTCGCAAACATTGTCAGATCCTCCTTACTCAAGTCCTCGCGCATATTCCATTTAGTCCGCTCGTCATTCAGGGGGGAGTCGCGGAGCGCGACAAGTAGCGCGCCGACGATCATGAGTCCTTTCATGCCCTTGAACAGTGGGAGCATCTCGACGCCGATGTGCCCACCGAGGGACCAGCCAAGGACTACGACTTCGTTGATCTTTAGTTGCTGCAACACCTCGACAGCAGCCTTTGCATAGCCGGGCATCGTGTAAGTATGCTCAGGGTCTTTGGCGTTGCTGGACTCGCCATGGCCTGGCAGATCGAGTGCGAGGACGCGACGGGCGGATGGAATCTTGCTTTCTGTGATTGGTCTGAAAATGAGGCTGCTTGAGGAGTTGCCGTGGATTAGCAGTAGCGGTGTTAGGTCTCCCGAACCCATCGAGCGAACGGAGAGACGGCCATAGCTTGTATCGACGTAAATGAGCTGTCGTGAATCTGCCATGCTTGCGGTTTTGAATGTCACTTGGTCACAGGTAGACCATTCCCGGATGGTTGCGTTGATTAAATAGAATGAGAGGCTTCTCGGAGTCCGAAGCGATAACTCTCCGGTCATGATGGGCCACTTCATGTTTGCAGCTCGGAGGCAACCAGCCTCTCATCTCAACGACTATAAACAAACGAATGTTCACTTAGCCGGATCAATGTCACATCTGATTGCTTGCTTGCTTGCTTGCTTGCTTGCTTACCTTCCACCTACAGTACAATACGGAATTTGACCGCTTTTGGCGTTGACCCGAATTCCGAACCCGACTATTCGCCTCGGGACTCGTCTACAGATACGACGGGAAATGTCAATGTTCTTTCGGTATTAAAGCTTTCTGATGCACTTCTGTTTGACAAAGATAATACGAACGAGAACACGTCTTTTTGTCCCCACAGCACACATCGCGTTTACATCTCTATCGAGAAAAATATTTTCGGAAAATATGGCCAACTACGCCGTCTTTGGTGCCACCGGTAACTGCGGCAGGTCACTCATTGAGGTGCTTCTCCAGTCTCCAAACACCAAGATACAGGCCTACTGCCGCAACAAGGCAAAGCTCACGCGTATGATGCCCAAAGCCGTGGCGACCAACCGCGTACAAATCTTTGAAGGGCAGATTGACGACGTAGAACTGTTCGCCAGCTGCACTCGCGGCTGTAAAGCCGTCTTTCTTACTGTTTCTATGAACGACAATTTGCCCGGCTGCCGTGTTTCCCAGGATACGACCATCACCCTCTTATCTGCTCTAGAAATCCTCAAAGCAGAGGTAGATTCGCATATAAAAATGCCAAAGATCGTCGTGCTATCTTCCTCTAGCCTCGACGAGAGTCTTTGTCGTAATCTACCGAGATGGTTCCATTGGATTATTGTGCGGGCCAACTCTAACGTCTACGAGGATTTAAGAGTGCAAGAGCGTGTGTTGCGCTCTCAGCAAGACTGGCTTTCGAGTATCTTCATCAAACCCGGCGGCTTGGTTCTTGACAAGCAGAGAGGTCACAAGCTCAATTTAGACGAGCAGGAGACCTTCGTCTCATACCTTGACTTAGCTGCGGCAATGGTCGAAGCGGCTGAGGACCCCGACAATCGCTACGATATGAAGAACGTTAGCGTGCACAATATGGGAGGAAGTGCGAGAACTCCACCAGGATTACCACTTTTAATCCTTTGTGGCATGCTGAGGCATTTCTTCCCGTGGCTACATCCCTATCTCCCACTCTTGGGATGATAGCGCATATCAAAAGTCAAATCGTCAATTGGCCGGCTCTGACAACGGATACATGTTGGCTTACAAGAAGAGAACATTGGCAGTCCTCGACACAGCGGGCTACAGCTGCGAAACTTTCAGCTTCTGGGGCGTCTTGATCTTGCCTCGACCGAGACTGGGACGCAGTTTATACGGGTACTTGGACGATTTGGGCTTTTGAGGAATTGGAGGCGACAGCGCATTCAACGTCAAATCCATTCGTTGCTCAGCACATATCAGCATCTTCTCCACCTCTAATTACTTCCTTAGATCCCCAGATAGGTGGCCCGGCCTAAAGAAGTTGGTCCACTCCATCGACCCTAGCCTCTTCGATCGCAGCGTGCAGCTATGTGAGCAAGAGTAGAAGGCCTGGAGAAGTGCAACGGCAAGCATGCTATTGCCCAACCATCCAAAATTTGCGGCACATGACATAGCTCCTCTCGGGTAGTCCACAGGGGTCCACTTGGGGTTGCGCAAGCTTTGCTTCTCAAGTCTTAGGGAGGGTACCTAGAATTATTGTGAGCCCGATTTGAATGCATAACTTGTCATGCATGTTGTCTCTTCATCCAAAGTTTTTCTTGTACCTTAACTGGTTATTGTTTATGAAATATTCGATTCATGGGAATTCTCGATGAGAGACTGGGCCAGTCTTCCTTGATGTCTAGCCGCTTGTAGCAACATCTCCTTTCACCCAATGCGTCCTGCTCAGTATTTGCGGTGGCAAGGAGATCATGCTTGATGACCAGGGTGGATAGAAAATGTACATCAGTTGGCGATAATGACACTGTAACGAGTGAAAAGCCGAAACCCTGACATTTTAACGATGTGGACGCACCAAGCGCAGCATGTGTGATCTTTGGAGTAGCTACAGCACAGTTCAAAGATCAAGGTTACCTTGAGGCTGTCTCTTGAATACGGGTGTGGTCTACATACACAGTAGTAAGCGGTGACTGGAGGCGAGGCGTTCAATCAGGCTGACACTTCCTCCGACAGTCTAGGGTCCCGGTCGCTCGCTGCTCCCTCTCTCGCTCTCGCTCTCGCTCTCGCTCTTCCACGAGCATTGAAGCATTGTACCATTCCTTGTGTATCTCGGAGGTAAGGGATCGGACATTAGCTTATTTCCTGCCGAGACACACTATAAGATACATTCAAGACCCTTCTCCCCCTACAGGGCAACCCCAAGTCGTCAATAATCATCATTACTTTGACACTCTGGAATATCAAGTACAGCCAGCTTTTGGCTTAATCCAAACATGCCTGGAGATCTGTCGCCAGCATTTTTCGCGAGATTCGTATTCGGCCAACTCTTCGGCCACCTACCGAGCCCTACAACTTCTTTTGCTGGGAAAACAGTCATCGTAACTGGGTCGAATGTTGGACTAGGTGTGTTAATCTGTCCACCCTACCCTAGCTGCAGCTTTGCCATGGCGTGTGTACTCAACTAACTCCGACTTCAGGTTTGGAAGCTGTCCGACATATCGTCAAGCTCGGAGCCTCCAAGCTTATTATAGCTGTTCGATCTACGGAGAAAGGGGAGACCGCGAAGAGAGAGATCGAACGATCCACCAACTGCGGCCTCAAGGTCATCGAAGTTTGGCCGCTCGACCTGTGTAGCTACGCTAGTGTCATAGCATTCGCAGCCCGTGCTACTAGCGACCTTTCAAGGATAGATGTGCTGCTTGAGAATGCCGGTGTCGCCATGTTGAGATGGGACTGGGCGGAAGACAACGAGCTGTCACTGACAGTAAATGTCGTCTCCACCTTCTTGCTCGCTTTCCTCCTGCTGCCAAAGCTTAGAGAGACCGCCACCAAGTACAACACCAGACCAAACGTCACATTTGTTACAAGCGACACCCATTTCTTTGTCGACTTCAAAGAAAAGACTGCGCCGGAGGGTATCTTCAACCACATGAATGAAAAGAGCAATGCGAACATGGACGAGCGCTATCCGACTAGTAAGCTGCTGGAAGTCTACATTGTCCGTGAGATGGCTGCGAGGAGGCCGGTCGACACGTATCCTGTTACCTTCAACATGGTCAATCCAGGTCTCTGCAAAAGTGATCTGGCGAGAGAGGGTAATGCACGGATTAAGATCATGAAGTTTTTGTTAGCACGGACGACGGAGGCAGGGTCACGGACGCTGGTGCATGCTGCAGGCGCGGGGCCAGAGACGCACGGAGAGTACCTGAATATGTGTCAGGTGAAGCCAACAGCCACAGTGGTTCAGAGCCCTGAGGGTCAAAAGGCGCAGAAGAGACTTTGGGACGAGCTTATGGACAAGCTTGAGAAGATTGAGCCTGGCGTTACCGGGAATTTGTAAGACTTAGTGATGGCGGCGTCGGGCGGATTTGTTGTACGCGTACTCTTCTGCCTCAGCAGAGGCAATTTTTGTTGCCCAGGAACAAAGTTGTTCCAACCTGACGGCTCTGTCTAGCTCGTCAATATCTTCCAGATAGTTTGGTTTCTCCTTGCTCAATCAACTTGTAATTTACTCCGTACATTTATTGGCCCATACCGTAGAGTTCCTAAGGTAGTGTATTTACTCTTCTTCGATTGCGAGAGTAAACGACTTAACCAACCGAGAGGTAAACTCGTACCGGCACTACCTACTACCTACTTGTACCTTACCTATGATAGTGTCCCGGCACGGGCGCCAGTCCCGGGCACGCCGGGGTGCACTCTAGGCTTCAAGCTCCTCGGTGTGCGTGCCGTGCACCGTGGTCGCGCACGGCGGAGAAATAAGTTTGTCGGGTTACCTTAGGGTAAGCTAGGCTTGGCTTGGCAGTTCTCGGACTCCGAGATATCTGACGCTCGGACGGCTAATCTAATCTAATCTAATCACATCGGATCTCGGGAAGAAAGTCAATCTGGCCGTTCAGCTTCTCACCTCTTCGGCTCTTTCTCTTTTTACCCACGGCTACGAGAGAGCGTCTTAGCGATTCCTTTCACCGCCAGGCAAAGCAAGCCTGTCAGTACAATGCATTGCAGAGTGAGAACTCCTGAGAACTTGCATTTTCATCGAACCTTGAAATGAGGTTTTTGTGATTCTCGGTATTACTGCAAGTACACCGTATTGACCGAGAGTGGCGGCTTGCCTGGCCTTGAGAGAGAGTTATACGAGAATCCTAAAAGCAATGTGAAAGCGGCAACTCGAACCAAAAAGAGGGCTTGATAGGTCTAATTACTGCTAATAGAGACTGAATGGAAAAGGAATGTTTGGAGAGTGATGTTTGTGCGCCTAGTTGAAGAAATGCACGACAAGATCCTATGTAGCCTTGACATCTTGTCTTCATGCGGAAGTAAAACAGTCATCCGGTGCATCATTGAATGCCCACCTTGGAGGTCCCGTGCTTCGAACAGGGCTGGAGACAAAGGAGCATTCCAGAAAATTGTTTTTGGTTTTCCCCGAAGGTCGATCACCTGCGAAGTACTGTGGCCGGGGACCGGTCGTCCTTTATGGGGGGGAGAATTTTTTTGGTAAATACTACTTCACATTTTGATGACTGTCTTTTGGTTAGCGTAACAGTCGAGATTCAACTACCTGTCTGAGACAGATCGTCACTTACATCTCAAAGCTCGGCTAGCACGATGTCCAAGTACCCTACTTACCCTACTTTCGAGGGTGAGTTACTCTCGAGTATCCAACCACATTCTTCTCAAAGTACTAAATTGGAAACAGATGTGATGGGCTGCCAAGCCATTCTATTCGAATGGGCGGAGAGCTACGACAGCAAGGTATGTGCCCTCACTCCTGCTAGCCTTCCGAAAAATAACATTGAATCAGGACTGGGAGCGTCTCAGCAGGTGCATCGCCCCCACCCTGAGGGTCAGTATTGACTCCGTTTTCCGACTGCGAACCTCAACTCCTCCATCGGATCTGATTAGGTGCAGATTGACTACAGCTCCTTCTTGAACAAGTTTTGGGAAGCTATGCCCGCCAATGAATTCATCACCATGGCCTCCGACCCCAAAGTCATCGGCAATCCGCTGCTCAAGACACAGCACTTTGTCGGAGGAACCAGATGGGAGAAGACTTCTGATGACGAGATCACGGGTTATCACCAGCTTCGTGTAGCGCACCAGAAGTATACCGACCAGTCGTGCAAGACAGTTGCGGTCAAAGGCCATGCTCACGGCCGTGGTACCATGTGGTACAAAAAAGTAGGCGACGTCTGGAAGTGGGCTGGAGTGAGTCCGCATGTCAGGTGGACCGAGTACGACTACGACCAGGTATTTGCGGAAGGCAGAGACTCCTTTGGTGAAGATGCGCCAGTCTATACATAAATGAGGGGATCTGGTTCTTGAAGGAATTGCTTGTTTATAAATATATACATCTATGAATCGAATATGATTTTTCAAATTAGCCAGTATATTTGGCAATCAACGCAGCCTTTTGAAAACGATTTTACTGCGGATGAGCAAGCTGTTGTCGATTCGATTACCCGCTTGAAAGTCCCGCGGGGGAATATGTACATGGATCTACTAGTAGATACAGCAGAAGCAGATGTATCTCTCCAGCAATCGCCGAGAACATTACTCAGAACCGCACTTATAGAGGCAACTAATAGCAAATTTTGTGAAGCTATTCGGACCCTAGAAGATGTTCACTATTACTGCGAAGCCTAGCAAAACGAACGCAGCCACGAACGCAACAATCTAAGAGAGATATGTATATATGCTGGCTGGCCAGCTGGCACCAACAGGCAGCCCCAAGGCAAGAGAGGCCTCAAAAGCCGCTCATCGGCGCCAAGACTTCCTCTGTCTGGAGCGACTGAATTAATGGAGTGGGTGGGTGGCTTTGCGATTTCTGACCCGAGATCTTTGAGATGAAGGACCGAAACAGGTGGTTGAGCCACCTAGTGTAGCTACAGCTCTCCGTCGAAGTCTCTGGTCGCCTAAAAGTCAAAAAGTTAAAGATTTCAAAACTCGATCGCCAGAAGGCCAAAGGGTCGAAACGCCAGAAGAAAGCTCATCCTTCGGATACACAACGACTGCTTCCACTAGCAATAGCCCTCAGTCAAGCTGCGGTGGCTTCACTATACAAACTTATTGGCAGATTGTACAACTGCGAAAAGATCGGTGATTAAGTAGTGAGGTAACTGGAAGTTTTGTCTCAAGAGGCTGAGATGCGTCAGGAAATCGTGTATGGTAATATCTTTTCAGACTCGAAGCAATAACTGGCTTGATAGTGGGCTTGTAGTTAGAAAAGATGTGCATGGTCGGAGGATCCGTATGGCCAAGTTGTAATGAAAGTGAACGTCGATATTGAAAACAGAGAGCAAGATTTGAATAGATATTGAAGGGGTCCTTTGAATGATTGTAGAAAATTTGGAAAGGGGGAAGTAGGTAAAGTCGTGATTTGGCTTGGCGCGCGTCCTGGTCGATCGACTGTTTTTCCGTCACTACGACTTTCCAAAACCACCAGTGAGTGACATTCTGCTGATTGAAGTCCGGCACTTCATTGTATAATTTTCGGAGAAAGAGTACTATTGCCGGACTTCAATCTTACCCCTCATGAACTATGGCTTTCTCTAACCTCTAAACTGCGACCGAGTCGCTTTGAAGGTCAATTCTAGTTTTAGCCCCTTTCCGTTGGTTCGTAGCATTTACTAATGCATAAAACCAGGGAAAAGCTTCTGTAATATTAACTTTGCCGCAGCATATCGACAATCTTCGACGACAAAGCACGCAGACGCTTTCGAAGATCGGTCTCAAGTTGATCCAACATTGGGGCAGAGAAAGGTAAAGTGCTCTCTCCATCAGAAAGTGTATCTCGACCGTCAGGATGACTGTTGGGTGTGCCTACCGCCCCATTGCGCATCCCATGGCCTTTGATTCGCTGCGACAGCAGGTTCACCAACTGCTGCACACGATGAAGTTCGCTGAGAATCAGCTGAGCGGCCATGCGACCTTGATCATCGCCATCAATGCGATAGCTACCCACGACTGTTGGAGATTGTAGTACCTGCTCAGAATGGCATAAAGAATGTCGCCGGTGATCAGAGTGAGGCTTACTCGAACTCTGGCTATCATCCGTCACTGGTGTCTCACGTGCAGCTGCTGCATACCAGCCCAAGACTTTGAAGACGATGAGTGACAGGATGGCGAGCATATAGCTGTCTTGAGAGCACGAACACTGTAGCATATCGCTGACCGCTTCAATGGTCTGCTCATTGTTGGCGACAACCGATTTGATCGTAAGGATCTGGCATGTGGCATTCTCATAGTCCTGCCTCCTCGAACGCGTGCAGGCTGTCGAAGCGTTTGGAAAGAGCTGCGTTACAAGGTCAAGTGCACGTATCAGGCAGCAGTATGGCGACTCTGAGCGAAAGCCCTGAAAACTCTGGGCAGCGCTGGTGGTGGAAGCTCGACTGTTCGGAGGGGAGCGTGGCTTGGATAGGTTTGGAAGTTCGGAGGCTGTTTCGTCGATGACCGAAACCGCATCGTCAGGTGTGAGGAGAGCTGTGGCATCGTTAGAATCTAGCAAGCCGTTGTTCACGCCTCTCAAATCGATATGAGGCTGAGTTAAAATCCCAGGATCTGACGTCTCTGGCATGGGAAAGAAGAGCGGCGAGCCAAAAAAGTCATCGATATCGGTATCTAAGGTTGTGAGGGTCGACCACGAAGCAGGATCCGCTGGCGAGAGAAAATTTGGCAAGATGTCTGAATAGTCCGATGTATGCTGCCTTGGAGAAGGCTGGATGATGTTGGGAGATGTCGAAATCCTCGTCTCAGAGGAGGTGGATGAGCTCGACCCTGGCAAGGCCTGGGTCACGTTTGGCTTCTCACTTGGTCGAGCGTCGTGCCTACGGCCAGCCCGTTTGGTGACGAAGTACTCGCATGTCAGGCCACGTTTTGCACAACGGGCACATGTCGGTTTCTCCTTGTTACACTTAATCTTGGAAGCCGCACAGACATGGCAACTATCTCGTAGCTTGGGAGTCGAGGGAACCGTCGTCCGGCGTGCTGGTGCTGAACGTGTCAGTCCCTTTGGGGAATGTACCTCCGCCATGATGAATTGATGGTATACAAAGACTGTGATAGAAGGTCGGATATCTATGAGAAGAGTGGTCGGTCACCGAGGAAGTATCAGGATACACAACGTGAAGAGCGTCCGCGATTATAGCCAATTGGGATTATCTTACCCTCAGACTGTCAGCGCAAAGTCTCACCTAATCGATGGCCAATCCCTCACTGATTGATAAATCCAAATCGTCTTTCTCACCGCCTATCCAACATAATTATCGACATTCGCCCTCAATTCAAACCTTCCACAGTCAGCAATCCTACCTCTATCTTATTATCGCCGTTATCACATTTTACCCTGTTATCCGATTAGCCCAAGTACCAGCTGGCTAGACCCTTTGGCACCATCAACAGGGTCAGCTGTCATCCGCCGGATCCGCTAACATCACTGCACGGTGCTAATTCTTGGAGGATTGAGAAGGGTGTGGAGAAGGTAAGAAAGGGATTGGGAGCAGATAGAAAGGAAGGATTGAGGATCAGAGGATATCACGTGCTGCAGGACTGACCACAGGACACTTGTCTTAATGGGGTGATGCTCCCTTTAGCTTACCGTCCCTTAACTCCGTACCAAGTCCGATAGACGCAAGCTGGTGAAGCTGGTGGAGCTGAAATGGAGGTGAAGGGAGGTGTCAGCACCCAAAGGGGTCATGGTAGCGACGGTGCATTAGCGTGATGCTCGGATCGATTGCGTGACCGCCAAGCCAGGCTTCCACGGCTCCACTCCTCCACTCCTCCACTCCTCCACCCCTCCACTCCTCCAAGCCTCCTCCTGCAAGCCACTTTAGGGTTGCAACAAGGTTGTTATAGACGTACACCGCTTCTTCACAGTGCCAATCTATCCACATGGCGGAAGAAGGGTCGTTGAATGTGAAATCATGATCCTTCTTCTACATCGTATGAAGGGGACAATGAAGAAGGAAGCGAAAAACAATGAATCTGGGACTGAAAGTGCTGACACTACCTTGTCGGGCATCGACTTCGTTTGAACTATAGATAATATTTATAGGGCCAGATTTTGCCCCGGAAGTCGCCCTGAGGTGTCATTCCTGGCTGAGGTGTCACTGCTACAATGACTAGTAGTGGCTTGGCCCAGCTTGAGGCTTATACCAACGAACTCGCCGCCGCTGTAAAAACCCTGGCCAGCTATTGCCGGAATTTTGAGGCCCCTGTTGATTTCCCGGCTGGGAATACACCAAAACCACTTGTTCCGCCCGAAGCCCCTAGCGACGCGCATCAGGCACGACGGTCCATCATAGCTAACGCGACCAAGCTTCAGACATTACTTGATGAGCCAACAGACTTTCTCCAGCAGCTTGCCGGGCATGTGCGCCTCTCTTTCTCGATGATATCGATGTCGAGCTAATTTAGTTCATTTCAGAATCAGCTTCTCGCCTGTCTGCAATGGCTGGGCGAGTTTCAGGTGTTGGCCTGTATACCTCTGAATGGCAGCGTTCCTTTTAAGGATCTTGCCGATCTTGCAGGCGTTCCAGAGACACAGCTCTGTCGTGTCGTGCGTATGACGGCCACCGCTGGCTTTCTCTACGAACCACAGCCAGGTCAAGTTGCGCACAGCGCGCTGTCAGCGCCGTTTGTCACCAAGCCTTCCTTCCTCGACGCAGCTATGTTCCTCTCCGAAACCGTGGCCCCTACTGCATTGCAAATGGCGGTGGCTACTCAGCGCTTTGGACACTCACAGCGTCCTAACGAGAGTGTTTACAATGTAGCTTTCAATACATCGACCACCTTCTCCAGCGCCTTTGAGCAACGGTCAAAGCTACAGAGGCAGTGGCCTGCCTATCTTCGTTATGCAACCGACGACGTAGACGCTAGCGTTACGGAAATTCTCACACGCCTTGACTGGCTCAGTCTTGGTAATGCATCCGTAGTCGAGGTGAGTATACTGACTTTATAGGCCTTGTATTTTCGTTCGCGAAGTCCCTGACTGACTTTGGTCCTGGCATGTGTAGGTAGGCGCGCGGTCAACGGCAATAGCGATGGCCCTTGCAGATCTTTATCCAGCGCTTCACTTCATCGTGCAGATGAGCGAACCGGGACCAAGTGGCCATGTACCACGACAATCAATGTCCGACAGTTGGCTTCCCTCTACCCCTAGTTCCTTGGGCAGAGCTTCGCCACCTGGCTCAAAGCCAGGCGACCTGCGAAAACAGGTCAGCTCTCGCATTACAGTCCAACAACGAGCCCCTGGCACGCTGCAATGCGTCCATGATGCAGCTGTTTACATTCTCCGTCTGCCCTCACCTTCGCCCGGGGTGCCAGCACACTCACTACCTGCACGAATTATCGCTGAGCTGAGGGCGCATATTGGCGTGCTTCGTGCGAGCAGCTGTGCTACGCTTGTTCTCACTGCACGCCTGCTTCCAGAACCTGGCACTGTGGATCAGGATGTTGAGGCCATAGCGCGCCTGCGCGACCTCTCTTTGTTTCAATTGGCTAATGAGCGGGAAATAGAGATGTTGGAGTTGATGGATATGCTAAACAGCGTGAGAGATAGCGTGGGACGACTGGTGCTAGTCAACAAGCTTCGCTCGTGCAACAACGTTACGGTTGCCTTTGAGGTTCGATACCAGGCATATGCCGATCGACATGAACTTCGACCCATCTCGACAAATGTTTAAGGTAAACAAGCTGTGTGTTCCTCGAGTTGGGTTGATCTGAAGTTTCTACCCAACCAAGCAGGTTCCAGAAAGTTGGGTATAATTAGTCTGTAGAATTATTTGGGTGACGCAAGAAAACTGATTAAACTTCAATTATAAAAATAAAATGTAAAAAGTTTTGAGCAATAAGGTCCCTAGTAGCAGTATGACTGTCTAGAAGACTGACCTCTTGGCACAGTAGGGGTGAACGACTTGATTGTTTCTAAGATTTCTTAACTTGTAGATAAAATTATTATTTGGAGTGAGGATAACGGATTTTGTTTCCTGAGCGGCCTGTCTCTTTCGCAGAGCCAGTTTAAGATTGCATGCTGACATTATATAGGTCTCTGAGATTCTGTTGATGGTTGATATGAAGTCTGAATGCTCGACTACATACTCGTTGTATGCGAAACCTGTATTCTATCGTTTTTTAGAATTTACCGAGAGCCTCATCAAAATTAGTGGCGAATCTGCAAAATAAGAATCAGAGTTGTAAAATCGATCCCACTGTCCCCTTCAGTGCTTCATATGTAGTATACCCAGTGCTTCATATGTAATATTTTCAGTGCTTCATATGTAGTACCGTTGTATGCGAAACCAGTATTCATTTCTAGGATTTGTTGAGAGCCCCACCAAATTTAGTGGCAAATCTCCAAAAAGTGCGAAATAAGAAAATCAACCCCACTGCTCCTTCGATGCTTCATATGTAGTATATTCAGTGCTCCATATGTGATCTATTCAGTGCTTCATATGCGGTCTACCCAATGCCCCATATGTGACCTACCCAAAGCTCCATATGTAGTATATTCAGTGCCCCATATGTGACCTATCCAGTGCTTCATATGCGGCCTATTCAGTGCTTCATATGTAGTATATTCAATGCTTCATACGTGATCTATTCAGTGCTTCATATGTGACCTATCTAGTGCCTCTTATGCAACTTACTGAATAGATCGTATATAATACATATAAAGCACTGAATAGATCGAACATGAAGCACTGAATAAACTACATAAGAGGCACTGAATAGGCCGCATATGAAGCATTGAATATACTACATATGAAGCACTCGATATACTTACATACATATGAAGCACTGAATAGACCGCATAAGAGGCACTGAATATACTACATATGAGGCATAGAATATACTACGTATGAAGCTCTGAATATACTACGTATGGAGCACTGAATATATCACATATGAAGCTCTGAATATACTACATATGAAGCAATGAATAGGCCGCATATGAAGCATTGGGTAGGTCACATATGGGGCACTGAATATACTACATATGGAGCTTTGGGTAGGCCACATATGGGGCATTGGGTAGGCCGCATATGAAGCACTGGATAGGCCATATATGAAGCACTGGATATACCACATATGGAGCACTGGATAGGCCGCATATGAAGCACTGGATAGGCCACATATGGGGCACTGAATATACTACATATGGAGCTTTGGGTAGGTCACATACGAAGCACTGAATATACTACATATGAAGCACTGGTGGGGCAGTGGGGTTGATTCTACAAATCTGGTTCTTATTTTGCACTTTTTGAAGATTCGCTAATTTTGATGGGGCTCTCGGCAAATTCGATAGAATACAGGAAGGAATCAATTGCTATCTTGCCAAAACCTCTCATTTTGAATGCATACTGATAAATCTCATCCAGGTCCCTAACCTACGTTCAAACAGTCTGGTGACCCATTGGACATTTACTGTTTCCAACTCAATCGACCCTTACCAATATGGACTCCTCCCCCGACCAAACCACTTCCACCTACCCTGCTTCCCAGCCTTCCACGACCCAACATGCTCCCTCACTGCCCTCCTCCAGCACCCTCCCCTCTCCTCTTTCTAATCCCATATCGACACCCCTGATTACCTCCACAACCTCCTTCGTACGCACTTACATGTCCCAACCCCATTTCGACGCCTCCCACGATTACGCCCACATCCAGCGCGTCCTCGGCCTCTCCCATCACCTCTTACGCGTCGAGCAAGCTACCCACCCCTCCGTAACTTATGATCCTACCATTATCACGCTTGCGGCACTACTGCATGACGTTGGAGACCGCAAATACATCTCCCCTTCTCGTACAAGCAGTGAGGATCTGAACACTTTAGTGCAAAGGAAACTGCTTTCCTTTGGTGCGGAGACCGAGCTCGCGGGAGCCGTGCAGGCCGTTGTTTCGGGCGTATCTTACAGCACGGAAAGAAAAAATCCCTTGTTAACCCAACGCACCCTGCTCACTCACCCGGAGCTGGCTATCGTACAAGACGCGGATAGGCTGGATGCAATTGGTGCTATTGGAATAGGTAGGTCGTTTACCTTTGGTGGGGCGAAAGGTAGCCGAGGCATGGAGGAGACAATAGAGCATTTTACGGAGAAGTTGGAGAAATTGGAGGGGATGATGAAGACGGAGGAGGGGAAGAGGATGGCAAAAGAGAGAACGAGAAGGTTGAGGGAGTTTAGGGGTTGGTGGGAGGAGGAATCGGCGATTGGATTGGGGGAGGAAGTCAGTATTGAAGGAATAGCGTAAAGAGCATATCATGAACTCACTTTACTGTGTCGAGATCTGTCACGCTGGAGGTATAAAAGGCAAGGACATTATTTCGCTAATGATTCTAAACATACAATTCGCTGGCTTCTGCATTCCACTTAACAGTCCATCTTCACCTCTACAACTGAAGTCCCCATATTCGTCCTTCCAACCTACCAGAGGCTCATTCTATCTACATCTCCGCATCATCTGCCCCCTATCTACAGCAACATAAAAACTCATCAACACCCATTCGAACCGTCAACTTCCCACCCAAGAATAGAGTCCCTGGAAGAGCAAGAAATTTCCACTTGGACATCAAGGGCGGAAATCCGAGTGAAGAACTAACCACTTAGGAGAGAAACCTTCTACAAGAGAAGTGGAATTTCCACGGGTGAGAGAGGCACCTGGAAAAGAAGGTTTTCCTTCAGGAGAGATTGTGTTTCTGTTCACCGCATGAGCGCCTAGGAAATCAGGTCTTTTCGGGTCTACGACTTAGGATACAGGAACTTATGTGACCTCCTGGGATGAATATAACTATGATTTGAAACGGCAACGGAACGGTAGCCGTGAGATGTGCCTAGTAAAGATGGACGTATTGCATGCCAATTGTTTGACAGAACGGTTACTGTCAGCGCTAAAGTGCTCATCTCTCTTAAGGATGTCTAGGAACATTCTATACCTACCTTACTACTACTCCATACAACGCGCAACCATCACAATCGGAGCATGCGAGTCGACTCTCCGCTTCCTCCATGATAATCTCCTTCATGTAACCTGTGGCAGGCTTCTTCACCGCCGCACTCGCTACCGAGAGGATCTGATCCCTCAACGCCTCGATCCTAGCTTCAGACATTGGCGGAGCTGATCCATGGCTTATTGAAGCTGTCGTGAGGATATGCCCGACTATGCTCGAAACGTCGTCTTGGCGAGTGGTATACTCCAGCCCAGATTACTCGACAAGTTTTCATGTAATTGCGTTTTCATTGTATGCAGGAGATCCTTGCAATGATGATGCACGTCGGGGTACGTAGAAACGAGGTCTACGACTTCGTTTGCCATGGTGTACTGAAGAGAAAATAAGAGCTGGAACCAAGTGAATTGATGAGGTTTCTACCAATGCCTCCGGGTGGCTTGCAGCCAAATGTTAATTTTATCAGTCCAGCGAAACAGAGACTCGCTGTTTTCGATTGTCTAATTTATGGGGTCTTTAGTGGTATAGTGCTATCAGAAGACCGTGATAGTGGGAATATGATAAGCATAGTCTCGTAGGCCGCTCTCAGAAAAAGGCGGTTGTTTTCCTCCAACGTTGCTCTCATATCTTTCCTAGCATATCCATCTTTGGGCGAAGTTTTCCGGCGCTTCTTTCGCCATTAATTAATGTTTCTTTATGCAATCCTCTAGAGTCGTTGGAAGACCTCTTGCGCAAAAAGTTTCAGGAGTGTTTAAGAATATTAAAATATCAAGAACCGGCCAATCGACTTTCAAGATAGACATCTGCTGAACTGCGTTGTAGAGATCTGACACATGCAAAATGGACCGCAAAGCCTTCGATACCGCAATATCAACGTCGTGCATCATTATCGTAAGTGATAACTATGTGACACCGCATAGAATCGGATGCTGTAGCTTCAGACGGAAGGGTCAACATTCCCTATACAATCGTGAGCGGGCTTGCAGTGGTGTCGTCTCGTCCTATCAATTGCGTCGCTGATAATCCATTCTTCGACGAAAGTGTGGTGTTTCGAATCGGATCATCATTCCATTTGGGGCTCTGCTGAGCCGTGCAGTTACGGAAATCATTTGATGTAAGCGGATTTTAGCAGCGTGCACAAAAGCCTTTAGCTCGTCAAATGCTTTTCCACTCTCCGCACGATGAAAGTGGTTGATGTCGAAGAATATCTTCATAGCAAAACAAAGCCAAATGGTAGACTTCTCCGTGCGGTACAGGTTCCTTAGACCCCTAGTCAGCTCTTCCAGGCCAAACATCAGCGACTGCGCTTGTAGTAGAAGAAATGATTCAGGCAATGGCACGATGATAAATTTCTCTTCTGCAGGTTTTCCGTAATAATAGTCTATTCCTAGGACGTTTAGGATTGGAAACGCCGAAAGTCTCCTAATTGAGCTGCGGTAGTACGCGAGGCTGTAGCGTATCACGGAAAGCGTTGAGTAAGTATTCTGTGGGCATATGACGCCCCTGAGCAATATCGGCCATTTCGTAATTGAACTCATCTCTGGGAGACTGAGAGTGGCTTGAGTCAACGTAGTGGACCGCACAGATAATAAAAAGAATTCGGGACGCCTTCTGGATTGCTATCATGCGACTCCTTGCATAACATGATGTCACATCCACACATATCAGCAATTTCGAGAAACCATCCAGCAAGCTCATCTACGGGCTGCTCGTAAAGTTGGTAGCTGTACACGAAGATCCTGGACAGTAGGGTAGTGTTCAATCATGACCCTGGGCTAAAAGGAAGATGATACGATAAAATATCCCCAAATGGCACAGCAGCTAATGAGGTACCAGATACAATGAAGAAAGAGAAGAGGTCTCCGCAAACAGAAAATGGATAGCGGGCGTGTAAAGCAAACTCTTTACTTGGTGACACCTAAATGTGGGAATGAGAATATTCAAAGAGGAGATATGCCTGTACCTATCGTCAACCAGCGATTACTGCCATTGGAAGTAATAGATAAAGAATTCCAACTTTATATGATGGCGTTGCTTGAACGAGTAAGGTACTGTATTCGCAGCCGGTAACTCAGGGGTAGGCAACCCGGAGCTAATCTTTATTTACGCGAGGCTGTGGACCGTTGTGTTTATTTCAATCTTCGACAAACAAACCCCACAATTGTTTGATGTTTCGGTTCCTCACATAACGTCCTTACCATTGCAGGCACGGGCTTTCAAGTATTCCGTGCCTGCTTTATGGGAGCGACTTCAAGGTTGTCGACAGTATGGCTTCGAATAAAGACGGTTCAGGGGCGAAGAGGTCAACCGGGCCGAAGGTGGGTCTCTTTACCATGCAGATTCCCGCTGCAGCGAGCCTCCCACGTAGCAACGATCATTGACAACTTAGTGACGTTCATAGGCTAGTAATGATATCCATCAGACAAAAAGGCATTCTTCTTTAAAAGAGTTGGAACCCGTAACCCAACAGAACCGACAGTCTTCTATTTCGTGGACGAACCCTCGAAAGAGACCGCATAGCTATAACCCTTCGAGTACTTCTGAACCGATCCGTGATCAGATCTTACAGGAAACAAATCATGACAAGCTACTACACGTCTCCAAGAGAAGTCGAGCCTCTGAGTGGCCGCTTAAAGACCCTGCTGAGCAGGCCAAGGCCCGCAGTGGTAGCTCCAAACCAGCAAAGAAATCACTATCGCCTCACCAGAAACGTAAACCATCCACCACAGCTCGAGATTCGAGGTTTCTTGAGGGTAGCATGAATGATCGTGTCAGTCAGAAACCTCCAAGTGCGTACATACACGAAGAGGAGGCAATGGATCGGTATATGACACCTGCTGGAGCTACATTTCAATCACGGGAACAAGTTACCGACAAGCAAGAGACGGATACATTCTACGACGCTGGGATCATCTCATCAAAGCACTCAGGCATGTTTCGTTTTGGTAAAGCCATTGTCAACGCTTTCAACCCAGCCAATGTGTGGCAGGGGATCAATGGCATCTGGAAAGAGACAGAAGATTCGAAATCTCCCGAAAAGACTGTTCTGCAGGAACGCCAAACCAAAGCAGAAAAGGCATACGCAGAGCTGAAGAAGAGTGGATTCAAAGGGACAAAAGCTCCTCCGGCAGGCAGAGCGAACAAAGACTTACCAACAATCAGGTACGAGGATGTCGTTCCTCGAGAGGCTCCGTTTCGTGACTCTGGCGTCGACATGGATGGATACCCCTCATCAACAGAACGAAGCAAAGACAATCTGGTAACTATTCCTGCCGAAGCATTAATGCCACCTCCGCTTATACCAGGACCTGGTCGATCCCCAAGTCCTATGGGTGGCATAAGTACGGGTCGTAGGTCGTCATTAAATCTTCACAAGCCCTCTTTTCAGGAACTGAAAAAGATTAAGTCGCATTTTCACTTGTCGCCAACGAAGAGAGCGCAATCTGAAATCTCGCTTCCCCTGCCGTCCATTGAAATTGACGCTACAGCGAGTACAGCAGTGACGGCTCAACCATTGCGGAACCAGCCGTCAAAACAGGAGCTTGTCAAACAGCAGAAGCTGACCAAGAGAGTGAGTGACCTGGAAACGAAGCTGGAGAGAGCTCGTCGAGAGCTTGATGGGCTTCAGGAGCCATCCAAGCGAGGTTCGAAGCCTTTCAAGCCTGGTGCTCTACCTTCTCTACCGTCCCAGCGTATTCTCAACAGTCTTGGTGGCAGTAAGGACTTAGAGGGGGGAAATGAAGTCAATGTCTATGACAAGAGCAACTCTACGAGAGACTTAGGCCCAAATTACGGGCGTGATGTGACACCTCAAGTCAATGCTCAGCTTCAAAGTGAACTCAAGTTTTCAGTCTCGAGAAGCTCGCTTTCAAGGAAGCGTAAGAGTGACGACGCTCTGTTCAAGCCCAGTCGTAACTATGAAGATACATGCGGTTCTGACTTTGACCCTGCCGGAAAGGACGTTACCAGGAAAACATCTGTACGCTCTCGGAAGTCGCAGAAGATCGAAAAACCCACTGCTATCGATCTTGTCAAGTCTCGCAATGAGACAAACGTGACACCAAATGGTCCACGTAGGATCTCTTCTCGAAGAACACTCGATCCTGTGCCACCGCTTCCTACGAACCCGAAGGTCTTCGATCTGATGGAGATTGATCAAGCCAAAATACTTTCCATGCGCCCAGTCTCTGACAGCAAGCTCCCCTTTGGCAAACTCTCAGACGACATCATCAACCTACGTACCCTTTACCCTTCTATGAGTGAATCTCAATTGGACGATTACATTGCCAACCTTCCCGCGAATAAGAAAAAGACAGACCATACATCGCTTTCCCACCATGACCGTCCAGCCTCTCCTTTCCTCGCGCCTCCACTTTCTGCGTCTCCAAAAAAGACACGGGCTCGAAAGGCAAAGCGTGGAATATCTCCGCCGCCACCTAGTTTAATCTCGCCTAAGAGACGTGCGATCGAGGTCGAGCCAAAAGAAGAGGAAGATGCGGCGACGGTAGACTCCGAGGGACACGACACAGTGGCTCCGCTACCGGAGTCCCTGTTAAATAGTAAGGCCAATGCTACAGCAAAACATGCAGACAAGCCACTGCCAGGTATTCAAAAAGAAGATTTCGAGTGGCCCGAAGACGTCTTTTAGAATTGCCGTCTTCCCTGCATATTTATTCGGAGTAGTGGCACGTTGCCAGCATAGCCTACTATCTGACTAGGCGAGTGCCTTGACCAGCACTGCCTTGCTCACTCTTCCAGTCAGGCAGCAGTACAGTACATCCAGTACAAACACAAATTGACAAATCTCTTACACTTCTAGCGACCGAGCGTCGATATTTCTCGGGTTTTTCCTTGGCATGAGGCCAAACACAAACGTTCAGATATCTCGACTCACCTCGGAACATACAACCTTTGACGATTGACGACGGGAAGATTCGGTCGTCTTTATGAACATAGCAAACCAAATTGCCAGTGATCCTGCGATTCTAGCGAGCCACTTTGAAGTTTTGAGCGTTGCCATTTTCCGGCATAGCAGCAGGCATATTTGTGTTCAGGCCAGATTGGAAAGGGGGTGATGATTTATGAGATGGTGGAAGTCGATATGTTGTCGGTTTTAATACTGTTCAATGATCCGAGGATAGGTTTTGTATTTACGAAACAAGGGGTGGTCTGGTTACATACTGTACTTCAAACACGTTTTCCCATGATGAGCGATGATGGAAATGGATTGAATATGCCTGAGGCAGCTCGGTATTCATTGGATCCTGGTATACATTTCATCACACACCTCCCCCTTCCCTCGGAAGTTTGCTTCCGTCTTTCCAAAATGCAGTATTCTACTCCACTTTTTTTTTCTTCATCTTCTTCTTTACATGTAAGCTCACTCGCTCTCAAAACTTTCTACCCGCACCTCACCCAACATCTCCCCTCTCCCATCTCCCATCTCCCTCAAATCTTCCCTTTTATATATATTTCAAACCTCGCATCCCACTCACTCCCTCTTCCCATCTTCCCATCCCCCCCCAAAAAAGAGATTTTTTTTCCCCCGTATCCGCATCCCATATTACCTAGCTATGCTCTTTACCTCGGTTCAAGTCGGCTGGTTTGGCTGGGTGGATGGTGTGTAAGGAACGGCTCGATGCGTTTTACCTACCGTTCGTTCTTCCAGCTTCACCGATCCTCATTTTCGAAGAGATCCAACATCTCCTTCACCCTTCTCCCCTTCTCAGCTACCAGCTACCAGCCGCCTTCCCATTATCCACTTGCCCCCCCCTCCCCCTCCTCCTTCTCCTCCTCCCCCTCCTCCTCCTTCCTCCTCTCCTTTCCGCCTATATCTATCCACTAATACACAACCAGGAAATATCCCCTTACCCCTGAACCATCATCCCCTAACCCTCAAAAACCACCACCACCCTCCCACCCCTTCTTCCACAACCTACAACTCACGACCTCTCGAAAATCCCTTAACCAACCCCCCTTGCTTCAACCCCCCCAGGCCATCCTTACCCCATCACCACCACCCGCTCCTCCATCATCATCACCACCACCACCCGCTCCTCCATCATCATCACCATCACCACCACCACCACCACCACCACCAGGAAGCATCCGATCTCGACCCAGATCCCAAACCACCTTCGGCACAAGCACGCACGTCCTCAACCGCCCCCTCACGTCCGCCCCAAACGTCC